>Ga0315289_10004912_pt1 | contig 19884 bp, 12 predicted proteins | sample YL17G11_40_MG_FD_203452 | JGI IMG/M metagenome (GOLD analysis project Ga0315289, IMG submission 203452) | Sediment microbial communities from Yellowstone Lake, YNP, Wyoming, USA - YL17G11_40 | ecosystem: Environmental > Aquatic > Freshwater > Lake > Sediment | place: USA: Wyoming | collected... | reverse complement strand
GTGCATAGAGAACGGCGGTGTTGGAGATGCCGCCCGCGTGCCGCTCGAGGAGCGAACCGGCCAGGTACAGGCCAAACTCGCGCGCCAGGCCGGCCACGTGGGCAAAGCCCCCCTCCCCCAACGGCGCGGCCCAGTCCGCGGCCTGCTCCAGGTCGTACCCGTGGAGCCACAATTCAGGCAAGAGGAGCAGGTCGGCGCCGGCCTCCCGCGCCTGGGCGGCAAATCGTCGCGCGCGGGCCAGGTTGGCCTCGGGTTGACCAGCCGGAACGTCCATCTGGGCCAACGCGATGGTTAGTACCGCATTACTCTGTAACATCTACACCAATCGCGACAATTTCGGGCCAAGTATTGTCGCAAAAAGAAGGCAAAGATCAGCGTTAATCCGCGTTGATCTGCGTCCAGAAAGAATTGACAGGCCATCTACAGAACAGCCGCATCATGTGCCCTCGAACCGGAGCATCACTCCAGCAGTCTTGAAGATCACGTACAGGTCCATCCAGAGCGACCAATGGCGGACGTAGTACAGGTCATACTGCAACTTGACCAGAGCATCGTCCACGCTGTTGCCATATCCATAGTGGATCTGAGCCCAACCCGTGAGCCCCGGTCTGATGACCAGGCGGGTGCGGTAGAAGGGAATCCGTTCCTGAAGTTCGGCGATGAACTCAGGGCGCTCTGGCCGTGGGCCGACGATACTCATCTCCCCACGCAACACGTTGAACACCTGGGGCAACTCGTCCAGGCGGACCTTGCGCAAGATGCGCCCCACCCGCGTGATGCGCTCGTCATCCATCCTGGCCCAGCGTGCCCGACCATCCTCCTCCGCACCAGGTACCATGGTGCGCAACTTGAGCATCCAGTAAGATCGCCCGTCCAGGCCCAACCGCACCTGGCGGTAAAAAATCGGGCCAGGGCAATCCAGTGTGATGGCCAGTGCCAGAAAGGGCAGCAGGCCGAGGAAGATCAATGCACCCAAACACCCCAGCACGATGTCCAACACCCGTTTGGTCCACTGTTCCAAGCGGTGCAATGTGGGCAGGTCGTTTATCGCCTCGACCACCCAGCCCCGCTTGATGTGCTCCACCGGCACACGGCGGGTAAGTTGCTCGTAGAGTGCCGGCATACGTATAACATATATACCAGAAGCACGGCAGTCCATCAGTGCCTGGAACAGTTCCCCTTCCATCTGGTGAGTGATGGCGATCACAATCTTGTCAACCTGGTGCGCCTGTACCAGGCTGAGCAAATCACGACTGTTGCCCAGCACCGGCAAACCGGCGACCTGCACGCCATGCTTCTCAGGATCATCGTCCACGAAACCGACCACGTGATAGTCTGCGTTGCCGTGCTCGGCCAATGCCTGCACGATCGTGCGTCCGGCCCAGCCAGCCCCGGCGATCAACACCCGGCGGCGGAACGAGGGCAAAGTGAAGACGGTGATGTAGGTCCAACGCCATAGGAGGATGCTGACGAGAGCGATCCCTGTAAAGAAGAGGAAAAACAAGCGCGGCAATGCATTGCGCGGGAGGAGAAAGTAGAGAGCCAGATAGATGACCAGGAGGCTCAACCCTACCACTCCAACCCGTTGCGTGACCTCAAATCGCTGGCCAGCGATAGAGGCGTCGTAGAGATCGCTCAGAGAGCCCAGAAACCACCACAGCGCAGTCAGAAGAGGAAACCAGAACCAACGCGGGTGCACAAACCCCAGACCAAAGGCCCTATCATCAATCCTGGCCCACACATACAGCGCTATCAGCACAGCGCTGTTGACCAGCAACGTATCTCCCAGGAGCAATAGCATCCGTCGCCCTGAGGAGGGGAGTGTCAACCGAAAAGCGGGAGAAGGTCGCTCCGCCTGCTCCTGCATACTCTGACTGACCCCCACGGTTTGTGTTTCGACGTTCATAGGAGATCCCTTCTGTACAAGTGTAACACAAAAGCCTGAAGATAGCCAAACTTCAGTACACGGCTATCCGGTAAGCCGCTCTAGAAGGATCCGCACAATGCGCTCAGCGGCATGGCCATCTCCGTAAGGACTGATAGCGTTAGCCATTCGCTGATATGCACCCCTATCGTACAACAGGCGCTCTGTCTCGTGCACGATGGCCCTGGCATCCGGCCCAATCAACTTTGCAGTACCTGCTTTGACCGCCTCTTGTCGTTCAGTTTCCCGCCGCATCACCAACACCGGTTTACCCAATACAGGCGCTTCCTCCTGAATGCCCCCAGAATCGGTCAAAATAACGTCCGCCCGGTTCATCAAGTGAGCAAAAGGCAGGTAGGCTAATGGAGTGGTCAAGCAAATACGGTCTTCACCATTAAGGATGCGATAGGCAGGGTCTTGCACATTGGGGTTCAGGTGGACAGGATAAATAATAGCAACGTCCGGGTTGCGCCGGGCCAGTTCGCGCAGACCGATGCAGATTTCCTCGAACGGCGCCCCGAGGTTCTCTCGTCGGTGGGCGGTTACCAAGACTAGCCTGCGTCCACCAAACCCGCTCAATAGATGAGCAACCTCAGGTGGCTCTGGCTGCCGCACAGCCCACAGCAGCACATCAATAACCGTGTTACCGGTCACATAAATATCACCATCTACCACCCCCTCGTGCCGTAGAGTATCAGCCGCCGACTGGGTCGGGGCGAAGTAGAAAGTCGTCAGGACATCGGTGATGCGCCGGTTTAGCTCCTCTGGAAATGGACTGTAACGATTGCGCGTGCGCAGGCCGGCTTCGATGTGGCCGACCGGAATCCGCTGATAGAAAGCGGCTAGCGCAGTGGCCATAACTGTCGTCGTGTCTCCCTGAACCAGCACACAGTCTGGCTGCTCCTGCTCTAAGACGCCGGTTATGCCCAAGATGACACGAGCAGTAAGTTCAGGTAACATCTGCCCCGGCTGCATCAGATCCAGGTCTATATCTGGCTCGATGCCAAACAGACCCAACATCTGATCCAGCATGTCCCGGTGTTGAGCAGTGACACAGACCCGAGATTCAATGCGATCTGGACACTTTTGCAGTTCCCAGAGCACCGGAGCCATTTTGATGGCCTCGGGGCGTGTACCGAAGACGGAAAGGATGCGAAGCGTCATTCTTTAACCACTGTCATCTCGCGGACAGCCGAAGAGACGCCCGGGCCAAAACGCGCTGCCGCTTCTATCTTTTCCCAGTTGTCCTGAAACCAACGGATTGTCCTCTGCAAACCTTCCTCGAAGCCAGTTTTCGGTTCGTAACCAACCAGCTCGCGCGCACGATCTATGGAAGCCAACAGCCGGCTCTTGGTATCCCATCTGCGCCGCGTCGCAAAACGAACGCCAGCGGTGTTGCCGGTGATTTCGTTGATCATATGGGCCAGATCAATTATGCGGGTCTCCCTTCCCGACGCAAGGTTAAATTCCTGTCCTACCGCGCGGTCTATCGCCCCTGCCCGCAGCAGGCCATCTACAATATCTCCTACGTAGGTAAAGTCGCGGGTCTCCTCGCCACTGCCGGTGATGGGCAATGGCAAGCCCTTCATGGCCCAGTAGATGAAGTTGGGAATGACGTTACGGTACTGTCCGGGCACCTCGCCCGGGCCGTAGGAGTTAAAGAAGCGCGGCTTGACCACCTTGAGCCCATGGTGATTGTGGAAGAAATTGCAGTAGAGTTCGCCCAGCATCTTGGTGATCTGGTAGGGCGTACTCAGGTGCATGGACATGAATTCTTCTTTGAGTGGCAACGGCGCGCTACTGCCATAGATGGAACAACCCGACGAGGCATAGATAAAGCGCTCTGTCTCTGTGAGAACCGCGTACTCTAGCACGCGCAGCGTTCCCATGCCGTTGACCATCAGGTCCCGCTCGGGATGATCCACCGAATTCTGATTGGCAAAGAAGGCAGCCAGGTGGAAGACAACCTGGGGGCGCTCAAAGAAGACACGTTTTAGTTTGACCTCGTCCAGGATATCACCTTCAACAAAAAGAATGCCTGGCAAGGAAGGAATGTTCCACCGCCCGGCCGAGGAGAGATCGTCCAGGATAAAGACTTGGGCCCCCAGTTCAGCCAGAGCACGGCTCAAGTTGGACCCGATAGCCCCGGCCCCGCCGGTGATTAAGACCCTCTTGCTCTCATAGAAACGCAGATAATCGCCCATGAATCCTCTCTTCCCCCATTGTATTAGGACGACCGGCTAGTGTCAGTCGGCTCAGTCAAGAGATGTTCGAAAAGCCGCATATAGCGTTCCGCGCCAGCCTGCACAGACAGATATTGCTCAGCGTACCGACGGCCATTCTGTCCCAGCCGCTCGCGCAAGGCCTTATCCTGATACAGGATCAATATAGCCTCAGCAAGAGCCTGTGGATTCTCAGGGGGTAGAGCGTAACCGCACTGGGACTCTTCGATCAGTCGTGGTGCATCTCCACTGTGGTTCATGCTGGCAATGACCGGTCGGCCAGCGGCCATTATACTGAGTATCTTGGAAGGGACCACCGGCGTGGCAACCTCGGCGTGGAGGGTGACAAGAGCAACATCGGAAGCGTGCAGGACGGCCGGATAAAGCTCTCGTGGCTGCATGGGGAGAAACCGTACGTTGGGTAACTCCAGACTCTTGACCTTCCGTTCCAACCGGGCCTTTTCTACCCCGTCACCTACGATGAGAAAGTGAACCCTGGGATGATCCCGCAAGCCATGGGCTACTTCCAGGACCACATCAAGGTCCTGAGAATAGCCAATGATCCCGGCGAAAGAGACCACAAACTTATCGTCCAATCCGTGTTCTCTTGAAAAATCGTTGAACCGTTCACCAGGCTGGATGAAATCGGTATCTACCCAGTTATGTATCACGGTTACTCGTTCCGATTCCACGCCACAGGCGACAACGTGCTTCCGATTACCAGGAGAATGCACAGTAATACGATTTGCCTGATGATACAGGAAGCGCTCCAGCCACTCAAAGACCCGTATCAAGAGAGCGTTGCTCAATACGCCCAGATCTATGGCACTCTGTGGAAACAGGTCCTGAACATTGAGAACGAAGGGTATCCTCCGAAACAGTCGAAGTATCCAGGCGGTCAGACCCAAGGGCAAAGGAGGTGAGTATACGAGCGACACGTCAGGCCTGGAAAGCAACAATCCGCGCAACGCAAAACTGGCGACGCAACTGAACTGCCACAACCCCCGGCCCGCAGGGGTGTCACGGAAGAGCTGTGGAACTGCCACGCGAGCCACGTTGATCCCTTCGAGCGCCTCACTGAGCCAGAGCCGCCTTCGGTAACGGGACAGGTCACCCTGGGCATAATAGCCCGGGAAGCCGGTTATCACAGTCACGTCGTGCCCCTGTCCCACCAAAGCGGTTCCCAGTTCATAGAAGAGGTGGGCCGCCGAACCTGTATCTGGAGGGAAATAGGCGGTCATAAGCAAGATGTGCATTTCTCACCCTCCAGGCACCGGCTCAAGAACCCGTCCACATCCACCGACACAGCCTCCCCCCTGGTGATAGATTCTTCCATCGCAAAGGTGGCCAGAGTGGTGGCTACATACTCGCGCATGGGAACCGGCTGCGGTTTTCCAGCACGCCAGTGCTGGAAGAACGTGTCGAGTTCACTCCCGTGCCCCCGGTCAACACCAAATCCGCGCCTCCTGGAGGTCCGTCCAGCGCAGGTAAAGCTGGCTGACTTAAAGTTCCAGATGGTAGCCACCGTACCCTGTCCAAAGGCTTCGACATATTCTCTGGGGAACGATTTATCACCCCCTGCCGCGTAGACGATGGAGCCGACCGAACCGTTGTCCAGCTTCAGACTGACCGCGATATTGTCCCGCAGGTTGGGCCCAGCGGCATTAGCCGCGGCGACATATACCTCCACCGGCAGGCCACCGGTGAGCGCCTGAATCAGGTCCACAAAGTGACACACTTCTCCAACGATGCGTCCGCCGCCCTCTTGTGGATGATGCACCCAACTGTCGGGCGGAATGTACCCGGCATTACAGCGACAATAGGCCACCAGCAGGCCCGAACCATTTTGCAGCCGCTCCTGGACATACCGGGTGACGGGTGCGAAACGGCGGTTGAACCCTACCATTAAGAAACCAGAACCCGCTTGCCAGGCGCTTACTACCTCCTTGAGTTCCTCCTCGTTCAGCGCCAGGGGTTTCTCTACAAAGACCGCTTTGCCTGCCCGCAGCGCCTCAGAGACAAAGCGAGCATGCGAGCCGTGGCGGGTAAGCACAAAGACAGCCTTTATGTTTTCATCACCCAGGAGTTCACGATGGTCGGTGGTACAATACTCGAAGCCAAACTTGTCGCCCACATGTCGTCCACTTACCCCAGACGCAGTGGCAACTCCAACATAATGTACACCCTGGATCTTCTGCAAGGCAGGCAACAATGTCCCACGGGCAAACAGTCCAGCGCCTATCAAACCAATGCCTACCTTATCGCTCTCAGCAACAGTCCCTGCCCGCCTCTGGGGTTTCAAGTCAATGCGTCCCACCCGCTCCGGTTCGGTTTCCCCGTACTGAAGTACCACACCGATATACGGTTCCTTGCCCGCCAGGATCATCTCGTAGGCATCGAGCGCTCGTTCAAAGGGAAAGTGGTGCGTGATCAATGGCTCCAGAGTTACCTGCCCTTCGGCGACGAGGTCAAGGAATGCCACCATATTTCGCTGTGCCGTCCAGCGGACGTAGGGGAGAGGATACTTGACGTCGTGTTCTTCGTAGTCCACGTCGTACATCCCTGGCCCCCAGGCGCGGGAAACGACGAACTCGATCTCTTTCTCATAAAACGGCTTACGGGGAATATCCAACCCGACCAGTCCAGTTGCCACGATCCGGCCTCGCTCGCGGCACATCTCCGCGGCCTGCTCGATAGGATGGTTGCTCTCGGCGCTGGCCATAATGATGACGCTGTCGGCACCATGTCCATCGCTGAACATACGCACGGCGGCGATTACGTCGTCCGTACCACCATTGATAGCCACGTCGGCGCCCAATGCCCGTGCCAGTTCCAGTTTGTCCGACACCAGATCCACGCCCAACACCCGGCAACCGTTAGCCTTGAGCATTTGGACGGCCAGTTGTCCCAAGAGCCCCAGGCCGAGGACGGCCACACGATGGCCAATTTCCGGGCGGGCCATCCGCACCGCTTCCAGCGCAATGCCACCCAAGGCAACGAAAGAGGCCTGCTCAAAGGAAACTCCTTCGGGGATCTTGACGCACAGGGTACGCGGCACGCTGACCACCTCGGCGTGGCTGGCGTAACCGGAGCCGGCGCAGGCTACCCGGTCACCGATGGCAAACTCTGTCACTCCTTTCTCTACCCTGACGACCACACCAGCAGAACTATAGCCCAGGGGCACCGGCATCTCCAGCCGGGCCGTAGATTGACGGTAGGCTTCCAGCGGCCCCTCGGTCCTGACCTTGTCCACAACTTGCTTAACCCAATCCGGGCGGGCCAATGCTTTGCCCAGCAGGCTCTTTCGAGCTACGTCAATCATTGCCTTCTCAGTACCAATGCTGAGAAGAGAACAAGCGGTCTCAACAAGCACCTGTCCATACCTGACTTGTGGAACAGGCAAATCAACCAGACCTACTTTTCCACTATCATAATGTTGCACAACCTGCTTCAATGTAGATTTCCCCCCTCGGACTTCTGGATCAACACTGGCCCTGGAAGAGCACCGCCGCATAAATGTCTTCAACTTCCCGTAAGTAGCGTTCCAGGCTAAACATCTTCTCGACCCGAATACGTCCCTGTGAACCTAGTCTATCGGCCAATGTCCTGTCGCATAGGATACGGACGGTGGCTTGTGCAATGCTTTCAGGATCTTTTGGATTAGCGTGAATCCCAGTGACCCCGTCCTCCACTTCTTCCTGGGCTCCACCATAACTGGCGGTGACGACTGGGCAAGCTATGGCCATAGCCTCCAGTGGTACATGCGGGCCGATATCCGCTGGCGAAGGGAAGACCAAGACATCCATCGTATACAGAATATCTGGGATATCTGAGCGAGCACCGGCAAAAGTAACAACGTCGCTCAGGCCCAACTGAGTACATTGCTGAAGTAGGGCCGCCTTATATAGCTGTTCATAGTCTTCATCCGCCTCGCCCACGATAAGGAATCTGGTGTTGTGCACCTGCTGTCGGATGAGAGCCGCTGCCTGAATGAAGTAGTCCAACCCCTTGCGCGGTGCAATGCGACCGACAAAACCCACTACCGGCGCATCAGCCGGGATTCCGAACGCCTCCCGCAGATCGCGCCGCCCGGACAGGCTAAACCTATCCAGATTCACCTCGTTATAAATAGTAACGATCTTATCTGGAGGCGCACCAGCACAAAGGAACGCCTCGGCGATAAACCTGGCCACACATATTACACGGTCCGCACACCGAGGAATCAGTCGTAGGTAGATTCCATTCAGCCACCGTGGCAAGCGAAATCCGAACTCACGGACATGCAAGAGTGATGGGATCCTTGTTTGCTTGGCTGCCAACACACCGCCCAAAAAGGCACTGACGTGCGAGTGAACAAGGTCAACATCATATTCTCGAATGATCTGTTTGATCTGCCGAACCTGTCGCCACAATCGCCACCCATGTCTCACCAGTCCGGTTGGAGTCAATTCGCTCCGCTGTAAGATGAGATGTCCAGGATAGCCAAGTGACAATACAGCGCTGGCGCCGGCCTGCAAGAGCTTTGTGTCCAGTGGACTGGGTGCTGGCGTCAAGACCAACACCTGGTAGCGCTGCTTATCTAATCCTCTGACCAGATTGAGCAGAGCAGTCCGGACCCCTCCGCCGCCCGTACCTTCCGCAGTATAGTGGTAAGGATAGATATGAAGTACATTTAGTCCAGCGTGTTTAGACACAGGTCTGTCTTGCCCTCAGCTCACCAATTCTGACATCTTGCCTAATAATATCCGAGCTTGCGACAAAGATTGCCGCATATACCCATACAAACTCCAATGTGTAGTATTCATATAGCAAGTTCGAGACAACCAAACCGCAGAAACCTGCAAATAATCCTTTGATCAGTAAATGTGATAGTCCATGCTGATCCCGGTGCCTTAACCGGAGGACCCATCGAGTCTTCCAGAGAACTATCAATACTATCCAGCTCAGCACGGCCAGGCCTAGGAGACCATTCTCGGCTAGAATGGTGATAAGGGTAAACTGTCCTCTGCCTAAAATACTGCCGCCAATTAGCGCCCTGTAGTATTCGCCGAAATTGCCAGTACCTACGCCAAGGACTGGGTGACGTTGGAAAAATTCCATGCCAGCCATCATGGTCTGCATACGATAAGTATCACCACCAAGAGGATTGGATTGTAAGAAGTTAGCCAGAGCAACAAATCTTCCGATATAAGCTTCCAGAGGCATCAAGTCCGGCAACACCAGCATTAAGACAACGATACATCCCACTACAGCCACCGTAAGTGGAACCAATAGGCGAAAATAGTGACGCTCTGTTCTGACAAGCATCAGCGTAATCAGCAAAGCGACGAGCAACGCAACAAGACCGCTCCTAGAGAAAGTTGCTATAGCAAGAAAGAATGCTAATATGATATATATTCCTAAAACAACTGTTGCAATGACACGCTTACGTGCCATCGCAAACATGAACAGACAGATTGCTACTGGCAGTAGAGAGATCACGTAACCTGACAGAAAATTGGGATCACCCAGAAAAGATGTCGGCCGCGGGAAGACATTAATGAAGTTGATCGTTGCCCGGTTGATACCTCTCTGTTTCTCAATGATATCCAGGTAATATGGATTTAGAGGAAGTCGCATCAGAATAGCACGGATAGGGTCACCCCAGCCCAAGTAGAATCCCAGGAACTGATACAGGCCGTAGCCCATAACCAATACCGATGTGAGTAAAAGCATCTTGAGAGCTAAGAACATATCCCTCATGCTACGGATGTGATTCAAGATATACAAGAAGATAGCTATAAGCAAAGCAATACTGGTTGAGCCACGGAAAACGACTAACTTGTTAAGAGCATTGATAGATGATGCTAAGCTGACCAACAACCACAGCACAAGGGGCAAAAGCAAAGAGGAGACCCGTATGCGCCGGGGATATAGACTATGCCGAAGAAACCAAGCAACATAAGTGAATAGTAGAACAAGGTGCATCGGCCGCAACGTAAAAACCCCTGCATAGTAACTCAACATGGGTAAAGGTGCAACCACGATAAGAGAAACCAGGCCATTGCGAATGATCAGATAGACAATCACGACAAATGCTAGTCCGGCAAGAATATGTAGCAAACCCCATGACGAAGGTATAGCCATAGGCAAGAGCACAGCAAGTCCACCGGCTATTAGAAGCAGCATTGTGGAGAACTTAAATGGCATTTCCACGGATTGGGAGTCGCCGCTGGTTTTGGTCTCAGTCTCTTGCGACATTTCTCAGAATCCTTTGCGGCTTCAGGTCGGGTTTTGGGCCAAGACGTGTTATTGTATATCGCCTAAAGTTGCCTTGCCCAATAGCCTAATCTCTCTTGCTACTGGACGTCAGCTACTTCTCGTAGGACCGCCCAAAGTTGGGGTACCGCGACCTCAAAGGAGTATTGCTCCTCGGCAACCTTGCGTCCTTTCTGGCCCATCCGCGCTCGCAAACCCGGGTCCTCGATCAGGCAGCCCAGTTTTTCATACCATTCTTCGGATGTGATAGCCAGGAACCCGTTCTCGCCTTCCACGATCATCTCGCTAACAATGCCCACTGGGGATGCAATAGACGGGATACCTATTGCCATGTACTGCAGCAGTTTATAACCCCCTTTGCCACGCGACCACTCGTCATCAGGTAAGGGCATCAGGCCAATGTCGAACTGCTGCAGGTCTGTCACCTCTGTCACCAGTGACCAAGGCCGGATTTCGACCGGCATATTCTCAAGGTGAAAAGAGGCGGCACCGACCAGCAATAGCGATACATGCGGGTATTGCTGCCCGAGTCGTTCGAGTGTTTCGCGTAGTATCTCAAGGTAAATGGTATTCGACGGCGTGCCAACCCAACCCAAAACAATTCGGTCTCGCGGCTCCACCCCGGACCTGGGTGTGTAACGGTGTACCTCAATCGGCCCCGTAATCTGCAAGATTTGTTTACTGAAAGGCCTGGCATACGCGGCGGTATACTGGTTCTCAAGGACAACCCACTGGCTGATAGACAGCATGTGCTCAAACCAGCGCCGGTTCGTCTCAGCGGGCCAGAAACTGCGTTGCACCTGATGTGGTACGTAGATCGCATCGTCGAAGTCAAATATGATGCGGCTGTTGAGGACTCTCAATAGCTTCTGGAATGGTATCGGCAGCAAGATCTTCTGGACAAAGGCTACGTCATAGAAGGGTACCCGGCAGAAGAAGAGCGCGCCCCTGATAGCCTTTTCCAGCCGCCCCCAGGCCTGGACCAGGGGCAACTTCCATCCCGGGCCACCTTGTACACTCAAGATGAGTCTCCGATCCAGGCCGGCAGGATGAACCGTACAAACTACACCCTCCTTCTGCAGATAGGGGATATACTGATGTACCCGTGTCCGGCTGCTGGCCAGAACCTCAGTGCCGAGCGTAAAGAAAAGCACTCTCATCGAGGCGATGCCCTTCTTGTCATCTCAAGCAGGGAAGCTCCATACAGTATCAATGATCAAATTAATATCGTCCGGTTTAAGATCTGGATATAACGGCAATGTTACCAACCGTTGCCATACACGTTCTGTTACCGGTACATCTGCCCGAAACTGGCTGTACATTGGGTAATGATGGTTTGGTATGTAATGTACACTTGAGGCAACACCTCGCTCGCTGAGATGCTTCATAAATTGATCTCGTTTTTCTACTTTGACCACATAGTTGTGACAGGAGCTTCTGGCCCATTCCTTCTCGACTGGTGTCTGCATCCATGGCAGATCCTTGAAACTCTCGTTGTAAAGCGCAACAATCTCACGCCGCCGCTCGTTCAGGCGCTTCAGCTTGCCCAGTTGCACCAGGCCAATAGCGGCAGCAATGTCATTCAAGTGATACTTGTAGCCCAGTTCCTCTACCTCATAATACCACGTGTACTTCTCCCCCGTCTCCGATCGCTTCCAGGTGTCGTGGCTGATGCCAACCCACCGCAGCTTCAACAGACGTTCGTAAGCTGCCCGGTCGTTAGTAGCAATCGCTCCGCCTTCTCCCATTGTCAGATTCTTGACAGCGTGAAAGCTAAAGCAGGCAATGTCTCCAAAGGTACCTGCCTTTCTCCCCTTATACTCAGATCCGCAGGCATGGGCTGCATCCTCAACTACCAGGATGCCGTTCTGATGCGCCAAATCGAGGATGGGGTCCATATCGCAGGGATGCCCGCCATAATGCATAACGAAAATCGCTTTCGTTTTCCCTGTGACCTTTCTGGCAATGTCCTCAGGGTCAACGCAAAGGGTATCTTCGCACACATCGGCAAAAACTGGCATCGCACCATTATACAGGATCGCATGGTTGGTCGAGACGAACGTCAGCGACGGAGAGATGACTTCGTCACCCGGTCCAATGTCCAGCACTTTGAGTGCCAAATGGAGGGCGGCCGTCGCTGAGTTTGTCCCAACCACATGACTGACACCTATATACTGGGCAAACCTTTCTTCGAACTCCTTGGTTTTTGGCCCCAGGCCGATCCAGCCTGATTTCAGCGCTTCACCTATGGCAGCGAGTTCCTCTTCCCCTACAGAGGGCCTAAAGACCGGAATCATGTTGTCACCTCCTCAGGTCTACTCTTGGTCACCGATCGTAAGATACCAGTTTCGGCAGTCCGTTACACTTGCAGCGGTTACATCACCGAGCAGATAGACGATGGCTGTGTCGCGACGAGAGTATGGAAAGAACCCGCTGCGATAAAAGGCACGCATGTAACGATTCCCTTCCAACGCATGAAAAGACACTGCGCCGCACCCTCTCTCTCGAGCCTGGTCAATCAGCCCACGAATCAGGTATCGAGTGTACAGTGCCTCGTCTTCGGCTATCACCAGCATGTCCACGATTGAGAGGACCCCTTCATCAATCGTAGAAATTGCATATCCTAACAGTCTATTCGACGTTCCTATCGGCTCAAGCGCCCACAGTGTATACTCGCGGAACGGGCGTGAACCATACTTCCAATGCAGATACTGCTGATCCCTGACTGCCACAATTCCGAGGTCCGTCGGACGATGCACCCAGAGCTCATCGAGCCGCTCATCACATTGCTCGATTGGGTGACACTGCAGTCCCTTGCTTGCGAGCCAATGACGATGAGGCAACGAGATTGATCCATACTTGCCTAGCCGGGCGAACCAACCGGCAAATCCTCCCCTCCTTTGGAGTCGATTAGAGAGGCGTGCCAGGTTCACCGGCCGCACCACTCGTACAATTCTCCCCAACGTCACCGCGCCCGCCTTCCGGTGTCCGGGCACCGCCCGTTGATTGGGGAACCCATACACGAACTGAATGCCCAGATTCTTGAGTGCTTGCAAGCCCTCCTTAATCAAGGCCGTAAAGATGCCCTGCCGTTGGTAAGCGGGCAGAACCATCGCATTGGCCATCTGGGCCGCTGGTAGGGCTCGTTCGTTCCATGCCACTTGCCAGGGGAAAAAGGCGTCGGCTCCGACGATCCTTTCCGTCCCTCGCTCACAGGCCACCCAAGCCCAGGCCGGGCCAGCCGGATTCTGTTGGTAGATCCATGTGAAATAGCGATCGGGATCGGAGTATCCAAAGACCTCCCCCAGCATGTGGGTCAATTGCTCCCGATCTTCGGGCCGGAACGCACGAATCACCCATGGCCTCGCGTCGCCAGGGGCAACCAAGGTTCATCTCCTCCATATCCAGGCGGCGACCCTGGTCTTAATCAGAGCGACCTCTTCAACGCGCAGGACAATAGCCAGTGCAATAAAGACAGCCATCCCCATCAGGATACTCGTCCCTATTAACAGGGCCTCAACTGACATACCTCCTGTTGGAGCTGCTGCTCTGGCGCTTTGGTATACATAATGAGTCGAAAGGCCCATCAATGTAGCACACAACAGAATCCGCCCAAATGCTATAAGCACCCGTCGAAGTGGCAGCCGTCCTAATCTCTTGCCGATGTAAACCAGGTGGAATATCCACGCCATATTCGCCCAAATCGAACCGGTCAGAGTGATGCCTCTCACACCCCACAATCTTGACAGAAGAGCGCAAGTAACAGCGTACAGTGGTACAAAAACTGCACTTACCACTAAGAGAAAACCCGTCGCCTTCATCGAGAAGAGGACCTTTGATGTAACGTCGGCTATGGTCGGCGCAAACAGTGCTCCGGCAGTAAACAGTAAGATAGTAGCAGTCTCTCGGCTATCTTGAGCAGTGAACGCACCTCGCTCAAGTAACAAGCGGGTAATCGGCAGCCTCAAAGCGATTAACCCTACAATACTTGGTATCATAATGAAGCCAGACATGCGGATAGAAAGTGACATCTGCTCCAACAGCCCACCTGTATCGTGTTCTGCGACGCTTCTGGCCACCCCTGGGAAGAAAACGGTCGCGATGCTGCTGGAGAATAAGCCCGAGAACAAAGGTAGGAAGCTGGTAGAATAGGACAGGTAACTTATACTGCCGATGCCCAATTGGGATGCAATTGCCCGATCAATCACTGGATAGAGTTTGTACAGCGAACTTGCCAGCAGCAGTGTCCCCCATAACCCCAAAATCCTTCTCTGCACAGGTTGATCCAACTGGAGCACAGCACTATAGTAGCGCTTCTCGGGGGTGCCCGCCCACAGGACTGCACTGGCAACTACCAGACCAAGCAGAACCGCACCGGCCGCACCAAAGACACCCCAGCGGGCTGTAAGGAACCACACCCCCACCAAAGTGACAACCCACCGCAACGTCCGCCCCACGGATGAGAAAGAAAAGCGATTATAGACGTTGAGAACCGAGGTCAGCACCGCAAACACGCCGCTGACGACGACAAAGGGGAAGAGCATGCGCAAGAGCTGCGCCGCCAGATGGGCCGTATCCTCATCGAGTCCTGGGGCGGTCACGTGAATTATAGCCCCGGCCGCCAGCGTCCCTACTGCACAGATCACTATCAGGACCAGCATCAGCACATTGATGGGCGTGCTGACGATACGCCAGGCAGGACGTTCTCCCTCCCGCACTCGTTGCTCCACAAACATCGGCAGAAATACGTTGACGAGTGAGAAGATGAGAACATCGCTGAGCACAGTGGGCACAACCAGGGCAACGAAATAGGCATCCAGTGCTTTTCCCGCACCAAACCTGGCCGCCAAGAGCGATTGGATCAACAGGTTGAAGATGGCCGCAAGCGCAGCCGCAAGGCTCACGAAAGTGACTGAGACGGCCCTGCTTTCGCCTTGGGTAAACCTGTGTCTGACGCCTGCCACCAGGGCCGCTGGTCTACACACGTTTCACCTCACCACACAGCAAATATGGCATCCTGTTCTGGCCATTCAAAGTTTTGAGGTAACCTGATTTCGCGCAATCGCAATTCATCGAACCATACCATGCCTTCTCCCCAACTGCGAAGCAGAGGCCAAACTGGCGCGATCTCTGAGCCTGTGTTCCGGCCTAACACAACATAACCCCTCCAGACCCTGTCAGTTGCTGGCAGGAACGATTCGCCAGCAAAAATCGCCCCTGAATCTTGAGAGAGCCATACGCCGGCTGAACCCTCAGATAGCTGTGTCTGATACAAGAAAGCCAACATGTAAACGTGGCCAGGTTCCAGATTAACTTGGCTTTCTCGATACCCGTAACCCGCGCGAGCAGGCTCCTGGCCCTTGCTCTGAAGCCAAAAACCTTCTACCCGGGCTGAACTCCCTTGCTCATAGACAGCCAAGGAATCACGCCCTCCAAAAAAGAGAGCAGGCCCCCACGGTTCTCTATTGGCCATATTCAGCCATCGCCACCGCACAGGTGCCGCGCCTTGCCATTCCTCGAATCCACCGTTCTCCACCAGATTCGGCCCTAGTTCCACGCGCTCTACCGGCACCCCCAGCAGTTCCGCCACGACACGTTGATCGCCGGTCCTACCTTCCAATGCCTCCCGCGCCTGGTAGCAGCCCTCATCCTCCGTCCCGGCCTCCTCCAGCGCGGTGCATACCCCGGCCACCTTCTTAAGGCCCAGGAGATCGTCGGGCGACATCTCGTGATATTGCCCGTACCACCTGGCTGCCTCCGTCAACCGTTGCGTATCCACCGATTCACCGATTTGCGCGTCACTCACCATCCCCAACCGCAGGTATGCCTGTGCGTACGCCGGGTCTACTGCCAATACCTGCCGGTACGTCATCTCCGCTCGCTCCAGATCTCCCCGGCGATGATAAAGTTCGGCCAGGTAGAAAACCCAGTCGGGGTCATTGGGATAATGCTCGATAAGCCGCTCCAGTAGCCGCTCCACGCCCGCCGCCCCGTTGCGTTGCCATACCAGGAAAGAGACCACGTTCAGGGCCTTGTCTCGATCCCACAACCCTCCTTCCAACAGGTCTGGTATGGCATCGGCGACGTAATTCAGCACCCGCTCGTCAGCAGGGTGAATCGTCTCCAGAGGGAAATAGGCCAGCGTCTCGCTGTACACCGCCGCGGTCCCTACGTCCCCGGTCTCCCACACCTGCCTCCAGAGACGATAGTTGACGTACAGATCACCCGGCCGCAACACGAGCGCCTGTTCCAGCCATTGCCTGGCTTCCCCTTGCTCCCTGTCCCCTTGTCTCCTGGTCTCCTTGTCCCCCTGTCTCCCTGTCATCAGGTCCAGATAGGCCAGCGCCACCGCGTCGCTGACCACCTGAGTACGTTGTAAGGGAGAACTTGACTCGTAGAGGGCAACCACTTGTTCGGGCCGCCCGCCGTAACTGAGGGCGATCAGCACATCTTGGTACAACAACGAGTTGCGTCCAACCTTTCTCATCAGAGGTCCCAACGCACTGATGGCAGTCTCCGCATCGCCAGCGGCCAGCGCAGCGCGACCTAACGCCCACTGTGCTGAGAGGTTATCTCCGTTCAGGGCCATAGCACGGTGCAGGCTTCGCATCGTACGAGCAGTCGCCGACGTCTCGTCCAGGACCTGATAAACAGGATAGGTGCCCGGAGCAGCATGCGTCTGGGCTATGAGCCCGTCGCGCAGCATAAGCATCCCTGCATTGCTCGACACTGCGCTCATCAACGCCGGTCCGCGCAGCAGCAATAATAACGCCAATATACCCACTAACGCCATTCCACGCCGCATCCATGCTCCTCCAGACGAGGCATCCCTACTGGACGTCATTACTGCTGTACAATGCTGTCAGCTCGGCAGTGGTCAGTGCGTGGGAGAAGACCATAACCCCTGCGACCGCTCCATCCGACATGTTGTTGCCGCCGTCGGGACGGCATCCTATGCCTAACCTGTGATATGTATTGTCCGCCGATGGCCAGGCTGCACCAGTGCCCTGTTCATCAATCTGCCCATCCCATATCAGGTCTATTCGATTCTCGGATTGGTCATACCGGTAACCCAACATGTACCACACGTCAGCCTCATAACTGTCAGTGTGTTGAGCCGGGTTGTACATGGAATTTCGCTCGTGCCAAACGCCAGCGTTATCCTTTGCGTAGAGCTGAAGTGGGCCACCGTCACGGTAAAACATCAACGCGATCGAGCTGTTTGTGTAATACTGTCCGTAGTGGAAGACCGCTGGATATGTCGGCCCTTCACCGGCTTGATCAAATAGCTTCATCCACACCAGCACCGTATGGTCAGACGAGTAATCGAAATCTCCTGCTGCATCACTTTCACATCGTGTCGCCTGCCGTGTGCTAGTGCTGGCGTAAGGGGTGCCGTTGCCGTTCCATTGATAGCCACTGCCTGCGTTACCGTAACATAGCGTAGTGGGATATTCTTTCTCCTCATACTGCACACCATCAAGATACAACGTCAGGTTATTTGCCAAAGGTTGTGTGGCATAAATGGTGATAGATTGAGTCCAAGTGCCACCAGAATTATTGGTGAAAGCCAGGTGCCATCTGTACCATTGCCCCGCTTTCTCTATCCAATTCTCCAAATCATTTGAACTGTCATTTCCCTGGCCGTTGCTTCCTGTAACATAAGCCCGCAGTTTACCAATCTCTGAAATATCATTGGCCATAATCCAGGCAGAAAACGTCTTCGTCTGACTGGCAAGTACCTGGATTGCGCGGGCAGTGACCCGGCATCCTTCATAGCCGGCGTTACAGCCAGCGGGAAACTCAACCCTGGCCACATACCGGCCAGCATACGGCGGCACCTCAGTGGACTGCTCGGCCACAATCGGAGGAGTCGTCCCACCCGCAGTCCAGTTTCCCGTGCCGTCAAGCGCCGGGTCAATGAATTCGTTCGTTGTACCGTCCTCCATCACCAGCGCATGTGATCCCTCCCACGGTCCTTCCACCAATCGCACAGGTCCCTCGATCTTGACCCGCTGCCCTGTCCTGGCGATGGCATAGGTTTCATCTCCCTCGGCCACGATGTTAGAAAAGACCAGGTCGAACAATGCACCTTTCATTACACTTAGCGCAAGCCTTGAATATGCCTCATCGAGGTTGGCTTGGGCTTCTGCCGCCCATATCGCCTTGCCCTCAGGATCTAGCTTCTGGGCCTGGCCATAGAAACTGATGGCCTGCTCATAGTCCTTCGTGTTAAAGTAAAAACCACCCAGCGCATAGTACACATCCATCAACTCATCACCACGATCACCAGCACCAAGCGCGATGGCCTTGTTCAGGTGTTCCACGGCCTGCTCAGGCTGGTCCAGGTTGTAGAGCGACAACCCAAGCGCACGTTGCAGCTCAAAATCCTGCGGGTTCTGGTTCACGGTACCTTGCAGGTGCTCGACGGCATTGTCATACTGAGCCAGTTCAAAATAGGCCAGGCCCAGTTGCACATCCACCCCCGTACTATCGGCACCGAGTGCCTCAGCCTGCTCATAGGCTGCCGCTACTCTCTCGTACTCTCCCAGGTCAAAGCAAGCGTTGCCCAGTGCCAGGAAGGCATTTTGATCTCCCGGCGCCGCCTGAGTCCACTTCTCGTACCAACTGGCTGCCTCTCCCCAATCCCCTTTGGCCTCGTAGGCCTGGCCAAGGCCCTGCAATGCCCTGGCCTCCTCCGGCCTGGCGCGCCACACCGTTTCATAGGCCGCAATCGCGGCATCGAACTGCCCGGCCTGCGATAGGCCGTCCGCTGCTTCTAATAACCCCTCTGTCGCCTCCACGTTGCCCGGATCACGCTCCAATATCCGCGTAAACGCTTCCACCGCCTTGGGGTAGTCGCCAGCGTTCAGCGCTGCCCGGGCGTTGTATAACGGATACCACTGGCTCAACACCAGTACCCCTACCACCACCCCCAGGATCAGTACCGTGCTCACCGCGATCACCCCCACCACCAGCGGCCAGCGGCTGCGGCGGGCCGGCGCAGGCACACTTGGCGGTGTGGTGGGCCATGCGGGTGCTGGTGCGGGCGTGGGGGGCCAGGCCGGTACGGGTTTGGGGGGCGGCGTAGAGGGCCATGTTGGTGCTGGCATTGGCGGTGGTGTAGATGGCCTCATCGGTTGCGGCACCGTCGCCGCCGGCATCCCACCCGGCGTCCCGCCCATTACCGCCGTGTGGGTACCCATCCCGCCTGCAACCGTCGTCCCCCCACCCAAACCAACCGGCCAGACGCCTGCCACGGCCTGCGCCAGGTCACGGGAGAACTCGTCCGCACTATAGTAGCGGCTGTCGCGTTCCTTGGCCAGCATCCTGGTCACTACCGCCTCGACCGGGGGCGGTATGTTCAGGCCCGTAAACCGGCGCAACGGGGGAGGCGGGTTGTTGACCTGCGCGTAGAGGATCGAGTGCGTCGTCGTCCCGTCAAAGGGCGCCTGGCCGGCCAGCATCTCGTAACACAAC
>Ga0315289_10004911_pt1 | contig 19886 bp, 22 predicted proteins | sample YL17G11_40_MG_FD_203452 | JGI IMG/M metagenome (GOLD analysis project Ga0315289, IMG submission 203452) | Sediment microbial communities from Yellowstone Lake, YNP, Wyoming, USA - YL17G11_40 | ecosystem: Environmental > Aquatic > Freshwater > Lake > Sediment | place: USA: Wyoming | collected... | reverse complement strand
CGAGAGACCGTAACACCAACTCAAACCGCTTCTCTTGTGACCACTTGCTGGCATGCATTCTGGACCTCCTTTGTGGTTATTATACCACAACTCTTCTTTGGTCCAGTCCTAATGGGGGCCGAAACGAAAGGGTACCGTCATCTGCCCAAACTCCGGGCTGTTCTGCTCGCTCAAGCCGGAGACATCCAGCAGGTCGCGGCCTAGTAAGGGGAATACCACTCCCACCAATTTCAACTAAGTATGGCATCGCATCCTAAAGACCCTCTGGAATTGATTGTTCCCAGGAGACTTATACACCATCCAATCCCGGTCAATCGCCCAGACCAGCTCCGGCCTCCCATCCCGGTCCACGTCACCGCAGTCGGAAAGAACCACATAGGCACCCCGGTCTGTAACAGAGAGAGAGTCAGCAAATATGACTTCATATTGATCATTCCCTGTAGACTCACAAATCCAAAGTTGAGCCGACCAAGAAGACGGGCCGGTCCTTAACGACCCGAAGATGAACTCTAACTTACCATCACCGTCTAAATCAGGGCCAGATATGGTATCATGCATATTCGCAGTTTTCAACGTATCAAACCAGGTCATCCGATACTGGTCGTCGCCGATACATTCGTAGACATAGGCAATAGACCCAAGCGAGCCCCCATAGGTGCCAAGTGCAAATTCTCTCCATCCATCCCCATCAAAGTCCCCAAAGGCAAATGGAGGGGTTGGCAGGATAGGAATAGTATCACTAAAAACCTTTTGATATTGGTTATCCCCCCGATTCTCAAAGACGTAAACCACCTGGGCATCTGCTGTAAGAATCTCCCTCAAACTATCCTTATCAAGATCAGTAATATACATGGCTTGCGAACCATTACCGATCCACTCGTACGGCCATGTCCAAACCTCGATTTTAGGAAACGTCCAATAGTCGGCAGGCTCGACAACCCGAAGCCCTCGAGGCAGGTTTCCTCGCTGAGCAACCACATCGAGAAGCGAATCCCCGTCTAAGTCTCCGACATCCCAGAAGCGCGAAGGAGGACCGATGGAGTCTTCGAATATGTACTGATTGAAGGGCCGGTACCCGAAATAGACAACCCTGGCGCTATCCCCCCGCCTGAGGAAGGTCGTAAAAATCAAGTCCTCATATCCGTCGTGATTGGCATCTATCCCTTTGATATATCCAGCGTTTCGGCCCCCATTAGGACTGGACCAAAGAAGAGTTGTGGTATAATAGGCACAAAGGAGGTCCAGAATGCATGCCAGCAAGTGGTCACAAGAGAAGCGGTTTGAGTTGGTGTTACGGTCTCTCGGGGGGGAGTCTGTGGCTGGGCTCTGCCGGGAGAACGGGCTGTCGGCGACGCAGTTCTACAAGTGGCGGGATGGCTTTCTGCGGGGAGCGCAGGAGGGGTTAAAAGACAAGCGGAATCCGGCGAACCGGGATCCGGTCTTGGAGGAGAACCGGAAGCTGAAGAAGCTGTTGGCGGAGCAGCTGCTGATCAACGAGGGCCAAAAAAAACTCTACCAGCTCGATGGCGAGGGGAGTTAGTGGCCGAGGTGGAGGGGTTGAAAGGGCAGGGGTGCAGCCTGAAAGAGGCCCTAGGGGTGGCAGGGCTTTCCAAGAGCAGCTATTACTATTGTCCCAAGCCCCGGAGCCCCAGGGCCTTGAATTCGGTGCTCCAGGAGGCCCTGGAAGCGATCTCTGGGCGGGAGCTGGTCTACGGCTACCGCAAGAAGACCCATTACCTGCGCTACCAGGGGATCTGGTGCAATCCTAAGGCCGTCTACCGGCACCTTTTGGCCTTAGGGCAACTCCAGCCCCGGAAGCGCAAGGGAATACGACATCAGGAGTTAGCGTTCAGCCGGCCCACGGCCAGCAACCAGCGCTGGGAGGCCGACCTGGTGGAGTCTCCCTGTGGGATCGACGGCAAGGGGTTCGGGATCGCCCTGATCGATGCCTTTGACAAGGAGGTGATCGCCCAAGAGTTCAGCCAGCGCTGCCGGGCCCAGGAAGTGGAGCAGGTCCTCCTGGATGCTGTCTGTAGACGGTTCCCTCGGGGCTATGTCCCCGAGACCCTGAAGGTGGTCTTACGGGTGGATCGGGGCGGACAGTTCATCGCCCGGAGGGTCATCGCCCTGGCCAGGACCTTGGGGATCAAGCCGGAGGTCTGTGGGCTGCAAACGCCCAACGACAAGCCCTACATCGAGTCCTTCTACGCCAGCTATAAGACCGAGGAGGTGTACCGCAATTGGTATCAGACGTTTGAAGAGGCCAAAGGAGGCTGGGAGGACTACATCGGATGGTACAACACCCAGAGACTCCATCAGTCCTTGGGATACAAAACCCCGGCTCAGGTGGCCCCCAAGCCGGTCCAGGTCGAAACGTTAAAATTCATCGAGCATCTGAATCCGTTGTCAAGACCCAATCCTAAACTTTCACAACCCTGTTTTAGTCCAGTTTAACGGGGGCCAGTCCGTCCAGTGACCACACCGAAAGGAAAGGAAGCAACCTGTTTGAAATTCAGGCCCCACCCCAGAGCGACCAACCCCTGAATCAAACAGATAATCAATGTGATTCGACGCTTCATATCCACCACCCATTCTGGACGTCTTTAGTCTTGGGTTTCCAACTCGTTTTCCATATCTATTCGCCCCCGTCGGTGGTCTTCATGATGGTTCCATTGCCTCCGATAAGATAACCGCTCTTGCTATCAGTGGGAAATTGAACAGCGTAAAAATCATAGGTGGTGCCCGGCGACTGACGCTTCCAACTTATCCCTCCATTCGTGGTCTTCAAGACAAGGCCATCGCTTCCCACCGCATATCCTGTGCGGGCGTCTTTTTGGGATCCTTAAACTGTCTGTGGCCTTCTTTTTTCCCCTGCTCCCGATGTCCGTAAACCGTCATTCTGCGATTTTCTTCATTAGCCCTTGACTTTTTCGGCCATAAGAGTATAATTATAGGCTCTTTATAGGAGAGACCATGAAGCGTGTCTTCTTTCTTTGGGGTTTAATCGCCCTCCTTATCCTTCCTTCTTTGGCTGAGCAGGCAGGGAGACCTCTCTGTTATCGTGCCAGGTTTGAGGGAGCAATCGGCCCGATTTCCGCCAAATACTTGACGGAGTCGATTCGCCAGGCTGAGGACTCAGGTGCCGAGTGTCTGATTATCGAATTGGACACTCCCGGAGGCCTGGATGAGTCCATGCGCGAAATCATCAAGGTCATACTCTCCTCCGAAGTCCCCATCGTGGTCTTTGTCTCACCAAAGGGCTCCCGGGCCGCCTCAGCCGGGGCCTTCATCACCTTGGCCGCCCATGTCGCGGCCATGGCCCCGTCCACCAACATTGGCGCAGCCCATCCCGTGGCCTTCGGCGGGGGTAAAATAGACAGCACGATGGGCGAGAAGGTAGCCAATGATGCCGCGGCTTACATTCGCACGATCGCCGAGAAGCGGGGCCGGAACGCGGACTGGGCCGAGCAGGCCGTGCGCCAGAGCGTGTCCCTGACCGAGACCCAGGCCCTGGAGGAAAAGGTGGTCGACCTCATCGCTCCCAGCTTCCTGGCCCTGATGGACTCCTTGGACGGACGCAAGGTCCAGATGCCCTCCGGCGAGCGCACCCTGAGCACGAAGAACGCCGAGGTCCAGGATATTCCGATGGGCATCCGCTACCGCCTCCTCCTGGCCGTCTCCAATCCCAACATCGCCTACTTCCTGCTGATGATCGGGATGCTCGGGCTTTACTTCGAGTTCTCCCATCCCGGGGCCATCCTGCCCGGGGTCGTGGGCGCGATCTGCCTCATCCTGTTCCTGTTCTCGCTCCAGACGCTGTCCCTGAACGTGGCCGGTCTGCTTTTGATTATCCTGGCGACCGTCTTATTCATCGTGGACATCAAGGCGCCGACCCACGGCGTCCTAACCACAGGAGGAATTATTTCCATGATCCTGGGTTCTGTCATGCTGTTTAACGCTCCCGAGCCCGCCCTGCGGGTCTCCTGGGGCGCGATCATCCCCACGGTCCTGGTCATCGCGGCCTTCTTCATCTTCGTCCTGGCCAAGGGCCTCCGGGCCCAGACCCGCAAGCCGACCACGGGCAAACCAGGCATGGTCGGTGAAATCGGAGAAGCCCGCACCCGGATCGGTGCGGAAGGCACGGTGTTCGTGTCCGGGGAGCATTGGAGGGCCGCTTCGGACAGCCCCATCGAGGCGGGTGAGAAAGTGCGGGTCCTTTCCGTAGACCGCCTTGTTCTGAAGGTGGAGAAGGCCTGAGTGCTCCTCTTCATCATCGCCAGCCTTCTGGCTGTTGCACTCGTTGCCATCTCCTTCAAGCGCGTCCCGGATTACGAGCGTCTGGTCCTTTTCCGCCTGGGCCGGCCCACCGGAGTCAAAGGTCCCGGGTGGGTCTTTGTGTTCCCCTCGGTGGACAAAGTTCTCAGGGTCGAGGTCACGCCCCCGCCGGTGGGCAAGCCCCATTCCAAAAACCTGATCTCCATGGAAGAAGCCGACAAGGCCATCTCTCAAAACGTATTGAGGAAACAAGGGCTCACCGACTCCGAGGTAGACAAGACCTCGGGCACCGTGGCGGTGGACGGAATCCGCTGGGAGGCTTTTTCTTCGGGATGGATCCAGTCCGCGGCCCCGGTCTTTGTCATCGGCGTGGAGAAACTTCGCCTCAAAATCACCCGCGGAGGAGAATGATTGGAGGAATTTTTTCACGCAACGGTCTTAAGAGTCAGAGAAGTCTACGGTCGTTTTTAAAGCTAACAGCTAACAGCTTAAACCCAACAACCCTTTTAAGGAGGTTCCCATGACTGTCGGTCTCTCCATCGTCATCCTGTTCTTGCTGTTCATCTTGGCCAACTCTCTCCGCGTGCTCCGGGAATACGAGCGCGGCGTCATCTTCCGCCTGGGTCGGCTCATCGGGGAGAAGGGGCCGGGGCTCATCTTCCTCATCCCTATCGTGGACCGCATAGTCAAGGTCTCCCTGCGGGTGGTAGCCATGGACATCCCGCCCCAAGACGTCATCACCCACGACAACATCTCCATCAAGGTCAACGCCGTGCTGTACTTCCGGGTGCTGGACTCCCGCAACGCCGTGGTCAATGTGGAGGACTTCCATTACGCCACCAGCCAGATGGCCCAGACCACCCTCAGGAGCGTCCTGGGCGAGCACGATCTGGACGACCTCCTGGCCGACCGGGAGAAGATCAACCAGAAGCTCCAGAAGATCATCGACGAGCGCACCGACCCCTGGGGCGTCAAGGTGGTGGCCGTGGAGGTCAAGGACGTGGACCTGCCTCAGGAGATGAAGCGGGCCATCGCCAAGCAGGCCGAGGCCGAGCGCGAGCGCCGTGCCAAGATCATCCACGCCGACGGGGAGTTCCAGGCCGCGACCAAGCTCAAGGAAGCCGCTTCGGTCATGGCCCAGGAGCCGGTCACGGTTCAGCTCCGTTACCTCCAGACCCTGGCCGAGATCGCGGTGGAGAAAAACTCCACCATCATCTTCCCGGTGCCGATCGATATCTTTAACACCTTCACCAAATGGCTTGAGAAAAAGTCCCAGTAGGGGGACCCTTCCTCTAAAAATAACCATGTTCCGGAAAGCGAGATTCCTCCTCGCCGCGGTTCTTTTGTCCCTCCCTGCCGTTTCCTGGGGACAGGTCGCGGTCCCGGACACGCACCACGTCCACCGGCAGCGCCTGATCGGCTCGCGGGCCAAGACCGGCATGTTCCACGCCAGCATCCTCTATTACCATGCCGACCCCGTCCGCAAGCTGGACTTCATCCTGGCCAAGCAGAACGCCGAGGAGATCGCCCGTGCTCTGGACCTGATCGAGAAAAATACCCTGGCCCTGCAACAGGAAGTTTCTTTTGAGATTTCACAGGGGGATAAAGAGATTCTAACCGAGGACATCCGCGGCACCCTGGACACTTGTTTAAAATCCCGGACCGAGGTCAATGCCTTGAACGTGGAATTAAGGCGTGTCCTGCCCAGCCAGGAGGCCGTGCGCAAACACGCCCAGGTCCTTTTCCACCTGATGAAGAAAATCCTGGCCTATCACCAGTCGGCGGAGGCCAAGTTCGAGATCCAACCCACCCCCGACCCGCCTGAACCAAAGGACTAAAGGAAGAGAGCGATGGACAAAAAGCAGATGCTGGACATGTGGGAGAAGCTGGGCAATTCGCAGAAGGTGACGCTCAAGGCGGTGGCCTCCATTCCGGACGGCCGACTGGACTGGCGGCCTTGCCCCCAGGTGCGCACCGTGAAGGAGCTGGTCCGGCACATCTTTGTCTGGGAGCGCCTTTGGGCTCGGGCGGCCAAGTCCGGCGTGCTCACCCAGAAGGATGCCGAGAAGGAGGAATCTACCGCACTCAAGGACAAGCGGGAGCTTATCGCCTACGCCAAGAGGGTGCACAAGGAAGCCACGGGCATCGTGAAGAAGCTTACCGAGCGAAATCTCAAGAGGAAGGTCAAGCTCTTCTTCGGGATGGAGCTTCCGGCCGGCGTCTGCATCGCCACCATTTACGACGAGCACTGGCACCACCGCGGTCAGCTCTACGTCTATCTGCGACTGTTGGGGGTCGAACCCCCGTTCGTTTACGGGACGGATTAAAGGCGCTGGACGCCGTCTCCTCTTAACAAACTGCCGGGGGCTTTCTGGCATTTTCCCCACGGCATACGGCCCATCCAGCGCCTTTGCCTTGGGGATAGGGGGCTCCCGGACGGGAATCGGGAGTTCCCGGACGACAATCGGGACGTCCCGGACGGGAATAGGGATTTCCCCATCGGGGATCGGGAGGCCCCGGACCGGAATCGGGGGTTCCCGGACCGGAATCGGGAGTTCCCGGAAAGAAATCGGGAAGTCCCGGAAAGAAATCGGGAAGTCCCGGAAAGAAATCGGGAAGTCCCGGAAAGAAATCGGGAAGAGGGCAATATTGATGCATAAGTCCTTTTAAACCAAAACCTTAAGAGTGAAGGAGAACCCCAAATGCCGCACAATTATATCCCCAACCCGGATTCCCAGTTCGACAGCTGGTTCCAGAAGTACCAGTTCTACGCCGTGGCCAATGCCGTGGCCTTAGGACTGACTCCGGCAGAGGCTCTCGAGATCCAGCAGGCCAAGATCGTCTGGTCTCTGGCCTTCAGCGCCCACCTCGCGGCCAAGGACGCGGCCCGGGGCGCGGCTGAGACCAAGGACGAAAAGCGGGAGGCCGGCGAAGTCACGATCCGGCTCTACACCGGGAAGATCCAGGCCCGGCGGGAGACCACCGACGCCCAGCGCGAGGGTCTGGGCATCACGGTCCCGGACCGGGAGCCGACCCCGCTGCCCCCGGAGGCGATCCTCCTGCACCCGCCGCCGCTCTATAAGGTGGATACGGACCAGCCCGGCCAGGCCACGACCCATTTCGGGCCGAACCCAAACAACGAGCGGGAGAACCCGATGCCGGAGATCGCCTACGCGGTGGAGCTCTGGTATTTCCTGGGCCAGCCGCCCGCGGACGTGACCCAGTACCGGCTCGCGGCCTTGGACACCAACAGCCCGTACACCCAGGTCTTCGCCACCGGCCTGCCGGTGACCGTGACCTACCGCCTGCGCTACATAGACCGCTTAGGAAGGCCCGGGCCTTTCGGGCCCCCGGTGACGGTGACCATCTCGGCGTAAACGACAAAACGAAGGGGGCTCCGATCGAAGATCCCGATCTATCGGGATCGGAGCCCCCTGGAAAAAGGAGGTTTATCTAAAATGCCTAAATTATGTGGTGTCTTGCCAGCGATTAGGGATAGAAGTAAGAGGGTTGTCTATCTCGTTGTGTGTCGGAAATGCGGGCTAATCCATATTGGGATAAATAAAGAACGATCTGCGATGGAAAGGTGGGGTGCCGGATTTGCTGATATCGAGCACCCCCCACACGTGACCAGGAAAGACTGGTATAGATGGAATCCTAAACATAGGGAGTGCACTTTCGATATATATTGGTACAGGGTAGAGAAAGAGGATCAACCCCAAATTGAGAAGATTTTGCAGGGGTGGGCTAAAAACAAAAAGTTAGGTAAAGTTGATAGCCGTTGTAAGGCAAAGGCAAAGAGAATACGGGATAAATTTGAATCAGAAAGCGCAGTTGACTTCGTTCTATCTAAGTAAAAAGGAGGTAAAGAATGGCATTCTGTACAAAGTGTGGTAAACCGATTGAAGGGGGCGTAGCATTCTGTTCTGGTTGCGGTTCCCCGGTAGCCGCCTCTGCCGGAGCCCCTGTAACGAGCAGCCCGGCGAAGACAGACAAGCTGAAACCGATTTGGTACGTCATCATCTGGTGCTCGCTGCTCGTTCCCTTTTTCGGTGGCTTAATCATCGTCGTGCTTTCCTCTGTGATGCACTATGTGTGGCGCAAGGATTTCCCGAAAAAGGCAAAGGAAATTAATGCGCAAGGTTTCGGAGCCTTCTTTGCAGGGCTTGCGCTGGGCCTATTCCTTTTGGTTGTGGTCCCGAATTTCGTTAGAATGCAGAACAGGGCAAGGGAATCCGATGTAAGGGCTGTCGCGCACACCCTTCAATTAATGATAGAAGACTACAAGACAACCCCCGTAGGTTCGGAACCCCACGGAGGAGCGGGTTTAAAACCCAGTACCTGCTCTGAGTTTTTTTATGTTGCATCAAAATTCATGCCGGACAATATACAAGAGAAGGTCAACCCTTTCAACCGAACTCAGCTCTACGGCATTCAAAAGTGTGGGGAAGGCGATTTTAATATCAGTTCCACTCTCGTACCACCCAGAGCTTTAGTTGAGTATGGTGGGAAGAGGAGGGACCTGGTAGATGGCAAGTACGTTGAGAACGAGTATTATATCGATCTAACCTTCGCTCCCAATTTAAAGAAGGCACTCGGCGCATCCTTAAAGGATACTCTTAGAGTTGGTGTAAACCTTGGAGCAGGGATCACTTTTGGGTCCCCCGAAAATCCCGGACAAGTGGGTTACATTTTCACGGGCCAACGCGAGCCTTACAGGATAATAGCTTTGGGCAAAGACGGAACCCCGATCCTTATTCTTCAAGAAGGGTCGTAGGCGGTCCGGTTACCGGGTTACGAACCAAAACAGAGGGGGGCGGGGCTTCGCCCCGTCCCCGGAAGAAACCCCAAAACAAAAGGAGGAAGTATGTTTAAGACTCTGCTGATGTACCTTAAGGGCAAGGATCAGCCCGTTCCCGATATGCTTGAAGTACCGCCGGGAGATGTAGAACCGATCATGAAGAACGTTGAAAAGGGCGAACCCTTTACGGGAAAAGACAAGGCCGGGAACTCATTTTACGTTAATCCTCGGGAATACAGATTCATTAAGGTTCAAGACCCAACGCCGCAGGCAACCCCTCGATCCGGGGGGTCATCGCGCGAGGAGCGAACGGCGGAACCCCAGAGGAAAATTAAAAAGGGTTAACTGGGTATGGCAGAGTGGGGGCGGGGCTTCGCCCCGCCCCCCAACCATAAGGGCCGCCTGCGGGCGGCCCTTATGGTTGGTCCTCTCGCTAAGTCCCTTGTCCCCTCGATGCGCGGGGCTTGCTAAAACGCTTGTGTCTTTGGTAAAATTAAGGGACAGTTCGTCATTAGAGGAAAACAAGCGGCGGAAACGCCCTTAGGTTAAATAAAAGGGGAGGTTCAGTTGTTCAAGGAATTCAGGGAGTTCGCGATGCGGGGGAACGTCCTCGACATGGCCATCGGGATCATCATCGGCGCGGCCTTCGGAAAGATCATCACTTCCATCGTCAACGACATCCTCATGCCGCCTCTGGGCCTGATCCTCGGCAAGGTGGATTTCTCCAGCCTGTTCATCAATCTCTCCGGACAATCCTACACGACCCTGGCCCAGGCGAAAGCCGCGGGAGCCGCCACGATCAATTACGGCCTGTTCATCAACACCGTGATAGACTTCCTCATCGTGGCCTTCGTGATCTTCCTCCTGGTCAAGCAGGTCAACCGCTTCAAAAAACAGCCGGCCCTGGCCGCGCCCCCGACCCGGAAATGTCCGTTCTGCCTGTCCGCGGTCCCGCTCGAGGCTGCCCGCTGCGCGTTCTGCACCTCGGAGCTCAAGTCCTCGCCGTCGTAAGGTGAGGGAATCATTATCAAAGGCCACAGGAAGAGCGGGACAGTTAGATCTATTCCAGGCGGGTAACACCAGTCTTGCCCTTCACGGCCGGGAAAAGTAAGTCTCATCATTGGATAGGGTAAGAGCATCAATTTGGCTAAGGAACTTACAGGCATGAAAGACTACCATCCTCGTCGTCCGGAGAAGATGATTCCGGAAAAGGCCGAGATCCTCGAAGTCATCCAGGGCCAGAAGTACATGACCCTTGCGATGTGCAAAGACGATGATCCCTATCTGGCCACCGTAAACTATGTCTACGATGTGGCGCAGAACTGCTTTTTCTTCCACTGCTCTCCAGTGGGGAAGAAGATGGATTACTTGAAGGCCAACCCGAAGGTCTGGGGGGTGGTGGTCGAAGACCGGGGCTACCTGGACGGGGAGTGCAATCACGCCTACCGGTCGGTTCAGTTCGCCGGTAGGGCTGAGATCCTTGCGGATTCCGAGGCGAAGCGCCAGGGCTTGACCCGGTTGATCGACGCTCTGGAAGAAAACCCCGAACCCGTTAGGCAACGCTTGCTCGGGAAAAACGACCTGAGCGGCGTGGGGGTCGTGAAGATCCACGTCCTGGAGATGACCGGAAAGATGAATCCCGCGAAGAAGGAGGAGGTCGTTTCGTGAAGCCCAGGAAGATCCGGGAGGGGGTGTTCTGGATGGGGGCCGTGGACTGGGAGCGGAGGCTTTTCGATGCCCTGATCCCCCTGCCCGACGGGACCAGTTACAATGCCTACCTGGTCCAGGGGAGCGAGAAAACGGCCCTCCTGGACACGGTGGACCCGAGCAAGGCGGAGGAACTTCTGGAGCAGTTGAAAAATATACCCCGAATCGATTATATTATAGCACATCACGCCGAGCAGGACCATTCCGGCTCCCTGCCCCTGGTTCTGGAGAAATACCCCGGGGCCATGGTCCTGGCCACGGCCAAAGGGGTCGGGATGCTCCGGGATCACCTGCTCATTTCCGAGGAGCGGTTCCAGGTCGTGGAGGATGGACAGGCCCTCTCCTTGGGCGGGAAGACGCTCAAGTTCCTGCACACTCCCTGGGTGCACTGGCCGGAGACTATGTCCAGTTATCTGGTCGAGGAGACAATCCTATTCTCCTGCGACTTCTTCGGCTCGCACCTGGCGACCACGGATCTCTACGCCGATGAGGCCCGGGTCTACGAGCCGGCTAAACGCTACTTCGCCGAGATCATGATGCCCTTCCGGGCGCAGATCCAGAAGAACCTGGAAAAGGTCGAGGCCCTGGAGCTTTCCCTGATCGCGCCCAGCCACGGCCCGGTATATGCCAAGCCGGAGTTCATCCTTTCGGCCTACAAGGACTGGGTCTCCTCGGAGCCCCGCAACCAGGTGATCGTGCCCTACATCTCCATGCACGGCAGCCTCCAGGCCATGGTAAATCGTCTGGTGGGAGCCCTAGTTGACCGCGGAGTCCAGGCCGAGCCCTATGATCTATCGGTGACCGACATCGGAAAGCTGGCTGTTGCCCTGGTGGACTGCGCAACCGTGGTCTTCGGCACTCCGGCGGTGCTGGGCGGAGCCCATCCCCACGTGGTCTCCGCAGCCTATCTCGCGGATGCCCTGAGGCCCAAGGCTTTGTTCGCCACGCTCATCGGCTCTTACGGCTGGGGCGCCAAGCTTGCCGAGCAGGTGCAGGGATTGGTGTCGCACCTCAAGGTCGAATTCTTACCCCCGGTTCTCTGCAGGGGTTTTCCCAGGGAGGAGGACTTCAAGGCTTTGGAGGTTCTGGCCGAAGCCATCGTCCAGAAGCACCGGGAACGAAACTTATCCTGATCTCTTAGAATCACGGATCCCATAAAACCAATCATTAAGAAGGAGGAATAAGAGAGAACATGAAAAGGGCAGTATTCGTAACACTCGTCTTCGCTTTGGCCCTGGGTTTGGGCTGCAAGTCCGGCCCCAAGGTCATCAAGATCGGCGTGGCCGGGCCGATGACGGGGGACCAGGCCAAGATGGGCATGGATTTGGTGAACGGCGTGTCCCTGGCCGTGGACGAGTGGAACGCCAAGGGCGGCGTCCTGGGCGTGAAAGTCGAGATCGTGAAGGGCGACGACCGCCGGGACCCCAAGGAGGCCAACTCCCTGGCCCAGAAACTGGTGAACGACGGCGTGGTCGCGGTGGTCGGACACTTCAATTCCTCCTGCTCCATTCCCGCCAGCCTGATCTACCACGAGAACAAGGTTCCGCAGATCAGCCCGGCCTCAACCAACCCCCAGCTCACCCAGCAGGGCTTCGGCAGCGTGTTCCGCACCTGCGGCCGGGACGACCAGCAGGGCTCTGTGGGCGCTAAGTTCGTGCTCCAGGTCCTCGGGAAGAAGAGGATCGCGGTCCTTCACGACAAGACGACCTACGGGCAGGGCCTGGCGGACGAGTTCAAGAAGGCCCTGGGCGACTCGGCCCAGGTCGTGATCTACGAGGGGATCATCCAGGGAGACAAGGACTTCAAGGCCGTTCTGACCAAGGTCAAGCAGGCCAAGCCCGAGGTAGTCTATTTCGGGGGCATCTATCCCGAGGCCGGGCTGTTGGTCCGGCAGATGAAGGACCTGGGGATCAAGACCGACTTCGTTGCCGGGGACGGGGTGATCGACCCGGAGTTCCTGAAGATCGCCGGAGATCCCGCCCTGGGGTGTTACCTCTCCTTCGGCCCCTCGGTCAAGGAGCTCCCCACGGCCAAGCGCTTCATCGAGGCCCACCAGGCGAAGTATGGGGAGATCGGCCCTTACTCGGTCTACTCCTATGATGCCGCCAACATCATCCTCACGGCCATCGAGAAGGCGGGAAAGCTGGACGGGGATAAGATCGCCGAGGAGATCCACAAGATCAAGTACGAAGGCGCCATCGGCACCATCCAGTTCGACCCCAAGGGAGATGTGCTCAAGGCTCCCTACATCTTCTGGCAGGTCCAGAAAGTCAAGGGCCCGGACGGCAAGGAGAAACTGGACTTCGTGCCCTGCAAGGAGCAGGTCCAGTAAGAAAGAAGCAGAGCGTAAGAGTCACGGCGGAAAAGGAGTGTTTCTCCAACAATTAGTCAACGGCCTGACCGTGGGCTCGGTGTACGCCCTGATCGCCCTGGGCTATACCATGGTCTACGGCATCCTGGAGTTCATCAACTTCGCCCACGGGGAGATCTACATGGTCGGGGCCTACCTCGGCATCATTGCCGTGGCCGTGGCCACATCCCTGGGCCTGGGAGGGTTTCCCATCCTCCTCCTCGTCATCGCCTTCGTGTTTGCGATGGCCTTCTCGGCCTCCTGGGGAGTGACCATCGAGCGGTTAGCCTACCGGCCCCTTCGCCAGGCCCCAAGGCTGGCCCCTCTGATCTCAGCCCTGGGGGTCTCCATCTTCCTGCAGAACTTCGTGATGGTCACCCAGGGAACCCGGGACAAGGTCTTCCGCCTCACCGAGCATCCCCTCCCGCTGACCAGCGGGAGCATCACGTTCGGCTCGACCCAGATCTCCTTCGTCCAGATGATGATCATGGGCACGGCGATTTTCCTGATGATCCTGCTGTCCCTGTTCATCGGCAAGACCAAGCTGGGCAAGGCGATGCGGGCCACAGCCCAGGACCAGAAGATGGCCTATCTGGTGGGCATAGACATCAACCGGGTCATCTCCGTGACCTTCCTGATCGGCTCAGCGCTCGGCGCGGCGGCCGGGGTGATGGTCGCGCTGTACTACGGGCTGGTGAATTTCTTCATCGGATACATCGCCGGCATCAAGGCCTTCACGGCCGCGGTCCTGGGCGGGATCGGGAACGTCCCCGGGGCGATGCTGGGAGGCATCATCCTGGGCCTGGTGGAGAGCTTCGGGGCAGGCTACCTCTCCAGCGAATACAAGGATGTCTACGCCTTCGTCATCCTGGTCGTCTTCCTCATCTTCCGTCCCCAAGGCCTGTTGGGCGAACGGGTGAGCGAGAAGGTCTAAATGAAACTCCTGAAACGTCTGGGTTGGGCGCCCTGGCTGGGCTTCCTGGTCCTTCCCTTCGGGGGATGGAAGCTGGCCCTGGGCCTGGCCGGGGCTATCCTCGTCCTGATCCTCCTGACCCCGGTCTGGGAGGCCGTCCGCCGCGGACTTACGCAAACAAGCCAAGCGATTTCAGAGGGGGTCGGCCGGGCCGGCAGACCTCTTCAGACCGGGTCCATGGTCGGATTCGTCCTCCTGCTCCTCGTCCTGCCACTCGTCCTGAACCGCTACTTCGTGGACGTGGCGGTCCTGGCCGGGATCTACATCGTCCTGGCCCTGGGCCTGAACATCGTGGTCGGCCTGACCGGGCTCCTGGCCCTGGGGTTCATCGCCTTCTACGCGGTCGGAGCCTATGCCTATGCGCTGCTGTGGCTGCACTTCAAACTGCCCTTCTGGCTGGGCCTGCCCATCGGAGCCCTGGTCGCCTGCCTCTTCGGGATCCTCCTGGGGAGCCCGGTGCTCCGGCTGCGCGGGGATTACCTGGCCATCGTGACCCTGGGCTTCGGGGAGATCACGCGCATCGTCCTGAACAACTGGGACGAGGTCACCCGGGGGCCGAACGGCATCCTGGGCATCCAGCGCCCCGTCCTCTTCGGTTTCCAGTTCAGGCAGCCGATGCACTACTATTACCTCATCCTGCTGATGGTGGTCCTGACCATCTTCGTGGTCAGGCGCCTGGAGCGCAGCCGCATCGGCCGCGCCTGGGTGGCGGTCCGGGAGGACGAGACCGCGGCCCGGGCCATGGGCGTGAACGTGACCGCGATGAAACTGCTGGCCTTCGCCGTGGGGGCGGCCTTCGCGGGATTAGCGGGAGTTTTCTTCGCGGGCAAGATGACCTTCATCTCCCCGGAGTCCTTCACCTTCATGGAATCCGTGATGGTGCTTTGCATGGTGGTTCTGGGCGGGATGGGGAGCATCCCCGGGGTCATTCTCGGGGCGGTCCTCCTGATCATCCTGCCCGAGGCCCTGAGGCAGTTCCAGCTCTACCGCCTTCTGGTCTTCGGAGGGGCCATGGCCATGATGATGGTCTTCCGGCCACAGGGCCTGATCCCCAGCCGGAGGAGAAAGATGGAGCTGGTTCATGAGGAGAAGTAGAGAGTAGAAAGTAGAGAGTAGAGAGAACAAACTATATATAGAGAGAGGTTCTTCGGAAAGGGGCGGGACCACAAGATATAGTGGTTATCCTTAATAGAGGTCGTAAGTAAGTCCGACAAAGCTCGGTTACGCGAATTTTCGCTGTCAGTGAAAAAGAGGGGGAGGGCCGACAAAGCCACGAAATCCGGGAGGGGTTTCCGAGGTATTCACGCGGTACTCACGCCGTATTCACGCGCTCCTCTCCCACATATAGGGAAATGAGGGGGAAAGGAGGGCTTAGGACACCATATGTTGTGGTTAGTTAAAAAGAATCAAGACGAAAGGAAAACGTCGTTGTTTCGTGGTTCAAAAAGCATTGTCCTGATAGGCCTTATCCTCCTCGCCGCGAGCGGGGCATTTGCTGAGGGTGCTGGAAAAATCATTGGTAAGGTAACTGCTAAAAAAACGGGGGAGGGATTGCCGTTTTCATTAATAGCTATTATCGGAACCAAAATAAGTGCTTCTGCAGATTTAGACGGAAGCTTTGTTATAGAAAATGTTCCTGTTGATACTTATGACCTTAGAGTTAAGATGTTTGGCTTCAAAGACATGGTGAAAGCCAATGTTCGTGTAATCCAAGGGCAAACTACAGTTCAGGATTTCGCCTTAGATCAAGCGATAATACCAGCCGATGGGCCTTATGTAAAAGGTATACATCAGGTCATACCGACAGGAAAGATTGTGGGTAAAGTCACGGACGCAATGACTGGTGAAGCACTGCCAAGTACGAGTGTGACCCTTGTAGGCACAAAATTCAGCGATCATGCGAATTTAGTCGGAGATTACTATATCATTAAGGTCCCACCTGGTACATATGTGCTTAGTGTTGAGATGTTAGGTTATGAAAAACCAGAGATGATAGAAGTTCGGGTCTTCCAAGACAAAACCACTGTAAAAAACTTTAAACTGAAAATAGAAACAAAATATTTAGAAAATATTAAGCACCCATATTAAGGAACGATTTGAATTTTCGCCCAGAATATTACAAACCATGACCCTCCTTGAAGCCAAGAAAGTCACCAAACACTTCGGAGGCTTAAAGGCCCTCCACGAAGTGGACTTGAACGTCTCCTCAGGCGAGATCGTGGGGATGATCGGCCCGAACGGGGCGGGCAAGACGACCTTCTTCAACTGCGTCACGGGCATGCACCGGGCCACGCACGGGGAGATCCAGTTCCACGGGAAGCACAGCCTCTGCGGCAGGCGGCCGGACGAGATCGCCAAGCTGGGCATCGCCCGTACCTTCCAGAACATCCGCCTGTTCGGGGACATGACCGCCCTGGAGAACGTAATGCTCGGACGGCACTGCCGGACCAAGTCCGGGTTCTGGGGCGCGGTGTTCACGCCCCCGGGTGTGCTCAAAGAAGAGCGCGAGACCGTGAAGCGGAGCCACGAGTTGTTAGGGTTCGTTGGCCTGGAGGACTACGCCCAGGAGCGGGCAAGGAACCTGCCCTACGGGCTTCAGCGCCGCCTGGAGATCGCCAGGGCCATGGCCACAGAGCCGGAGCTCTTGTTTCTGGACGAACCCGCGGCGGGCATGAACCCCCAGGAGGTCGGGGGCTTGATGGCCCTGATCCGCAGGATCCGGGACCAGGGGATAACCATCCTCCTGATCGAGCACCACATGAAGGTCGTGATGGGCGTCTGCGAGCGGGTCGCGGTACTGGACTATGGACTCAAGATCGCGGAGGGATGTCCGAACGAGATCCAGAAGGACCCCAAGGTCATCGAGGCATATCTGGGCAAAGACGAGGAGTGCATTGCTTAATAAAGACTTATTGAAAATTTATCATTTCTAAAGCTCACGTTGACGCAGGTTAAGCATGTTAAGGGAATCAGTTGAGATAGAAAAGAACGGGACGGTCCTGGAGCTTAAAGAGGTACGCACCCACTACGGCCGGATCGAGGCCCTGAAGGGCATCTCGCTTCATCTCAAGAAGGGCGAGATCGTGACCCTGATCGGGGCCAACGGCGCGGGAAAGACCACCACCCTGATGGCCATCTCCGGGGTCGTGAAGCGCACCTCCGGGGACGTGTTCTACGAGGGCAAATCCACCTCCGGGATGAGCCCCCAGGCCCTGGTCGCGGCCGGCATCTCCCAGGTGCCCGAGGGCCGGAGGATCTTTCCCCGCCTGACGGTCCTGGAGAACCTGGAGATGGGGGCGTTCACCCGCAAGGACAAGGCCGGCATCCGGCAGGACCTGGAGATGGTTTTCTCCCAGTTCCCGATCCTCAAGGACCGGAGAAGCCAGAAGGGCGGCACGCTTTCGGGAGGGGAGCAGCAGATGCTGGCCATCGCACGGGGCCTGATGGCCAAGCCCAAGCTGCTGCTCCTGGACGAGCCCTCCCTGGGCCTGGCCCCGATTCTGGTCGAGCAGATATTTCAGATCATCGCCGGGATCCAGAAGCAGGGCGTGACCATCTTTCTGGTGGAGCAGAACGCGCTCAAGGCGCTCAAGGCCGCGGACCGGGGATACGTCCTGGAGAACGGGGCCATCGCCCTGGAAGGCAAAGCCAGCGAGCTTCTGATGAATGAAAAAGTCAAAGCCTCCTACCTGGGAGCCTGAGAAATGAAGAGCAAGATTTTGCTGGTCTCCAGCGACCACGAGACCTGGACCTGGGCCTCCCGGATCCTCACCGAGCGGGGCCACGAGGTCATCGAGGCCTACAACGGGGAAGAGGGCCTGGTCCTGGCCCGGCAGGAGATGCCGGACCTGATCGTGGCCGACATGGTCCTGCCCCGGATGGACGGCCTGGAGATGAGGCGCCGCCTGCTCTCCGACCCGCTCGTGGCCTCCCTGCCCGTGATCCTGATCGTCGACCGGGAGGAGGTCGCCGGGCACCTGGAAGTCCTCCAGACCCTGGTGGAGGATTTCCTGATCCGTCCCCCTCTGGTGGCCTCGGAGTTCGTGCTTCGGGTGGAGCGGGCCCTGGCCTCGGGCACCCGCGAGCGGGACCCCAGACGGGACATCCAGGACACCCTCCTGAAGCTCACCCACCGCGAGCTCTCCCGGGCCTACGCGGAGCTGCAGAACGTCACCGTGGACATCATCAAGTCCCTGGCCATGGCCCTGGAAGCCCGGGACGCCTATACCCGCGGCCATTCCGGGCGGGTGGGCCAGTATGCCGCGGCCCTGGGGCGGGCCCTCCTCTGGAAATCCCACGAGGTGGCCGACATCGAGACCGTCGGGGTGCTGCACGACATCGGGAAGATCGGGATCTCGGACCGCATTCTCCTCAAGCCCCGGAAGCTGACCCCGGCCGAGTTCGAGATCATGAAGAGCCATCCCCGGATGAGCGCGGAGATCCTCGCCCCCCTGCCCAATCTCACGCACCTCCTCCCGGCCATCCGCTACCATCACGAGTTCTACCAGGGCGGGGGGTACCCCGAGGGCCTGGTGGGCGAGGCCATCCCTTTGGGCGCGCGGGTCATCCTGATCGCCGACGCCTATGAGGCGATGACCTCGGACCGCACCTACCGCAAAGGCCCGGGGCACGTCTGGGCCCTGGACCAGCTCAAGCGCTACGCCGGCAAGCAGTTCGATCCCCAGCTCGTGCCCATCTTCGAGCGGGTCGCCGCCCAGCTTCCCCCGGCCCAGAGAAAGTTGGAGGCGGGGAGCGGGGGGTGAGCGGAACAGGCGATATCATGGGGCGCGCAAGGGAAGGTTACTTGGAAATAATAAATCCGCATTCCAAAATCCAAAATCGAAAATGAGAAATGTATCTTAGCCGCCTGGAGCTGTTCGGTTTCAAGTCGTTTCCTTACCACTTAGAGCTGGAGCTGGGCATGGGCCTCACGGCCATCGTGGGCCCGAACGGCTGCGGGAAGACCAATCTCCTGGACGCCGTCCGCTGGGCGATGGGCGAGCAGAGCGCCAGGACCCTGAGGAGCGAGACGATGGAGGACGTGATCTTCAGCGGGACCAAGGACCAGAAGCCCCTGTCCCTGGCCGAGGCCACCCTGATCTTCAACAACGAGGACCGGGCCCTGGCCGTGGACTACAGCGAGGTGGAGATCACCCGCCGTCTCTTCCGCTCCGGGGAGAGCGAATACTACCTGAATAAGCAGCTCTGCCGCCTGAAAGACCTCACCGACCTGCTCCTGAACACCGGGCTGGGCGCGGACAGCTACGCCGTGATCGAGCTCCGCATGATCGACGCCGTGCTGTCCGAGGACCCCGGGGAGCGCCGGCTCCTGTTCGAGGAGGCCGCGGGCGTGGCCAAGTACCGCCGGCAGAGAAGGGAGACCCTGCGCAAGTTAGAGGCCACCGAGGCCGACCTCCTGAGGCTCAGCGACATCGCCAGCGAGGTGGAGAAACGGGTCCGCTCCCTCAAGCGGCAGGTCCGGCAGGCCGAAGCCTACCAGGAGCTCAGGGCCGGGCTCATCGAAAAGGAGAAGCTACTGGGCGGGCGGACCCTCTTCGCCCTGGACCGGGAGGAGAAGGTGCTCCAGGAGGAGGGCGGGAGGCTTTCCTCGGCGCGGGAGGAGCAGGCCCGGGCCCTGACCCGCAAGGAGAAGGAGACCGAGGAGCTGCGCCTGAAGATCCAGGCCAACGAGGACGGCCTGACCCGGGTCCAGGAGAAGCTGGACGGGGTCTCGGACCAGCTCCGCACCCTGGAGCAGGAAGCCGCGGGCGCCCGGGAGA
>Ga0315289_10004910_pt1 | contig 19888 bp, 17 predicted proteins | sample YL17G11_40_MG_FD_203452 | JGI IMG/M metagenome (GOLD analysis project Ga0315289, IMG submission 203452) | Sediment microbial communities from Yellowstone Lake, YNP, Wyoming, USA - YL17G11_40 | ecosystem: Environmental > Aquatic > Freshwater > Lake > Sediment | place: USA: Wyoming | collected... | reverse complement strand
AGTTCGCTATCGCCCCGGACGCCATGAACGCGCTGCAGGAATTCGATTGGCCGGGAAATATCCGCGAACTCAGGATGACCATTGCAGGCCTCAAGGCGATGTCGCCGGGAAAGATACTGACCGCGGAGTGCGTTCAAAAGGTCCTCGGCCCGCGCGGGGACGCCAATCCGGGCCTGGAAATTCTTCCGCCCTATCGGCAGTTCAAGGAGCGGGTACTTGGCGCATCGGAAAAGGAGTACTTCGAATCGCTGCTCCAATGCTCTCACGGCAACATCGCAAAGGCCGCCCGCCATGCGGGGATCGACCGGAAAAATTTTTATGAGAAGATGAAGCAGTTCGGGATCAAGAGTTGAATGCGGTTGGTGGGATGAGTATTTTTCTGTTAGGACGCGTATGAAAAGTCAGGGATTGAGAGATACCATGAACTTTCAAGAAATCAAAGCATTCTGCGCAAAGATTATTCGCGAGGAATTCGCTGCCGCCGATGTATGCATCAAGCAAATAATATTATTCGGCAGCCAGTCGCACGATGGAGCGAAACCTGATAGCGATTGGGACTTTCTTGTTTGCGTAAATAAAGAACTATCCTATGCTGAGAAGACGATTATCTCAACGAAAATTCAGAGCAGGCTTGCGGAAAAATTCATTTCCGCGGATGTGATCGTAAAGTCTGAAGCCAAACTGATGCAGGAACGCGGCAATGTCGGGGTCATAACCTATTACGCGTTAAAAGACGGAGTAATGGTATGAACGAAGAAATCGTCAAGCTATGGTGTATGAAGGCGGATAATGATCTAAAAGCCGGCAAGGACGAGCTTCCGACCGAAAACCCGGCAACCGATACGGTATGTTTTCATATGCAGCAATGTGTTGAGAAATATCTCAAGGCGTTTCTCGTGTATCATGGCAAGGAAATTTCTAGGACCCATAATATAGCCCTTCTGCTCCAGCAATGTATTGAGCTTGATTCCTCATTTGAAAATCTCAAATCCATCGGCGCGGCAGCATTGACCGCCTACGCAACCGGCTCAAGATATCCCGATGATTTTTATATGCCTTCACAGCCAGAATCACAACAGGCGGTGACTATGGCAGAAGAAGCGCGACGGTTTGTTTTGACGAAAATCAAGTCATGAAGACGCTTTCACATCGGCTTTTAAAGCCGGCTACGCCGTAACACCAAAAGATGATGATTTCAAGTTCGTGAATAATCCGGGTTAGAAAAGATTTCCACCCGCGGGCATCCGGGATTTTGCTATATTCTCCCTTACAGCGTGGTAATCGCGCCACACTTTCTTTGGTCCACTCTCATCTTCACGGATAACAACATCTTGGGTGGTGCGACGGCAATGTGCCGCGGCAAAAACACCACACATCGCATTAAACCCTGTCGGCCTTCGCTTCATCGCCATTGGCATGAGAAATGGTGAGTTAGGGTCCTCCTCGACCGTCTGGCACTTCACTTGCGCTATATATAGGTGCGCGGGTCCGACAAGCGGACCCGGCGGACCAATGTGCCACAACAGGAGGAACCATGAACAGACTCTTTTACATCAAAGCAGTGATAGTATTGGCGGTGTTGGTCCTGTTGTATCCGGGCAGAGCGGAACCTCTGAAAGTTTTTTTCAGTATGCATTCGTGCACCGCGGTAAATGAGGACCGTGCAGCAATGATTTGCCGGGCAATCCGGGCCGACTTGATGGAAATGGGGATCGCCGAAACGCTTACGACCGATGCGCAGGCGGTTCTATCGCCGGCGAAAAATGAGGAGCATGATACGTGGCTGGACCCCGAGCTCGTAGCGTCTCTGGCACGGGACCTGGGCTATGACTGGGTGGTCACCGGCAAGATATCTTCTCTTGTCAATTCCTACTCGCTGGAATTGAGCGTCATCAATGCAAAATACGCGGTCCCGGTGTTCACGGCAAAGAAGGTCTATCAAGGCAGCCTGGACAGGCTTGCCGGATTCGACGCTCACGAAGTTTCCCTCGCGTTGGCCGGGGCCCTTGAAAATGGCCTGGTCACGGCAAAAAAACGCGCCCGATCGAACATAATCAGAAATGTCTCCGGAGGCGTCGGACTTGCGACAGTCGCGGTGGCCGCCGTTGCAATGTCTTCATTCCTGAACAGATCGTCATCAAAGGAGAACACCAGAGATGCCGTACTCCAATGGTAGCGCCTTCCCCCATTGCCGCGCGCTATTATCTGCCGGCGCCGCGTCGTTTTTCTTCGCATGCAGCATGTTCAATCCTGTCGGCAACGATAGCACGAAATCGCTGGTATTGCAAGTGGAGGTGACGGACGGCGTTCTGCAGGATGAAATGAAGGACGTCGACAGCCTGCGCTTGAGGTTTTCCTGCATCGAGCTTCCGGACCCGAAGGTGTATACCTTCTCGTACGGCGCGCATAAAGGCGGCGTCACGGGCATTCCGGTAAAGTCTACCGCCGTTGAAATCGCCCTCTGGTGGATTGACAATACAGGGGCCGTCCTCTATTACTGCGATTTTTCGTTCGATTCACTATGCACCGATACCCTCAGGCTTTGCATTATGGGCGACAGCATGCCGCCGCGCACGCCGTCGGACCTGACCGACACGGTCATTTCCGCGCACTCCGTGCGGCTGGCCTGGAAAAGCAACACGCACTTCGCGAAACGCTTTGTTGTGGAGCGGGGCATTGAGGGGACATCGAACTTCGATAGCATCGGAACAACGAGCGTTGAGCGTTTCACCGACTCCACGGCCGATTCCGCCACTACCTACCGCTACAGGATTTTCGCCGTGAACGATGCCGGACCGTCACTGAAAATCGAGTGCGGCCCGGTGTCTTTTCATGACTGGGACATCCGGCCCCCTTGCATCCGCGTACTGTCGAACTCCAATCCCGATACGGTCGGCTCCGAGATGATTTCTTTTATCGGAACAGCGATGGACGAGAGCGGGATCTCGCAAATATCGGTGGACGATCTGGCGTTGTCCATGAGCGGGACCGCATGGTATACGGGAGCATATTCCCTGCGGCCCGGCGTGAACCGTTTCACGTTCCGGGCCACGGACAACAGCCCATTGAGGAACTCGTCCAGCCTGGTCCTGGTCATTTACTATGAAAAAAACCGCGCCGACACGTCGTTTCATCCCCCGCGGTTCATGATGCAACCGGGCAACCTGGCCGCAGTCCTCCGGCCGGGCGACCAGTATCGGAAAGTCCTGGCGGCGGAGGACCGCGAGGATTTGAATTCGCTGCATTTTATCGTCTCGCCCCCGCTCACATTTCTTGACGATACGACGATTGTCTGGAAACCGGCCGAAGAGGACACGGGAACACATGAGATGTGGGCGAGGGTCTTCGACGCAGCGGGTTCGAGCGATTCCCTCACATGGAGCTTGATAGTGGTTGACATAAAAGCGAATGCTCCACCGGCGTTTTCCACGGTTTCAAAGGACCTGGCCGATTCCGTCCTGGTGGGCGCCGCGTATGCCGAGACATTGAACGCCTACGATATTGACACAAATTCGGTCCTTCGATACTCATTTTCCCTTGGCGGCCGCACGATACTCAACAACGCCTTGAACAATCGCATCGAATTCGTGGCTGAACCCGGCGATATCGGACCCAGACTCGCGCTTGCCACCGTTAAGGACGATTCGGGGGCCAGCGCCATGTTGTCGTTTCTCATTATAGTATATGACACCATATCACCGGTTGTCAACGCCGGACACGATACTCTGGTGAGCATAAACGATATGGTCCGGCTGCACGGGTCAGCGGCCAGAAAGAACGGCGGCATCACGGAGCTTGCGTGGGACGTTGGCGGGACCGGGGTATTCGCGCGGGTTTCATCCGGCGATACGGCCATCAGGGCGCCGTCCAAGACCGGTGTCTACCGGTGCGTTTTTTCGGCAACGGACTACGCGGGACACGAGAATGCCGATGAGATGGTGATAAATGTGATCGCCGACCCTCCGGTGGTAGACGCGGGACCCGACCTGTCGGTGTCGGTCAACGAACCGTTCCAATTGCAGGGCAGCGCCTTCGATGCTTTCGGCGCGATTATACGGTGGGAATGGAAAATCGGCGATCAAGGTCAATGGATGAACACCGGTTCCCCTGTGTATAAATGTACCGTACCCCTGGAAAAAGGGCGCTATATCTGCTCTTTAAGGGCCACCGACGACGACGGCAACTCGGTTATTGACAACATGGCGCTATTCGTCGGCGCAAAAAAGCTGCGGTACATCGGCCCCAATGCGGGGGACCGGATCGGTTTCGCGATGGGATCGGCGGCGAGAGAGGCCGATGAACAGCCCGTACACCCGGTGACCATCTCTCCATTCTTCGTCGACTCGACGGAGGTGACCCAGGAGGAATATGCATACCTTATGAAAACGAACCCGTCGTTCGACAAATACCCGGGCCACCCCGTTGAAGGCGTTACCTGGTTCGACGCGGTGTTGTTCTGCAATGCACGAAGCAGGTTTGACGGTTTCGATACGGTGTACAGCTACTCCTCGATCGCGGGTGAATACGGCAATCGGTGTACCGATCTTGTCAATCTCATCATCAATATGGCTGCCATCGGTTATCGCCTGCCCACGGAAGCCGAATGGGAATTCATGTGCGGCGGGGCAGCTTCCGGTGCGTATTGGTGGGGCGCTGACTCCTCGCAAGCGAAGACGTATGCCTGGTTTGCCGGCAACTCTTCAGGCAGGGTCCAGGCTATTGCGAATAGAACACCCAACATGTTCGGCGTATACGACGCGGCCGGGAACGTGTGGGAGTGGTGCAACGACTGGTATCAGCAGGACTACTATGAGAAATGTAATGCCGCGGGAACGTCCGCTGCTCCTTCCGGGCCCGCCGGGGGCATTGCGCGGGTCATCCGCGGCGGCTCCTGGCTCGATAATGCCGCTGAGTTGAGGACATCCAATCGCGGCCTTGGCATCCCTTCATGGTCGAGTACCTTCGTAGGTTTTCGCTGTGTTCTTCCGGTGAAAAACTAGGCCTCCGGGATTTTGCGCTATTCTCCTCTATCGTGGTAATCTCACCACGCTTTCCGCGGTCCACTTCCAACTTCACTGATGACAGCGCCTTGGGTGATGCCGCGGATTATAGCCGGGGTAATAACACCACACATCAAATTCCCATTCCTATTCCCGCAGGCATTATCTTTCGCCGGTATCCCCCTGAGAAATCATGCGTTATGATTCTCCGCAACCATCTGGCACTTTGCTTGCGTTATAGGTATGCGCGCACGGGGCGAAGGCGGCTGAATCCCCGGATCCCTGAACTCTTGAACTCCTCCGTCCTCCGCAGTAGCTGCTACGGAGGAGGGCTGAACCTTTCAACCCGGGACTTTCCTTATGAAAGACAGCATTTTCGTCATGCAAGCGGACACGGCGGAGCGGGAAGTCCTGCTCAAGGAATTCAGCGGCGCCTACGACATTTTTTTTGCCGATGAGCCGGAACAGGCGGTCCGGGCCGATCATCATGGCTCTCATAAAGTCATTATCTTCGATGCGGGCGATGCGGGCCCGCGTGACCTGGCGGGGCTTTCCCGGTTCAAGTCCGGCGATCCCATGGAGCGGCCGATCATCCTGTTGACGTCCCGCAATACGATTGAAATCGAAAAAAACGTGGCCGGTATCGGCGTCTTTTATCACCTTATCAAGCCATATTCCGCGGAAGACCTGAAGGAAGTGGTGCAAGCCGCATTGCGGTATTGGCAAAGGACTTTCGGGTGGACCGCGGCCAAAACAGCGGCCGTCCCGCCGGATGGCGCGCGGGGGAGGCCCGCATGAGCCCACGATACCGGATCCTCGTGGTCGACGATTCAGACGAAAACCGCGGTGCGGTCGCCGAAATGCTCGAAGCGGACGGATTCGCGGTCGACAAGGCATGCAACGGCAAAGAGGCGCTGCTGAAACTCGCCGTCACGGCGCCGGACCTTTTCCTCCTGGACGTGGTCATGCCGGAGATGGGCGGCCTGGAACTGCTCCGCGAAATCCGCGTCAATGACAGCGAATACGAGGCCGTCATGATGACCGGGCATGAAAGCCTTGACGACGCGAAAAAGGCGATGGAACTGGGCGCTTTCAGCTATGTGGCAAAACCGTTGCGATGGGCGGAGCTGAAAGACCATGTGTACCGGGCGCTGAGCATGGTGAAAATCAAGAAGGAGCGGTTGCGGCATCTCGCGGCGCTTGAAGCGGAAATGCGCAAGCGGTCCGATGAACTGCGGATGACCGCGGAAATCCTGAAAAGCCAGAGCGATCGACTTGACACGGTGGTTAACAGCATGGAGGAGGGCCTTCTGGCGATCGACGACCAGGAGCGGATCGTGCTCATGAACGCGCAGGCGGAAAAGATCCTTGGAGCGCGGTTCGGCGAATGCGCCGGCGAAACGCTCGCCGTCGCGATCGCCGGTCCCGGCGTCGCCGCCCAACTGGCGGCGCTCATCGACCCGGCGCATGCAGCTGCCGCGGAGCGCGACATCATGACGGTCCCCGTGGATGGCGGCGGCACCAGGTTCTATCATGTAAATACGCAGGATATCGCCGGCGGGAACGGCGCCCGGGCCGGCCGAGTCATCACCTTTTCAGACCGGACCGACAGGATCAAGGCCGACCAGTTGCGCACCTCATTTCTCAGCGTCGTGGCCCACGAACTCCGCACCCCCGTGACCGTCATCATGAACTATCTGGCGGTGCTTAAGGATGTTCACAATATGGAAGCCGTGGACGACATGAAAACCGCCTGCGTCCGGCTCAAACGCTTGATCGCAAGCCTGATTTCGCTCGCCACATTGTCCGATGCGTCAATCGCCGTCAACCGACGCGGCACGAACATCGTTGAACTGGTGGCATCGCATGTGGAAAAGCTGGCGGCGGCGGCCGCCGAAAAGGGCGAAACAATCCTCATCGAAAACAGTTTGCGCTCGCCGGTCATAGCCACGGACCCCCGGCTCCTTGGAATCGCCCTTTCGGGGTTGCTTGACAATGCGGTTAAATTCAACAAGGCGGGCGGCAAAGTCCGCGTCGGCGTGAGCGAAATTTCACGCGATGGAGCGCCGTTTCTTTCTGTTTCCATCGCCGACCAGGGCGCCGGCATTTCGGAGCGCGCTAAAAGCCATCTGTTCGAAAGTTTTGCGCAGGGCGAGGACCATATGACGCGGCAGCATCGCGGCCTGGGCGCCGGCCTGTTTCTGGCGCAACGCGCCGTTGAATTGCTCGACGGACGCATCGACGTTGAATCGGTCGGCGGCCAAGGGAGCTGCTTCACCTGCGTTATGCCGATGCGCAGCGAACTCAAAGCGCGGTCCGGCGCCACCTATGACGATCACCCCCTATTCGCGGAGGTCGTATGACGAAAGCCAGAGTATTGGTCATTGATGATGAAAAACTGCTCATGAAATCCACCTGCATGGCGCTCAACCATTATGGGTTCGAAGCCGGCGGAGCGCTTGACGGAGAGAAAGGGCTTGAGGCCGCGGCGGCGCTGCACCCCGATATCATCCTTCTGGACATCATGATGCCGGGCATGGACGGCTGGCAGGTGCTGGAAAAACTCAAGCAGCAGGAGACAACGCGCCACATACCCGTGGTCATCTTTACCGCAAAAGAATATTCAAACGGCGTCTCGCTCGCGGAAACGCGCGGAGCGGTCGACTACATCGCCAAGCCGTTCGACCTGGATGAATTGGTGGCGGTCCTGGAAAAACACCTTGGGACCCGCGGGAACGCGCAGCAACAAAGGGGCGCACTATGAACCACCTATGCCGGGACGTTGATAGCTTCGTGGAGCAATTGCCGGTCGGCATCATCGTGCTGGATTCCAGCCTCCGCATCCAGACCTGCAACGACCTCGCGTTGCGCCTGCTTGATGTGGCAATCGAAAATTGCCTTTTAGCAAATTTTCCGGACGCCGTCGGCGACGCCCGGCTGAAAGACGCCCTGCGCCTGGCGCAGGAAGGTACGGCGCAGCAGCATATCGTGCTGGAATCACCCGATCGCGTTATCGCGTGCGCGATATCGACCGTTTCCGCCGGCGCCGGCGGCAATGAGGTAATCATCATTGCCGAAGACGCGACGCACCTGCGCGGCATCGAACGGATGAAACGCGAGTTCATAGGGTCGCTGTTGCACCGGATCCGCAATCCTCTTGCCACGCTCAAAACGTCGCTTGCCATGGTGCAGGATGAGCGCATGGGGGCGCTCCCGCCGGACGTGCGCGAGGTCCTGGGCATGGGTTACCATGAAGTCAACCGGCTTACGGTATTGCTCAACGACATGCGCGACCTGTTCCTGATAGAAACCGGCCTTGCGTGCAAGGACCTGGTCACCGAGACCTTCGCCGTCAGCGAAGTGCTCGACCGGACCGTTGCCGACCTTACGAAAATGGGACCGCCCCTGAATGCCGTGCACGGGCGGCTTATACCTTCGGGCAACGTGGACGCGAAAATCGCCGCCGATTTCGAAAAAACGAAGAGAATTTTCATGAATCTTCTGAAAAACGCGCTGTTGTATTCGGTCCCGGACGGGCCCGTCGAATTTTCCTGCATCAATGCCGAGGGCAACGCCAACATCCGGGTCCAGGACCGCGGGCCGGGGATCGCGCGCGAAAAGATGCCGCTGGTGTTTACGAAGTTTTTTCGCGAAGATACGCCGTATACCAGGAAATACGAGGGCAACGGACTCGGGCTTTTCATCGCGAAATCGTTTACCGAACTGATGGACGGGTCGATGTATTGCGAAAGCGAACAAGGCAAGGGCTCGTCTTTTTTCCTTACGCTCCCTTCACCAGGATTGGCCTGATCATGGAAAATCCGCGAATACTCCTGAGACTGGATGCCGTGGAAAACCTGCCGACGCTTCCGGTGGTGGCGCAGCAGATCCAGAAGCTCGTTGCAGGTTCGAATTCGAGCATGGCGCAGATCGCCGCGCTTATCGCAAAGGACCAGGCCATTGCCGCCAGGGTGATACGGCTTGCAAATTCGGCGTTTTACGGATTCGGCGCCAGAATCACCTCCATCCAGCAGGCAATCATGCTGATGGGCCTGAATACGGTGAAAAACCTTGTCACGGGAGTATCGGTAATCAAGATGTTCGGTGATTCCGCCGCAGCATCGCTTTTTGACCGGCAACGCTTCTGGTTGCATTCGTTCGGGTGCGCGATAGGCGCGCGCATGCTCGCGAAAAGCCTGGGCCGTCGGGAGCCGGAGGATTACTTTCTGGCCGGGTTGCTTCATGACATCGGCGTGCTCGTTCTGGACCAGTACTTTCACGAAGATTTCATCGAGGTGCTGCAACACGCGGCCCGCCGCCGCACCGACTATTACTCCGCCGAATTGGAGATGCTGCAGACGACGCATGGTCACATCGGCGAGGTGGTCTCGGGAAAATGGCGGGTCCCGGGCTTTCTGGTGCATGCGATTCGCCATCATCATGGGCCGGCGGCGCTCGATTCCGAAGCTGGACCCAGCCGCGATATTATCGCGCTCGTACATATAGCCGATGTTGCCGCGAACAACGCCGGCATACATATGGGATTTCCCATTGGACGGCTGTCGTATGATGAGCAAGCCTTGTGTTCCACCGGCGCGAAAAGCAGCATCATCGACGAGGTGTTTCTCTCCGTTGAAAAGGAAGTTATTGCCGTGGCCGCGGAATGGGGGATTTAAGAGTTCTGGAGTTTAGCCGCCGTCGTCCCGCGCTTGGCCGGACTATGGCGGGCCGGGAGAGTTCAAAGGTTAAAAGGCTGGATGGATGAAACATGAGTAAGGATCCGGAAAAAAACCCGTCTCTCGACGCCGAAACGCTCATGGCGCGCCTGGATAAGCAGCTCGACGAAATGGAGACCGCCGAGATCCTGCGCGACATGACGCCGGAGATGCTGGCAAAAAAGGGGTTCATCGGCGGCAATCCCGTAGAAATCAGGCGCAGTACGAACCGGCAGGTCACGGAACAGGAGCATCTGCTCTTTGAGCCCGGCATTGAATTTGAGCGGCCCGCGGACGGCACATCCATTGACAGTATTGATATTGCATCATTGTCGCATATTCCCAATGTTCAAAAAGGGCAATTAATCGCAAGCCGCGGCGCCCAGGAGCGCACCTCATTCGAGCCCGGCGGCAATGTCGTGAAAGACATTGCGGACGGCGTGGTCCGGTTCCACGCTACGCTGCGGGGCAAGCCGGTGATACTGAAAAACGCCTTGCATGTTGTGCCATCCGACGCGGACTGCCGGGTCCATATTCGCCTTGACGAATCAAGAATGCATGCGTATCTCGATTGCGCGCCGGCGCAGGGCGATGGAAAACCGCTTTCCGTTGAGCTCGTCCGCGCCGAGATGAAGCGGATGGGAATCACGCACGGCATCGACGAGGCCGGACTTGCCGGGGCGGTAGATGGCGCCAACCAGACCCGCTTGGAAGTCGCCGATATTCCGGTGGCGGCGGGGACACCCCCGGTTGCGGCAAAACCGGGGGCCGTTGAGTATGCCTTCGAAACCAAGCCGGAAGAATACGACTTTCGCATTCTGCCCGACGGCAGGATCGATTATCGCAATGCCAAGGCCATTCTGACGGCCGTTGAAAACCAGCTTCTGGCCAGCATCAGGCCCGCGATACCGGGAACTCCCGGTACAACTATCATGGGCGAGTCCATCCCGGCGGAGGACTGCGCCGCAGCGGCGCTTCTTCCCGGAAACGGCGTGCGTATTTCCCCGGACGGGAAGGAGTTCTACGCTGCCATCGCCGGGTGCATCATTCTGAACGGTTCGATGCTGGACGTGGTGAATATCTACGTTGTCAATGGCGACGTCGACTTCTCCACCGGCAACATTTCATTTAACGGCACCGTGGTTATCAGCGGCACGGTGCTCGACGGCTTTGAAGTAAAGGCGGACGGCGACATCATCGTTGCCAGGATTGTGGAATCGGCCCGGCTGGAAGCGGGGCGGGACGTCATCGTCAAAGGCGGCGTGCTTGGCAGGGGCAAAGGGCTGATTTCGGCGGGAAGGGACATCCGGATCGGCCATGCCCAGAACGCCCGGCTCGAAGCCCAGGGCGCCATTTACATCGGAAATTACGCGATCAACAGCTACATCGCCACCACCAGAAACCTGGTCATGCTGGAGAAGCGCGGGGCCATCATCGGCGGCGAGGTGTTCGCCCTGCGCGGCGTTGACGCGAGGACCATCGGCTCGGAAAGCGGCGCCAAAACGCACATTGAGGCGGGGACCGACTATCTCGTCATGCGCACTATCGGCGAGATGGAGAGCGTGATTGTCTTTTGCGAACAGAATGTCCGCAAAATCGAGGACGCTCTTAAGGCCGTTGCCGGCAAACTCGGGCCCGGCGGCGCGATGCAGCCGGCCATGCAGCAACCGCTGCTCAAGGCGATCGAAAAAAAGCGCGATCTGCTTCAGCGCATGGCGATGATGCAGGCAAAACGCTCGGACCTGCAAAAGGCGTCTCTTGAAAGCGGCCCCTGTTATATCAAGGTCCGGGACACCTGTTATCCGGACGTAAACATCAAGATCAGGGAGCTTAAAACCGTACTGACGGTCCCGCGGCAGCATGTCCGGTTTTATGATGATACAAAAGCGGGAGAAATCGCCATCGGAGCATACTGATGATGTCATTAAAATCCAGACATTTTCTCATTTTCCTTTCCCATGCAATCGCGGTATTCGGCGGCTACGCGGCCTTTTTTCTTGCTTTCCATTCGATAATAGGCGACAGCGTGGCGATATTCGCGTTTGTCCCTCCTCTGATCGTTGCCTGGCTGTATGGAATGCGGCGGGGAATCATTGCCGCGGTTTTGGCGGACATCCTTACCCTGGTGTTCCTGCAATGGGGACACGGAACAAATCTGGATGCGTCCGCGCTTTCGCAGCGCCTGCCCGGATTGATAGCGGTCGTCATGATCGCGGCAATCGTCGGCTATATGCGCTTGCTCCGGGAACGCATGAAAAAAGAGCTTGAGCAAAGGAAAAAATCCGAGGCTGAGCTGAGGGCAAGCGAAGCGCGCTTCAAAGCGATCTATGAAAGCTCGAACGACGCGGTGATGCTGCTGACCGAAAAAGGGTTTTTCGATTGTAATCCGCGCACGCTTGAAATGTTCGGTTTTAAAACCAGGGAAGAATTCTCACGCGTCCATCCGGCCGATATATCCCCGCCGCACCAGCCGGACGGAAAAGAATCGTTCCCCGCCGCCCAGGAGCGCATCCAAACCGCTTTCCAGCAGGGAAGCAACCGGTTTGAATGGGTCCACCGCAGGACCGGCGGGGAAGGCTTTCCCGCCGAAGTGCTCCTGTCGGCGTTCGACTTGAACGGCCGGCGGGTGCTGCAGGCCACGGTCCGTGACATCACCGAGCGCAAGCGCATTCAGGACCAATTGGAGCGGAAAAACAGGGAAATACTCGAATTCACCGACGTCATCACCCACGACCTGAAAAAGCCGCTCACGGCGATCAAGACCGTATTCTCTCTTGTCAATAGCGGCGCGTTCGGAAAGCTCGCCGGCGACGGGCCCGAGGCCCTGGAGACCGGCAGGGAGGCCATCGATTACATGCAGGAGTTGCTGGACGATCTGCTCGCATGCGCGAAGTTGGAGGCCGGAGCGGACATCATCGATCGGCAGAAAGTCCAATGCGCATCCATCGTCGATCAGGTGCTGGACCGGCTGAAGTACCAGATCGAGGAGAAGAATGTCGCGGTTTCGACCAGCGGCTTTAATAGAGAGGTGAATGCGGACCCCAAGGGCTTTGCGAAGATCCTCATGAACCTGATCGGCAATGCGGTGAATTACATCGGCCAGGGTCCCGACCGGCGGATTTGCATTTCCGCGGAAAACCGCGACGGCCATGTCGAATTTACCATTAAAGATAATGGTCTCGGCATCCCGCAAGAGACGCAAAAGGTCCTTTTCCAGAAATTCAAACGCGGTTTCAACGTCAGCGGCATCGGAGGGACCGGGCTTGGTCTATCAATTGTGAAGGGGACCGTGCTCGCACATGGAGGGAAGATATGGTTCGAGAGCGCGGAAGGCCGGGGAACGGCGTTTCATTTCACGTTGAGCTGATTTTATATCCCCCCCCATACGGCGATACCCGCAGGCATGCGAACCTGATTTTGAAGAAGGGCGTGACGCCGGCTTGATCTAATGCGTCGCCGCCAATCGCCCATCCCCCAATCCGACAGGAAAGTGCAAGAAATACAGCAGCTTTAGCCATATCCGGCATGCCGGTAATTGGTATATTTATACTCCATTGCGTATTCATCGAATCATCTCCGCGATCAATCCTAAAACCCGGGAGCGTATATGAGAACATCAGGCATCATTGCCATCATCATAGGAGGAATCATGGCCAAGGGCGCTCTTGCAGCGGATACACAGATCGATTCCGTCTCTATACCCGACAGCGAGTACGTCACCGTTTCCAGCGACGGCCATCTTATGCTTGCCGGAAAACGCGTCCGGTTCTGGGGTTCCATCGGCGCGTTTACAACCGATTGGAACTGGACGCAGAGAGGAATCAAGCCCGGCGACTCGGCGGATGTCCGTGCGCAGAAAGTCGCGCGGCGGCAGAAGGCCATGGCCGCCGTGGCCAACCGGCTTGCGGGTCTGGGCTTCAACATGTGGCGCTGCTGGCACCAGCCCTCAAATGCCGAGTATGCGATGGGCGACGGCTCGGATAACGACCTGCTGGGCTTTTTCATGAACGAACTTGACAAGCGCGGGATCAAAGTCTGGATGTCGGGGATCAACGGGGCGCCGGTGCGGGCGGAAGATACCGGTATTGTCAAGGATCCCGCTACGGCCGGCGCATGGAAGAAAGCCGTTATGGAATTGGAGAAACGCGGCCAGGAAGCCAGCACCTGGTGCGTGGCCGCATTCTGGGACCCGCGTATGGAGGCCATCGGCATCCGCGCCAAGCTTTCAAAAACGAACTTCCGGAACCTGTACAAAGGCGGCATCCGTCTTGCCGACGATCCGCAGGTCGTGGTGTGGGAGCTTTCCAATGAGGAGTGGTGGCTCCGCAAGATGCTGCGCGGCGAATGGCAGCGCCTGCCCGACTTTTTCAAGCGGTCCCTCATCGCACGCTGGAATGCGTTCCTGAGGACGAAATACCGGGATGATAAAACGCTTGCAAAAGCCTGGCTTGCGCTGCTGCCGGGTGAATCGATCAAGGACAGCACGGTCCAGCTTCTGCCGCTGCTGACCAATCCCGGCGTCGTCATGCCGAATGACGCCAATCCTAATGTGAAGAAGGTCCTTTCCGCCGCGGCGGAAGGGAAATTTACGCGTGATGATTTCAACCGTCAACGCGGGGCCGATGTCATCGAATTTCTTCTGGGATTGCAGGTGGCCCACAAGAAAGCCGAATATGCGGCACTCAAGAAACATGGGAAGAGCTGCTGCTTATCACCGATCATTTTCGATACCGGCGAAGGCTTCATGACCCAGTCGCTCTGGCTCCACCAGAACGCGGACGCTGTCTCGGTCTGCACCTATATGACGGGGATCCACAATGATCCGACGCACGATCTGTTCCCCTGGGTTTCGGGGCTGACCGAGCCGCCGCGCCTGGCGTGGAACGTTCCCTGGGTCGAAACACAGCGCGTGCCGAATAAACCCTATCTCATCTATGAAATCGGGTATGAGAACCCCGGCAAGTACCGCAGCGAGTACCCGTACCGCGTGGCGTTTTTGGCAGCGATCCAGGATTTTGATGCAATCTGCTGGCACACACAGAACGGGCTGCTCGGAATGGACAGCTGCGAATATCAGGGACAGCTTCAATACAGCGTATCATGGAACGACCAGCCGCAGGGGCTGCATTATGCCAGCGATGAAGTGATGCAGTCTGCCATGCAGGCGGCGTCCGAAATATTCAAGAATTCTCTTGTCAAGGCCCCGGAAAATCCAACGACCTACGTTTTCGGCACGAAGACGCTGTATGATCCCGCGAGCATGGATTACGGAGTGGCGTATGGACAGTATGGGCAGACGATCCTGCCCACCACGTACCGCTACGGCACGCGCATGTATTGCGATACCGCGCAGAAGAACGACAAAGTAACGGGGCCGGTGATCAGCCGCGGCGTGTATGAACCCAATCCGTACCGGCCCACTTCGGAGATGAAACTTGACTGGCGCAAAGGATTCCTCCGGTTCGACGCCCCGGGAACGGCGATGTTCAGCGGCTTTTTCGCCGCCTATGGCGGCCCGGTCAAATTCGATAACGGCATTGTTCTCGACAGCGTAAAGGTGGTCAATCCGCCCGACATGCCGTATCCGGTGCGGCCGGATGAACTTTATATTTCATTCTGCATTGCCGCATGCGACGGTAAGCCGATGGCCGAAACAAAGCGGGCTGTGCTTTCGTTAGTCAGCGCGAGCTTCAATTCCGGATTTAAAATTGATGAAAGCAAGCTGAGGAAAGAATACGGCTGGCAATCCAACCCCGGTGCGACCATAAAAGCCGGCCGCACGCCGGTCCTGGTGGCCCGCGTTGGCGCGCGAATCACCGCACCCGCGATCGCCGGCATGCATTATCTCATGCGCGACTGGCGGCTGCAGCCTATTGGTGAAGGGACCGTGGGCAAGGACGGCGTTCTGAAGGTGTCGGCGGGCAAGCCGATTTACATTATGGAATTGACGCGATAAACGCCGGGACCGCACGCGTGCTGCAATCCGAAGATCACCGGCAATCCTGCGTCCCCGCCGACCTTCGCACGCACCGGACCGTACCGTCGGCATTGAAGACAATCGGGTCGCAGCATACCGATCGCTTGAAATTGTCATGCGAGAATTCACAGGTGTGATAAAAGAGATACCACCGGTCCTTGAATTCCACGAATGATCCGTGCGTGGTATCGCAGCCGGTGGCGTGAAGTACGGCCCCTTTGCATTCGAACGGCCCGTACGGATTATCTCCCATGGCGTACCACAATTCCTGGCCGACGGAATACAGCAGATAATAGACGCCGGCGCGTTTGCTCATCCAGATCCCTTCGAAAAAGCGGTCGACCCCGGCGATGGTGCGCAACTCCTCATCCAGTTCCGTCATCGAAGCCTTCAGCCGCGCGACACAGGCAGTCCGCTGACCGCAATAGAGATATGCCGTGCCGTCATCATCAATGAACACCGCGGGATCGAATCCTCTGGGATAGCCGATAATCAAGGGCTTTGGCTGCGGAACGAACGGCCCTTGGGGCAAATCGCCGACACCCACGCCGATGCAATTGGTATTGCCGAATTCCGCATCGCTGCTCACGGGAAAATAGAAATAGTATTTCCCATTCCGATACGCGCAGTCCGGCGCCCAGGCGAATTTCTTTGCGTAGGGAATGTCCGCAAGGGACAGGCATACCCCATGATCGGTCCACGCAACCAGATCGGGGGAGGAGAAGACATGCCAATCATCCATGTCCCACCATTGGGCATTATCGCGGTCATGGGAGGGATAGAGCCAGAGTTTCCCGTCCGTCCAGACATGGGCCGATGGATCGGCGGTGAACAGAGCGCGGATAATCGGATTTTCATACAGAGCGGCGGTCATCTGTCCTCCCCGGATCATCGGGACGCACCGGCCGCGGCGCGCTGCTCTGCCGACAGATCGCTTCCCTTAAGCGCAAACCAGATCGTGCCCGCGCATCCGAACGCGAACGCAGCAAAAAGGTTCACGGCCGGGCCGATGTTCCACAGGAGCGCGCCGCCGAATGCCCCGGCGGTCACAACCACATCGCGCAACAGGTAATAGGTGCCGAACATGGCGGCCTTGCGGTTTTCGGGCGCCAGGTCCATGATCAGCGCCTTGCGCGTGGGCTCCCCGAACTCCTTGAGTCCGCGTATGACAAATGCGAAAATCAGCGGTACGAACGAATGGCTCAGCCAGAGCGTCACCGGGAACAGCGTGAAAAAGACGAAGGTCATCACCACAAACGGCTTCTTTGATCCCTTGTCCGCAAAGTAGGCCACGGGTATATAGATCAGGATCGCCGTTGCCATTTCCACGGATGTCAATACGCCGAACTGGACCGCGCTTACCGGATGGGTAATGGCCTTCATGCACCACACAACCACGAATGCCGCGGGGATCTGCTCGCAGAAGCGAATCAGAATATCGGCGATCAGCAGTCGCTTGAGCGCCGGGCTCATCAGGGCAAGCATGGAAAGCGGGTTCGCCGTGGCCTCGTTCTTTTTGCCGGAATCCTCGATCAGCAGCTGCTGAACAATCGCCGAAACAGCCGCTAGCGCCAGCGCGCAGATAAAGGCATAGCGGACACCCTCGCGTTCACCCCAGAATGCGATGAAAAATCCGCCGATTACCGGGCCAAGCGCCATGGGAAACCGGCGCACCAGCGAATGCAGCGTTACGCCCATGGTGCGCTTGTTCTTGGGCAATACCTGCGACACCAGGCCCATGGTGGCCGGCAATGAGATCGCGGTCCATGACAAAAAGAGAATCGATCCGATGATCACCGCCTGCCACGACGGCACTGCGATCACGATCAGGTAGCCGCCGATGGCCATGGCATTAAACACCAGCAGCGACCGTTTGGTGCCGATGCGGTCGGCCAGATAGCCGCCGGGAAAGGAGTACAGCGCGCCCAGGAGGTTTGTCAAGCCGCTGAGAATGCCGATGGCGATCGCCCCGCCGCCAAGTGCCATTATGTAAATCGGCAGGAAGCGCTCGGCCATGCGTTCGCCCATGCCGAGAAGAACCACCATTGCCAACAGGCCCACAATGCTGCGTTTCAGGCCGAGGAAGCCGGTGATGCGCTTGATTCGTTCTTTCATTAAGCGACGTACCCGTATTCTATTTTGACGATATTCGTTAAAATACGCGGTTTGCGATATCGTTGACAACTATCCCGTGGAGGACCTGGACCGCATGAAGACCGAAATAGCGATTGATGGCGCCAAGTTCATGATCAATGGCAAGCCGACCTATCAGGGCGTCAAATATAAAAACAAGCCGGTTGAAGGCCTGCTCATGAATTCCCGCATGATTCAGGCCATATTTGACGATGAAAATGCGAAGACCCGCGAAAACTGGAAATATCCGGATACCGGGAAATGGGATGCCGATCGCAACACCGATGAATTCTGCGCGCAACTGCCGGCATATCGCTCGTATGGTCTTCTGGCGGTCACTGTGGGACTGCAGGGTGGCGGATCTATTTACAAGCCGGAAATCTATGCCGAATATCGGATGTCGGCTTTTTCGGATGATGGGGTCCCCAGGGATCCGTACTTCGAACGATTGTCCAGGATCCTGAGCGCGGCGGACCAATGCGGCATGATTGTGATCGTCAATTATTTCTATTGGAAACAGGTGCGGCATATGCCGCGGGACTCGTCCATCTTGAAAGCAGCGGAAGCCGCGACCGACCGGCTGCTGCGCACCGGATTCCGCAACATTCTGGTGGATGTGGCCAATGAATCGGGTGACTGGTGGAACCGGCCGGTATGCGGGCCGGACAACATCCATACGCTTATCGATATTGTCAAGAACACGCGGCTTGATGGCAGGCGCCTGCTGGTGGGGTGCAGCACCGGCGGCACGGAACAGATTCCCGCCGGCGCATGGCTGGCCGCGGAGGACTTCTCATTGCCGCACGGAAACGGATGTACACCGAAATCGCTTGCGGCAAAGATATGCCGCATCAGGAAAATGCCGGAGTATTGCGCGCGACCGCGGCCCATCATAGTCAACGAAGATGGCGTTGAGCTGGCGAATATGGAGGCCGCGATTGGCGAATATGCATCATGGGGATATTACGCGCAGGGCGCCGGCAGCGGGGAAGGGATATATGATGCAATCTGGGGTGGTCAGCGCGAAAAAGAGTATGGCGCGCTGAGCGGGTTCCAGACTGTTCCGGTCAATTGGGGAATCAATACCCCGCAGAAACAGGAATTCTTCGCGAAAGTTAGAAGTATTGCTGGTGGGCAATAAACGTTCGCCGATAAGTAATGCCATGATAGCACGCCATGAATTCGAACAGGCGCGGAATCAAGCCGCCACTATGCTGCGAAAAGCCGGCATTGTGGCCACCGACAGGGAAATCGCGGACATGGATGTGGCGGATTTCGGTCTGGGGCGTCTGTCGATCGAAGGTGCGCAGATCGTCACGCTGGTCCAGACAGAGCGGATTGCCGCGCGCGTCATCGTTCTTTTCCCCGGGCAGACGTTGCCGGAGCATCGTCATCTTCCCGGCCGCAATGATCCGGGAAAAGAGGAGGTGGTGCGCGGAATTTGGGGCACGGTACGGGTATATTCTCCAGGTCAGCCATCCATCAACGCGGGATCGATACCTTCCGGCAAAGAGGCGTTGTATACCGTTCGTCACGAAACCATTCTGAGACCCGGCGAACAGATTCTTCTTTCGCCCGGCGACCGGCACTGGTTTCAGGCGGGAGAGGAAGGGGCGGTCCTCTATTCCTTTTCCACATCGTTAAACGATGCGGTTGATGAGTTCACCGACCCGCGAGTTGTTCGGAAGACCAGGATCGCGGATTAATCGAATGCAAAGGAGCATCATGAAACAGGGCGTTATTCTCAGCTTTCTCAGCCAAACGCGCGACCGCTTTGCCGAATATCAACAGCCGCGTTCCAGCCGCGAAAAGCTTGAATTCGTGCAGCAACTTCCGCATATCAGCGGAGTGGAGATGGTTTTTCCCTATGAAACGGGTGATCCGGAAGAAACCGGAGGCCGGGTCAAAGAACTCGGACTTGAGTGGGCTGCCGTGAATGTCAACGTGAAGAAAGAACAGGAATGGGTCCCGGGCGCATTATGCAGGCCTGATGCGGCGCTGCGCGGCCGTGCCGTGGACATGATCAAGCGGGCCAAGGAGTATGCGCTGGCCGTGGGCGCGCC
>Ga0315289_10004909_pt1 | contig 19891 bp, 23 predicted proteins | sample YL17G11_40_MG_FD_203452 | JGI IMG/M metagenome (GOLD analysis project Ga0315289, IMG submission 203452) | Sediment microbial communities from Yellowstone Lake, YNP, Wyoming, USA - YL17G11_40 | ecosystem: Environmental > Aquatic > Freshwater > Lake > Sediment | place: USA: Wyoming | collected... | reverse complement strand
TCTGTGTCTTTTTTCTAGTTCAGAAAGTGTGAAATCTCCCACAGAAGTCATCATCTGGTATACTGGACTGTCATTTGCTTTTTCAAATTCACCCTCTTCGTACATTATTCTGTGAAAAATTTCATCGGGCGTCATGCCTGCATGAATTGAAGATTCTGGAAAACTCTTAGATAGTTTAGGGTGGTTATTAAAACCCTTATTCATATGAGAATAAATGGCCGACAGATGGCCTTTTCGGATCAGGTTATCCCTTATCATTTCTTGAAGGACTTGTTCTGCGAATAATACATATTTGTGCTCGTCAATTCCGAGCATGACCAAAACATATTCATACTTATCTGAAAGAAACAAGTCTATAAAATCGGCTGTCATAAGGGTAAGAGAAAGTTTGCGGCCAAAGGTCATATGTTTATTAACTTTCCCATGCTTTACATAAAAATCATGTAGATCTTCCTCAGACATGTCAAATTGTTCATTTTGCACATATCTTCCTGACAGGTACATTGTTCTAAGAACTTTAAGATCGCCATACTGGTCTCTGATCACCGACCCGTTAGTGGTTTTAAATCCTAGTTTCAACATGAACTGCTTGTACTTTTTTGCTAGATTCCTCGTTTCTTGTAAAGGAATATCTTTGCCATTGTAAGCGTCCAGGTCACCTAGTACCATTTGTACTCTTATTCCTGCCTTTTGCAAAAAAATTGCGTTTAGTATTTGGGTTAGAGTTCCAACATGAGGTGGGGCGGATAAACCGATCCCTGTACTGACAATTGCTTTCTTTTCTCCAAGTTTTTGGGCGAACTTATCTGCACCGGTGTGACATATCCAGCGAGTCTTGAGTTGCTCTTTGCTGAGCCTACCTAGGTTGAAGTTTATCTCTCCGAATCTCAAGGGGTCGTAACCAAATTCTCGGATTATCTTTTTATAGTAACTGTCATCAAATACGATAGACATTAGTTCTTATCAACGGTTTACTTTTTGCTAATAATCCGATAATATCTTCTCTTACCCACTCTGACCACAATCTCTGATTCTGCCTCAAGTTGGAGTTCAGTCAACTCCTCCAAATTGAGAGTACGATACCTATTTTCTTCTAGAACTCTTACACCTCCTACTTTGCTAGTAGAAACCATTCTCCTCAGATTACTTTTTGATTCACCGCTTGTCTTACTCAAGATATCTATAATTTTAGTGCCAGCTTTCGCCTCGATAGTCTCGATGTCATCTGGAATGAGGTTTTTTTCTTTGCCAAATTTACGATTAAAGGCTCTTTCAGCTTCACTTACTATTCTTTCTTCGTAACCATTAAAAGTAGCAACAATAGCCCTCGCCAGCATTCTTTTTGCCTCCATAGGGTGGATCTCTCCTCTCTCCACTCTAGTTTTCAAATCTTCTAGTTCACCTGGAGAAATTTCAGTTAGTTCTCTATACCATGTCCACATGACTTCGTCGGGGATAGACATCACTTTACCGTACATTTCTTTTGGCTCTTCAGTAATAGCAATATAATTTCCTTTACTCTTACTCATTTTTGCCAATCTTCCTTCGGTGTCGATTTCGCCACTCGTCCCTGCTAATAAATCAGTTACTATAAACATTTCACTTTTTTGTCCTTTCAGCCTCATCAATTCTCGACACCAATGCAAGTTAAGAAATTGGTCCATACCACCCATTTCTATATCCGGTTCTAATACAATCGAATCGTAAGCCATGAACAGAGCATACATAAGCTCGGCCATGCTGATCGAACCACCCGCATTTAATCTCTGCTGGAAATCCTCCCTTTGAAACATTTGGCTAGCACTTACTTTCTGAAGCAAGGGAATCCATTCTTGCATGCTCAACTTATTTAACCATTCCGAATTATAGACTGTCTCTACATTAGCTTTTTTACTTAAGTCCAGTATTAAACCTGCCTGTTCGAAGTAACTTTTCATATTATCTTGAATCTGCTCATCAGTTAGGGAAGACCTTTCTCTCAATCTACCACTTGGGTCACCAATCTTGGCTGTAAAATCTCCGACGACGAATTGGATTTTGTGACCCATTTGCTGGAATCTTCTCAGCATCAAAATTGGCACCGCATGACCAAGATGCATATCTGGGCCTGTCGGATCAACACCAAGTTTTACCACTAGAGGTTTACCACTCTCTTTGGCTTCTTTTAATCTTTGCAGCAACTCGTTACTTCCTTCATCAGGCATGGGGGTTATTGCCTCAGGGTGATCCGCCACCTTGCTAGCAATTAACTCAAATTGCTTTTCAGCGGATAAAGTTGAGAGGTCTCGTTCTTGCTGACGCAGTTTTGCTTCAAGTTGGTCCATAAAAATGTTGGGTATTGGCCCCATCTCTTTCATAATATCGTTCATATTCTTTAAGTTCAACTATGAAGAGTATTATATAACATATTGAGCTTGAAACAAAATGTGATTAGGTTACTTGCCGAAATATTGATTTGACTACCGCTTGAGGGTCTTTTCTGCCAGTAAAATGAATAGAGTCTGCTTTATCTTCGATCTTAACTAGGCTGTCATTCATGTCTTTTATGATTTTTGAGCGCAAGCTTTCTCTTGTCATTTTTCTCTTGACTATCATTGCCTTAAAATGGGCCCTTTTCATCTCTCGACTAACCAAAATCTCTCTTGCTTCAACAAGGTAAGAGCCAGGAATTATTGCCAGAATAATACCATCACGTTTAATTTCATCGGATACATGTTCATACTCGAATATTCCGCCAGCAATAGCAGCTACAAAACTTTCTTTTTTGCCAATAAAGTACTCAATAATCTTCTTCAGATTAGAATCTATTAAATTCCAATTCTCGGAGTTTATCACTTTTATCAAACCGCCGTAATTTCTTAATTTGGTATTTAGTTCATGATCTAAGTCATAAAAAGCCAGCTCCATGTCTGTTGCAACTTGCCTTGCCAGCTGAGTTTTTCCCGCCGATCGTGGTCCCGTAATATAAAGGTGTCTGCTTTTTTTGTTTCCCAAAATAAACACACCATCTTTTATATAAACTGGGGTACTTTTTATTTTTCTTCTATCCATACTTTTTAAGTAATTTATATAAAAGAGGGTCTTGTTGTTGGATTTCTTTATAAAACCAGGGATCACTTGAGCGTAGGCTGCCAATAATGTCTACTGCCTGAAGACCGTTTGATTTTTGGTTTTTTTGTCTATTTTTGTATTGAGACAGCGTTTTCCCGTCTATCATAAAGCCATTTTCGCGCACTAACTTTATATATATTGGATAAGCAATTTCCTCGACGTAATCTGCTATGGACGGGAAAAAATTTTCGAGATCTTCGAGTTTTATCAAAGTTTTTTTGTCTTCTTTGAAAGAGGTGGAAGCATTAGCCTCACGCACCCAGGCATTTGTTGAAATTCGTTCGGGGTCATAATCCCGTTCATAATGGTTGACATTGATAAAATTTTCCCTGGCAGCTTTGCTCCAATTATCTACAGCTTTTTTGACAAAACGTCTCCCAATGCTTTTGGCAAGGTGTTTTATACAATAATTGGGGATTTTTGTTAACAGAGTGCCATCAACGATAAAGTATGGTATCTTTGTGGTTGATACCCAGGAAACGTGTTCATTTAGGTCTTCCCATGAATTCCGCTTAAATTTGTAATTCAAGAATATTTTGTCGATCTTGTCCCCAAGTTTTTTTAATTCACTGAACTTCATCTTATCGGACCCTCGTCTATGAAGTTTATCGTTGCCAACTCTTTCAATTAGCGAAACTGTTTGTAGTATTGGTTCGCGAATTGTAAAGACGACTACTTCTGATAATTTTATCCATTGTTTAAAATTATTTGTTCCAATTTCACTGGCGATGTTTTTTGAGATCACTTTCACTCCCTCACTTGTTTCTCTTAAGAAAGGTTCTATTAATTCATGGAGTGTCTGGGACGAGTGCTCCAGGTCGGACATGCCCCGATTAAATACCTCGTTGAGTTGTAAGTCTGCAATTTCGGCGAGAGCAATTTCTAGTACCGTTGACATCGATCGAGGAATGGCGTCTATGCAGACAATTGAAAATTTATTTTCATTATGTAGATCGATAAGATTTTTATAGCTATGCATAAAAGTAATTATACACAATATAGGATATGTGTTAAAATAACAGTGCTATGTTGCTCTATCTTTTTAGTTTACCAAATTCGGAAGCCAAAATAGCAAAAGGTGGCCTCGACCTTACGGTTTATAGCCGGTTTAAGCATGGTTGTATAGAGTCGACACGAATTTTGGCAACTGACTTGGCTAAAAAACTACTTAATGAAACGGATTTATTAGAAGGAATTACATACTTTTCTTCGACTCTTAAAACTGGAGCTCCATCAGCAAGCCATTGGTTGGCAAATGATGTAGTGAAAGAAATTAACAACGTTGCTTTTGAAAAGAAAAAAACTAGTGTACGGTATATGGACTTACTGCAAGCTCCTCGTGAACCTGTGTTTAAGGATTACAGCCGATTAGATTCAAAGGATAGACATAAAGCGCAGGGTTTGCAACTTCCTCTGGTTACAGTTCCCGATTTACCCAACAATTCCAATCTTGTAATTATAAATGACGTTTACGTTACTGGAGCACAATATGAAAAACAAAAACAGATATTAAAGCAGGCGGGTATCAACGCAAAAAGGATATATTGGCAATATATCGCTAAGTTTCAGAACAAAGGTAGGCGGTCGCTAAATACAAGATTGGAAAATTACATGAATAACTACGCTTTTCCCAACGACAGGGCTTTTTTAAGTTTCTTGAAGGATAGAAATTCACTAAATGCGATATATCCAAACAAACGACTGATTCTAAAAATATTAACAATGGAAGAGAAGAGTCGTCGTAAAGTAATTTTGTTGTTAAACAAAGGCCTGCGCCGTTCTTTTCTTGACTATGCGCTTTTGGAAAATATGCATCTAAATTCAAATACGAGCGAGGGACTTGAGCTACTGGCTAATTAGTATGTCAAAAAAAGTTATCAGTTTAGATCTTTGGAATACCCTAATAAAAATATCTCCTTCAAATACTGGTTTTCTTACACAATTTTTATCATCAAACTCGGATTTAGAAGAGCAAGCCATAATCAAGGTCGTTAAAAAAACAGGAAATTATTTTGACAACAGAGCTATCACGAAAGGGAGAGAAATACCAAGTATGGAAAAACTGTCTGCACTAATAGTAAACTCAAAGGCTAAACTTAAAGCTGGAGAGTTGGAACAAGCAATCTATGAAGATCTACTTACCAATCCACCACTGATGATTGAGCCTGAGGAATTACACAAGCTTGCTGAACATCTAAGCGAAAAGGATATAGGCTTTGTCACATCGAGCAACAGCGGATTTGTCTCATCTAAAATTATGCGCGAAGTAATAGACAAAATCGGTATCACCTCGCTGCCCGCATATATAGATTCTTATTTCTCGGAAGAGATCGGATTTGCTAAACCTTCTAAAAAATTTTTTGAAGAGATAGCAAAACAACATAAGTTATTGATGCATATTGGAGACCATCCGATAGCAGATTACAAAATAGTCGGTGTAAAGAGTTTTTTATATGACCCACGAAATATGCACACTAATTCTACGAGGCAAAGAATTAATTCTTTGCTTGAAGTTATAAAACTAGTTTAATTTCCATAAAATTTCACTTGCATTTTACTCTTCACGGAACATATGGACTCAGTCTTTGCCAGGATTACTCCTTTTGATGGTGCATTCAGACAGTGAGGGATAATCCTTTACTGAGCCTTGACCGACGACTCGCTTTTAAATACTAATTTTAAGGCTGGAAACCCTTGGCCAAGTCGGGAATCGTCGCCGACTCGCACCCCACCCACCCCAATCTGCTGGGCATCCAGGACGATTTTCGAACTTTTTTATGGAAACATCCAGAGCAAGTTTATCAAAAATCTCAACAATTCCTTTGAATTGATGCTGCGAACCGTGGGCAGAGTTAAAATCTATTATATTATGCGTTACAGATCTATGTTGACGTTGTCTTTGTTGATGTTAAGTAAATCCGTTGTTGCCCTCGCCGCACAATGATTAATGAGTAATTTTGTTAATTCATCCCTTGCATTTTCGATGTGGGATTGAGGAATTGGTCCAACTCCATCGATGTTAACGACCATTTTTTTAGTGTTCTCAGTAATTTTTGTAAAGTCTCCGTTTCTCCAGTTCCATTTTCTGCACATTACGTTCAGTGTTTTGTCGTCAAAATATATTACTTCCCCTGGAACTGGATTTTCTTCTTCTGTACTTCCTAGAGGCGTGAAAATCTCGTTTCCTCGGGCAAAACCCAGACGTGGGTTTCCTTCTACTCTGTCAATATCGTCTCCACCGCAAGGTATTAGGTATTTTATTGATATGTAGTTGAATAGCGCCACTACAGAGTTGATGAATGGGAAACCTCCTCCCTTTTGGATTCTTTTCAAGAGAGATTTGATAGATGGAGGATATTTGTTCGGGTTAGAGTTAAATTTTAAGTGAGCATCATCCCAGGCTTTTACGTACTTGTTTTTAAGGAAACCGGGGTCCATTTTATTTTCTATTTCTCTATTGAGTGGTTTTTTTATTCTTTTATTATTGAGTGCATTTTCAATATCACTGACAACGATTATTCCTCTATTGAAGTCTGGAAATTTATCGAATATATTTTGGTCGATAATTACCTTTTTCACCATGTCATCTTATCATAAGTTTGATTGTTCTGGGTTCTATCGCCAGTTGTTGTAACTATAGCTTGACTGGTTTTCGTAGATGATTTCCGGACCCTTGAGTTGAACTGCGGGGCTAGGATGACGCTTCGCAAGCTTCGCTAAGTTTCTCGCTTTGCTCGAAATCCGAACCTAAAGTAGGCTCGTAAGCTCACCAGCAAAATCCTAGGCCGCGAGGGCCCATTATTTTGCTGAACAGGTTGGTCTAGGACCCTTCTGTCATTATAACTCAAAGCTAAATGTTATAACACTGAGTGAACTTGTCCTGAGTGTAATCGAAGGAGTCGAAGTGTTTATGGTGAGCATAGTTGAACCAAGACAATTAAGACAGTATAAAAAAGACAATCAACTTTTGATCCTGTTTTGCAGGATTTTTCAAACCCATTTTTTAACTCCTCACTTCAGATATTTATCAATGTTTGCTAAATGTTCTTGATAGGTTTTGGCGCAGTGAATTTGTCGGCTGGAATCATGGAGGTAGTAGAGACAATCGGTTTCAGTAGGATTTAGAACTGCTTCAATAGCATCGAGTCCTGGGTTGGCTATTGGGAATGGCGGCAGGCCTGCATATTTATAGGTGTTGTACTTGGAGTCGATCTTTTTATCTTCTGGTTTTATTGGTTTCCAGAAGCCTGTAGTGAGATTGTCTCGGTCATCCCTGGCGTATTGCACCGTGGCGTCAACTTCAAGCTTCATGTCTTTTAAGAGGCGATTCCAGAGGATTCCTGCTATCAGAGGCATGTCGTCTTTGCCTGCTGCTTCTCTCTGGACTATCGAGGCGAGTTTGAGTGCCGTTGTCCATTTAACATTCTGTTTGAGGAACTTGTTCATATAGGGTGCGAATTGCTCGTCGAAGCGCCTTCTCAGGCGATTAGCAATGTCTAAACCACTCTCATCAACAGGAATAAGGTAAGTGTCGGGAAAATAGACTCCTTCGAGGTGTTCATAGTCCATTGCCGTGTGGGTGTAAGTCCAGTCCTTCAGTTGTTTTTCATCCCAGCCAAATGTTTTAGCCAAGCGCTCTCCAATTTCCTCTTTACGCAATCCTTCTGGAATAACAACCCATTTCAAGGAAGGGGTGGAAGTTAAGGTTTGAGCCAGCTTCCAGGCGTTCATGCTCTTGCTTATTTTGTATCCGCCTGGCTCAATCTCTTTGCCTGTGCGTGATAGAGCAAAACTAAGAGCCCAAGTGCTTCGGATAAAACCTCCATCCTTGAGTCTTTTAATAACATTTTCTGTGTCGATAGCGGAAACTGGAGTGGTAAACAGTTCAACCTCAGCCGTCTTCTGTGGTGCACCAAAAAGAGAGTTGTAAACAATAAATAAACCTCCAATAAGGAGGAAAAGTAGAACAACAGCCGCCAGTAGAAACTTGTGATTACCTAGAAAAATACGCATTTTCATTCTCATATTTTGATACAATTCCTGATGTTGACTTGCTTGAGGGTTTCGTTTTCAAGCATTTCCCTGAAAGATCTGCAAGTTCTAATATTTTTGACCAAAACTTCAAAATTCTTAGTTTCCTTGTGGAAATTTTCATAATAGAAGTATATCAAATTTTGTTGGGCAGGTCGGTCTAGGACCTATTTGGAAAGAATCTTTTTTCCTAATTTTTTGGCTTCTTTTAAGAAATAATTCTGCCAATCTTTTTCTTTCAGGGGTTTAATCAATTTTGGATAATCCTTTAACTCGGTTGCCAGTAAAAATTGCGACCCCAATTTAATCGGATCAACGTCCCAGTCAAATTTGAGGCGGGCTTTTTTAAGCAAATCATCTAAAGCGAATTTGTATTTCTGTTGGATCATATACAAATCCATAAAGTCACGGCTTCTTGGCTTTTGATAAACTGTAAATAATTTGTCAACCGCTATATCTAAAACACTGTTTACCCTAATACCGTTATAAACCTGTGATTTCTTTATTGGCGGAAAAGGAAAATAGGTAAATTCTATTTTCAAAGATGAGCCCCTGAAGTTTAGAAAGAAGAAGTTTCTGTTAAAGCTGGTGTTTATTTCCAGACTTTTATAACCCAATTCCTGTTGGATGGACTTGAAAAAGACGACAATTGGTCTTGTATCAATTTCTCCTTCAGAGAAAAAGTCCAAGTCTTCTGAATGGCGATAAGGAATGTAATAGGCAGTTAAAGCGGTGCCGCCAGTGAGATAAAATCTATCAGCTATTTCGAGATTGTCAGATAAAAGTTTGAGAAAAAGCTTTTGTTTATTGGTTAGCAGGCTTTGTTTAAGCATCTAAGAGGAATTTAAGATATTTTCTTTTTTGGGGGTCTATCTCCAGTTTTGGCAAATGTTTCTTAAGTTGAAATTTGTTCAATTTTCCTTTTCCTAGACCAAAATTAATCAGTTGTTCAAGCTTCCAAAGAGTGTATTTTTTCGGATATTTTGATAAAAATTTGGTATCGACACTCCAATTTTTCATATTTATATTGTATCACTTTTGAGGTTAATTTTCTATAAGTGAGCGTGTTTACACTGAGCGAACTTGTCCTGAGTGTAATCGAAGGAGTCGAAGTGTTTATGGTGAGCGTAGTCGAACCAAGACAAATAAGACACTGTAAAAAAGAGGTGTCCTATTTTATTAATACAATTTGAGCTTTCTTCCAGGACTTGCAAGACAGCAACTATTAAGGTATTCTATATGAATATGAGTTCATACAAATGCAGTTCTTCATCTAGTTCCGAATCAAAACAGGTAACCTCTTTGGCAAGCTTATTAAAACTTGTTTCTGAAGAAAGCAGATTAAAAATGCTTTGCCTTCTGAGGCAGGGTGAACATTGTGTCTGCGAAATTATGGAGAACGTTAAAATGTCCCAAAGCCTAACTTCCCATCATCTGTCGGATTTGAAAGAAGCCGGAATCGTGGTTGACGATAAACGGGGTCTTCGCGTCTATTATTCACTTACCGATAAAGGCAAGCATATTACGAATTTACTTTTTAGTATTCCGAAAAAGGAGGTGGCCAATTTATGAAAATCCAAGTTTTGGGTTCAGGTTGTTCTACCTGCAAAAAGTTATATGAACTAACCCAACAAGCAATCAAGGAACTTAATCTCAACGAAGAGGTTGAGTATATTACCGACGTTTCAAAGATTATTGAAATGGGAGTTATGTCCAGCCCAATCTTGGCAGTGGACGGCAAGCCAGTTTTAACTGGCTTTGTTGACGATGTTGAAAAAATTAAAAGTCTAATTCAGAAATCGAAAGAGAAATAAGGAGATAAAAAATGAAAACATTCGACTTAAAAGAAAAAATTGTTTTTTCGGCTGATAAACCCATTAAGAGACACTTTTTTAATGCTAAAGGGTTTCATGCGGCCCTGATTTGTTTAAAAGCGGGAGTGGAAATTCCTCCTCATCCAGAAGATTATGGCGTTTTTTTGACAGTGCTTGAAGGCAAGGGAGTGTTTACTGATATAAATGGAAAGTTTACCTTGACCAGAAACCAAGGCATTTATATTAAAAAGAACGAAATAAGGGGCATAAAAGCAAAAGAAGACTTAGTCGTTCTTGGAATCCAAGATAGATATTAAAGAACTGACTAAGTCAGTAATTAAACAAAAACAAACGATGAACATTATCAAATTACTCAAGAAAAACTGGGTTTTGGGACTTTTAGGCGGAGCGTATCTAATCATTTATCTGTGGCAAAAACAGATAGGCGGCTTTTTAGCTCAAGAGTCGGTGCAAAACCTAATTGGCGGTGCGGTCTATCAAGGCTGGCTGGGTTTAGTTGACTATCTTTCCGCCCACGTCCTGTTTTGTTTAGTGCCCGCTTTTTTTATTGCAGGAGCGATTAACAGCTTGGTTGATTCGCAATCAATCCTTAAATACCTTTCGGGTAAAACGAAAAAGTGGCTTTCCTACCTGATTGCGGTTACCGCCGGTTTTTTAATTGAGGTTTGCTCCTGCACGATTTTACCTTTATTTGCCGGTATCTGGAAAAAGGGGGCCGGACTGGGGATTGCCACGACTCTTTTATATGCTGGTCCGGCTTTTAACATTGTTACCTTGATTTTGACTGGGCAAAGAATTGGCTGGGAGTTTAGTGCGGTCAGATTTGGCGTTTCGGTTATGTTTGCTGTTTTAATTGGTTTGATAATGGAGATGGTTTTTGGCAACGGTAGAGAAGAAGGAAATCTTCAGGTGGTTACCCAAGATTTGGACAAACTTCAGGGTAAAAAAACTCTCTGGTTTTGGGGAACAATGATTGCCATTTTAATAGTCGGCACTGCTCCCATTGGCAGTAGTTTAAGATATGCCTTAATTTTGCCACTGGTATTGATTCAGTTAATTATGACTTTTTCTTGGCTATCTAAAGAAAGAAGAGGTGCTTGGTGGGATGAAACGATTAAATTTGTCAGTCAGATTGTACCTTTGCTTTTGGTGGGTGTCTTTTTTGCCGCCGCCATTACCCATCTTATTCCCAAAGAACAGTTTCAGGCTCTAGCCAGTCAAAACAATCTATTGACTAACTTTATCGCTGTGATGTTTGGTACTCTAGCTTATTTTCCCGCCTTAGTGGAAGTGCCGATTGCCGAAAACTTTATGAAGCTGGGTATGAACCAAGGCCCTTTAATGGCCTATATGCTGGCAGACCCGGTATTATCACTCCAAGGACTTTTAATTATCAGAAAACTAATCGGCACTAAAAAAATGCTGGTTTATGCAGGCTCAATCGTGGTTTTAACCACTTTGGCTGGTTTTATGTATGGCTTTATTGGTTAAACAAAATTAAACAACAATGAACAAAAAGACAATTATTATTTTAACAATTTTGATCATCATCGTCGTGTTTTTAGGCATAAAAGTTTTGGCCAATAATAAAGAAGCTAAAAGCGCTCCTGTTTTGAGCTCCACCAACACAGAAGCATCCAAGCCTCAAAAAAAAGATGAGTCATCAACCGATAAAAGAATAATTGTTGATAAAATCGAAGTCGTTCACTTTCATGGCACTCATCAGTGTTGGTCTTGTATTACTGTGGGTGAATATGCACTCGAAACCATCAAAGAAAAATTCCCAGAGGAATTTGCCTCAGGAAAGATTGTTTATAAAGACATTAACGGCGAGTTAAAAGAAAACCAGGAAATTGTTGTTAAGTATCAAGCCAGAGGTTCATCACTTTTTATTAATGCCATAAGCGACGGACAAGACAACATTGAAGAAGATACAAAAGTTTGGTATCTGGTAACCGATAAAGAGAAATTCACTGAGTATTTTGAAAGCAAACTAAAAACTTTACTGGGAGAATAAAAATGGATTTTATCAACACGCTTATCGATCAATACAATATCCCGCTTTTAACTGCCTTCTTAACTGGAGTTCTTACCTCTATTAGCCCCTGTCCTTTGGCAACTAACATTACGGCCATTGCTTATATCTCCAAAGACATAAAAACTCCTAAAAACACTTTATTTAATGGTTTTTACTACACTCTGGGCAGGGGTTTCAGTTACACCGCTCTCGCTCTTGTTATTTATCTGGGCTTTTCTTCTTTTGAATTGGCGCGTATTTTTCAGGGTTGGGGAGAAAAAGTTTTAGGACCCATTCTTATTTTCCTTGCCTTAATTATGTTTGATGTTATCAAACTAAACATCAAAACTAAAAACAACAAAGTCGAACAATTAAAAGAAAAATTGGCCACTAAGGGCTATTTGGGTTCGTTTCTTTTGGGATGCCTTTTTGCCCTGGCGTTTTGTCCTTATAGCGGGGTTTTGTTTTTTGGTGTTCTTGTTCCCCTGGTATTAAGATCCAACGAATCACTTTTGCTGCCACCCATATTTGCTCTTGGCACGGGACTACCTGTAATCATTTTTTCTTTTTTAATTGCTTTTAGTATCCAAAGAGTTAGTCAGGCTTTTTCTGTGGTTCAAAAGATTGAAAAAATCAGCAGAAAAGTAGTCGCCGGCGTTTTTCTTTTAACAGGAATTTATTATTTACAGTTTTTAATTAAATTTTTGTTCACAATATAAATTTATGAACATAAAAGGAGGTGATAATCAATGAAAGTACTAAAATTCGGTGCAGTCTGGTGCCCAGGTTGTTTAGTCATGAAACCAAGATGGCAGGAGATTGAAAAAGAAAATCCTTGGCTGAAAACCGAGTATTATGATTACGATAAAGACAAAGAAATGGTTAAGAAGCACAAGATTGATAAAAATCTGCCAACCTTTGTTTTTCTTGGCAAGGAGGGGAAGGAGTTTTTAAGACTCGATGGTGAACCGTCAAAAAACAAGCTGGTCAAGATAATTTTGGAAAACAAGGATAAATAAAATTATGATTAGAAAATTAGCCAAGATTTTACTGGCTCTGTTGATTTTATTTTTTGTTATCAAACCTGCCTTTGCCCAAGAAAAACAGGTTAATGTCTATTTCTTCTGGGGAGAGGGTTGTCCTCATTGTGCTCATGAGAAGCCATTTCTTGAAGAGCTGGAGAAAAAATATCCCGAAGTTAAAGTTTATGATTTTGAAGTCTGGAATAGCAGTGATAATAGAAAACTTTTTATTGAGGTAGGTAGCAAGCTTAATGCCAATGTTTCCGGTGTTCCTTTTACGGTGGTTGGTGAACAGTATTTTTCTGGTTGGTTGAGCAAAGAAACAACCGGCAAAAGCATTGAAGACGCCGTTTTGTGTGTTTTAAGAGATGGTTGCCGTGACGTGGTTGGCGAAATTCTGGTTTCCGAGCAAATTCCAACCCAGAAAGATGAACCATGTGAATGTGAAGATGAACAAAAATCAGCTATTCCGGCAGAATTAAACATACCTATTATCGGTAAAGTAAATCCGAGAAATTTTTCCTTACCTGTACTGACTATCGTCCTTGGAGGTTTGGATGGTTTTAATCCCTGTGCCATGTGGACGCTTCTTTTTCTAATCAGTCTGCTTTTGGGTATGAAAGACAAAAAGAGACGCTGGATTTTAGGAACGGCTTTCATTGTTGCTTCTGCCTTCGTTTACTTTCTTTTTATGACCGCTTGGTTAAACCTGCTTTTGTTTGTTGGTTTTATTGTCTGGGTAAGGGTTTTAATTGGTTTGGTTGCTTTAGGAGGCGGTGGTTACAATCTGAGAGAGTTTTTTATCAATAAAGACAGCGGTTGCAAAGTTACTGGTGATGAAAAAAGACAGGCAGTTTTTGAAAAGCTAAAAAACATCACTCACAAAAAGCAGTTTCTTCTGGCATTAGGAGGGATTGTTCTTCTGGCTTTTGCCGTTAATTTAGTTGAGCTTATTTGCTCAGCTGGTTTGCCCGTAGTTTTTACTCAGATTTTGACTTTAAGCAATCTTCCTAAATGGCAATATTATGCCCACATGCTTCTTTATATCTTTATCTTTATGCTCGATGACCTTTTTATCTTTTTTACCGCCATGCTCACTTTAGAAATGACAGGTATCAGCACCAAATACAGTCGGGCTTCCCAATTAATTGGTGGCATTCTGATGCTTATTGTCGGGCTTCTGCTTATCTTTAAACCTGAACTCTTAATGTTTGGATAGAAAGAAACTTTAAACTTTTACCAAAAAGAAGAGGGGTTCGAACGGGACTTTTTTGAGGGTAAAAAATGGTTCGAATTATCGGTTTTTAAAATAGGCTTTTTACAAGGTAAATGGGGTTATTTGAGGCATCTCGGTCACTTGACCTGCCCGTCTTGGCTGAGCAGGCCGGTCTAGAACCCACTAATCAATAACAGTAACTCTGCATTATTTAAGGTAACTGACGAAATGCAATGATGGCTATTAGTAGTATACCAGCAACCCAAAAAATGCCTTGGGAAAATATAAAAATCATTGTGGATTCTTCCTCCATCTCTGATGAGATATCGTCCGTTCTAGCTTTTATCGAATCGTATTCTTTAATATAATCGTTTATCTTGTCAGCTGTAGGAACACTAGGCCAAAAAGAAATCGAAGCCCACAATTTTAGTCGTCTTTCGGTGTTCTTAAGCCATTTCCTGAAAAATCTAATTTCAGATATCATGTGTAAAAAACCACCAACTAAAGATAATAATAAAAATATTATTGATGCTCCAATAAGAATATCATCTCTCTGGTCAAACCTTTCTCTTATTTCATTCACTCCAAGAAGAGAAAATATGATTGGAATTAATAATGTGGCAACAGTAAATAAGTATTTATTTAAATCTGAAACAACTTTATTTCCCCCCACCAGAGCTTCTATTTGCGATTGTCTAATATCTTCCTTATTTCCTTGTCGCAAATCTTCTAGACCTTTGCAAACATCTAAGAGATAATTGGGACTGTTTTTGATATTGCTTTTTTTCATCTTGGTTGAGTAGGTCGGTTTTGGGTCATTTGGTCCCATAACTCACTTTTTCTTTTTTTGAATAGCCTTTGTTCCGTCGGAGAATGTTGCCTCTAGTTTAGTAAAAACATCCGTGGGGTGTAAATTGTTTTGATCGAAAGATAACCTCCTGATTTCTGGCTCCACAAAAATTTGGGTTTTTTCTTTTTTCCCTTTTAATCCCGCGTAAACTACCAATCTTTTTCCTGTTTTGGAATCAGTTAAGATTGATCTAACAAAATATTTGTTATCTTTCGGAATTTTTTTATCTTTGGCAATTGGGATAGCTTCATCATCAAGATTGATAAATCTCATACTTTTAAAAATTTTAGAATCTAGCTTGTCAGTCACGTATTGTTTCTCCTTTTCAATACTTCTGGGGATTTTAAAATGTTTCTTACAGTCCTCACATTTAAGAGTATGTGACAGTTTATGGAAGTTGTAAGCTGCTGAATGAATATCTTCTGTTGGTCTTAATCGTAAATGGTGAATAGGACATATAGGCTGTGGAGTTCGGACACCATTAATATCTGTTGAAACCCACCATTTAATTCCATCAATGGTTATAAATTGATCACTCATATTTTATGACTAAAAATTTTGCAGGAATCCAACTTGGCTGAACAGGTCGGTCTAGAACTATCTTACCCTTACAACTTATCTTTCTTTTCCAAACAAACCTATCACTTTCCTTGCCCATTCTCTATCGCTTTCCTTTTCTTTTTCAGTTAAATTTTCATATTCAGTTTGAATTTGTCTTTTCCATCTTTCAATATTTTCTGGGGTCAGGTTATCTAACATATATTTGACCCAATGGGACCATTGTTCGTGTTCAATTTTGGCTATTGCTTCTAGCAAATTATCGTTTTTCATACATTGGCTGCGGCGCTAGGATGACGGGTTGAAATTTCGACCCTGTGTTTTTTTCTCCGCTCAAAGGGCCGAACCTAGATTTTGCTTGGGGGTAGGGATTCGAACCCCAATTAATAGGTTCAGAGCCTATTGTCCTACCATTAGACGACCCCCAAATATCTCTTATATTTTACCATTTTTTCAGCCTAGAAACAAAAAAAACAATGTGTTACTATGCCTGTATGAGCTTGTCTAAAAGAAACAAACTTTTTCTTTTTATTTTACCCATGGCCGTTTTGGTGGCCGGGGGGATTCTTTATGTCTCGGCCCAGAAATACATTGCCAGTCTTTCTTGTGGTTGTGGACCGCCTTCGGCCGAGGCTAATGGTGAATTTGAGAGTATGCCTGAACAAGCCATTTTTAATAATCAGCCGGTGGAGGTCAAATTTGCCGAGTTAATGCCCAGTGTTGATGTTCTGGGACTGCAAGAGGGCGCGGTTCTCGGGGCGGCAGATGATTCTCGGTGGATTGAAATTGATCTTTCCGACCAAAAACTTTATGCCCATGAAGGTGACCGGATTGTTTATGAATTTCTGGTTTCCACCGGCAAATGGGCGCCCACGCCCACGGGTGAGTTTCGGGTTTGGATTAAATTAAGATACACGAAGATGTCCGGAGGTGTTCGGGGGACGGGCACTTACTATTATCTGCCCAATGTGCCTTACACCCAATACTTTTACAAGGGTTTTGGTTTGCATGGAACTTACTGGCACGATAATTTTGGTCATCCCATGAGCCACGGTTGCGTCAACATGAGGACGCCTGATGCGGAAGTGCTTTTTTATTGGACTTCACCGCCCGTGCCTCAGGGAAAGAATCTCGTTTATCCCACCAAAGATAATCCGGGAACGAAAGTCGTTATTCACCAGTAGAAAAAGGGGCTTGACATTTAGCAAACCTTTTGATAGACTGCTAAAAGAAAATTATCTTTAAATTAAAATGACGGTCTTGTTTGATAATCATAAAGAAAAAATCCTGCCGGTCGTGGCCATTCGCCAACCGGTTATTTTTCCCCATATCGAAACCACTTTGACTTTTGGCCGGAACAAGTCGATGGCGGCGGTCAATGCCGCTTTCAGAGGCAACCGGCTGCTTTGTCTCTTCACCCAAAAAGACCCCCGTCTCAATGATCCGGATCTTGATGATCTCCATCGGGTGGGGGTTGTCGCTCGGGTGGAAGACGTCATTGAGGAAAAAAACATTCGCCATGCTTTTATAAGGGGGCTGGTGAGAGTGCGTTTGGAATCCCTCCAGACCAAAGAACCTTTCTTAATTGGGGGGGTGACGGAATTGAGTGATGTGGTTGAAGATTCTCCTGAAATCAGGGCCCTTTACAAAAATCTCTTGGCTGATTTCCAAAAGGCGATCAATTTTGGCAAATCAATTGATGCTCGGGTGATCATCCGCTTGATGAGCGGGGTTAATCCGGCCGAACTGGCTGACCAGGTGGCTTATGTTTTGGACTTGGAAACCGTTAAAAAGCAGAAACTTTTAGAGATGACTGATGTCCGCCTGCGTTTAGAAAAAATTACCGAATATCTTGCCAGTGAAATCAGAATTCTTGATTTAGAAAAGATAATTGCCTCAAAAACCCAGAAGAAATTCGATAAATCAATGAAAGAAGCGATTCTTCGGGAAAGAAAGAAAACGATTGAGGAAGAGTTGGGCGAAATCAGTGAGGAAGGTGAGGAACTGAATGAGTACGAAAAAAAGATTAAAGAGGCCAAAATGCCCAAGGAAGTCAGGGAAAAAGCCAAAACCGAACTCAAAAGACTAGGTAAAATGAACCCCAATCACCCGGAAGTCGGTTACATTCGCACCTATCTTGATTGGTTGACGGAGATGCCCTGGTCGAAATCTTCGGCCAATAAACATTCGATTACCAAAGCCGGGAAGGTTTTGGAAGAAGACCATTACGGTTTGAAAAAGGCCAAAGAAAGAGTGGTGGAGTATTTGGCGGTGATGAAACTCAAAGAAAAAAGTCAGAAGAAAAAAGACAAAAGGAAAAAAGAGGAGTTGGGTGGACCCACCATTCTTTGTTTCATCGGCCCGCCCGGAGTGGGCAAAACCTCAATCGGCAAATCGATTGCCCGGGCTCTTGACCGAAAATTCGTCAGGATGTCTTTGGGTGGCATCAGAGATGAGGCCGAAGTCAGAGGTCACCGTCGCACCTATGTCGGGGCGATGCCCGGGAGAATCATTCAAGGGATCAAAACCGCCGGGACGAATAATCCGGTTTTTATGTTAGATGAAATTGATAAAGTCGGGGTGGATTTCCGGGGTGACCCCTCTTCCGCTCTGCTTGAAGCTCTGGACCCGGAACAAAACTACGTTTTCTCGGACAATTACTTGGAAGTTCCTTTTGACCTTTCCAAGGTGATGTTCATCACCACCGGTAATATTCTCGACACCATTCCGCCGGCCCTCAGAGACCGAATGGAAATCATTCGTTTCCCGGGTTACACCGAGGAAGAAAAGTTCAACATTGCCAAAAAATTTCTCTGGCAAAAGCAATTAATTTTTAATGGTTTGGGGAAAGACAAGATAAAAATGGCTGATAGGGCTCTTCATGAGGTCATCAACCGTTACACCCGAGAAGCGGGGGTCAGAGAACTGGAAAGAAACTTGGCCACCATCTGCCGGAAAATCGCCAGGAAAGAGGCCGAAGGCAAACAATTTAAAAAAGAGATCACGAAAAGCAGTGTGGCCAAATATCTGGGACCAAGAAGATATTCAGAAACGATGTTGGAAAAAACCGACCGAGTGGGTATGGCCACGGGTCTCGCTTATACCCAGGCCGGGGGAGACATTATTCTGATTGAAGTCGCCTTGATGCCCGGCAAAGGCAATCTGTTTTTGACCGGTAAACTAGGGAAAGTGATGAAAGAATCGGGCAAAGCGGCCCTGTCTTACGCCCGAAGCCGTTGGCAAACCCTGGGTCTCAAAGCCAATTTTTACGAAAGCATTGATGCCCATGTTCATATTCCCGAAGGGGCGGTACCCAAAGACGGACCTTCGGCGGGCGTGGCCATCACCGCCGCCCTGGTCTCGGCTTTCACCCAAATTCCGGTCAGACGAGACGTGGGTATGACCGGTGAGATTACTTTGAGGGGAAGAGTTTTGGAGATCGGTGGTGTCAAAGAAAAAGTGATTGCCGCCCACCGAGCGGGCCTGAAGATCATCGTCTTGCCCAAAGACAACAAAAAAGACTTGGAAGAAATTCCGGCCAAAGTCAAAAAAGACATCAAATTTGAATTTGTGGAACACATGGATGAAGTTTTGAAGATTGTTCTTAAAACAAGAAACAAAGAAAGAAAAAAGGCTTCAATCCGAACTCCTCAAAGAGCTTACGCCGTTTCCTAATAATTTGTTTTTCAGCCTGTTCTGGGGTAAAATAGAGGCCACTGGCCCCATCGTCTAGCGGCTCAGGACATCAGGTTCTCATCCTGAAAACACCGGTTCAAATCCGGTTGGGGTCACTCGCTTAAATCCTATTGTTCTTCAACTCTTTTGAACATCCCCGTACCTATTTGAATATTCTGGGCGGTGAGACTACCGTCATCATTTTCTTGACCAAAGACCGTGATTTCTGTGCCTTCGGTTAGATCTTCTTTTGAACCCTCTTCGGTTTTATTAATGAGACTGCTTTCGGTGAACAAAATGATTTTGCTGCTCTCGTCAACGAGTTTAACAGTGACGCTGTTTTCGTCCTGACTAATAATCGTACCGCTGACTGGTCTTAATCCTTGACCCGTTCTTTGTTCACCATTTTGTCCTTGGGTGATTCCGGGGAAACGACCCCGTAAATTAGACATTTTGTTTTGTTGATATTTCATCCCTCCATAAAAAGCTCCCAGGCCAACGACCACGGCAATGATAATGGCGATCACTAAGCTATTTTTCATTCTTTCTCACCTCCTTTATTTACTCATATCTTAA
>Ga0315289_10004908_pt1 | contig 19891 bp, 15 predicted proteins | sample YL17G11_40_MG_FD_203452 | JGI IMG/M metagenome (GOLD analysis project Ga0315289, IMG submission 203452) | Sediment microbial communities from Yellowstone Lake, YNP, Wyoming, USA - YL17G11_40 | ecosystem: Environmental > Aquatic > Freshwater > Lake > Sediment | place: USA: Wyoming | collected... | reverse complement strand
CTCGGGCTTTCGATCCTCCACGGTATCACGCTTGCTGCCGCCATCTTCCTTGCAGCATGCTGCTTCTCGGCAATCGGGATGCTGCTCGCCGTGCCACCAACTAACATTCCGTCGAACATCATGATGCTCTCCTCTCTGATCAAGTTCCCGCTCGTCTTCATCTCCGGTATCTTCATCCCGCTGGAACAGATGCCGTTCTGGGGACTCGTGCTCGGGGGATGCTCCCCGCTCACCTATTTCACCGATCTTGTACGATACTCGTTTACCGACGCACACTATTTCCCGGTGTTAACCGATATCGGTGCGCTTGCTTTCTTCACGGTGGTGTTCACCTTCGGGACGATGTACCTCCACAAGAGGACCATGCCACGGAGGATGTGATCACTTTTTTGGTCACCGGAAGACCAGGTACTCAAGGCCGAGTGCCACGATAAAGATCCCGGCCCCTGCAAGGGCAATCGGCAGCGTATAGTTTTTCACTACAGTCCCGATATCATCCCCGGTCGTTCGCTGGACGAGCCAGAAGAAAGGATCGGTCACATATGAGATGACACACGACCCGGCGCTGATGAGGAGGATAAGGGGAAGCGGGTGGATCGCACTCGTTATTGCAGAGCCGGCAAGGACTTCAGCCGTGATCACGGCCGTGACCACCCGAGATCCCTGTGCAGTCTCGATCAGTGCGGCAATGATAAACGGCACGAGAATGAGGGGAATCAGCAGCGTCAGCTGGTTCAGTGCGCTCTGGGCAAATCCACTTTTCACAATCACAAAACCCAGCGCCCCAGCCCCACAGATATCGAAGATGATCAGCCCGGCGTGTTTTGCGGCCTGCGATATCCCCGGCGACCGGGCCTGTCGCGGTGCCAGGATGATGGCCGTTCCAGTACCTGTGAGCATGATGAAGTTGATCATGCTCATTTGGGAGAGATGCAGGGGAAGGAGCGCGACCGGAATCGCGATTACGATCGCGATGAACGGGGCCCATGCCTTCCAATGAATCATACGCTGCCGTTTGGAGGGAATCTCCATGGAATTCTTTATCAGTGGTTCAGAGGGTATTGCAGGCTTTGTATCGTTATCAGTCCACCGGAAGAAGAGCAGGATTCCGGCAAACACAGCAAGAGAGAGCGGAATGGATACCGCGTCGAATACGAACGGGTTCATCCCGCCGGAGAATGCATCGAAGAGTGGTATCACGACTGGGGTGGGATATATAAGGGCATAGGAGATGATGCCCCCGACCGCAGCAAGATACAGGAGCACGTTGCGCTTCGTTTTGTCTTTCTCAAGACTGTCGAGGATCGGGTTCAGCATGATATACGCGGTGATGCAGCAGGTGACCGGCACTGACAGAAGATATCCGGATACCCCTGCAATCACCGGAGGCTTTTTCACATATTGCCGTAAATCGGCAACGATCTCCTCGATCTGGTGCTGCTCCTGCAAGAGTTTTGCAATGACCGCACCGCAGAGGATGATGATGCCGAATGCTGAAAAGACCTTGCCAACACCGGCGATAATCCCAAGAAATGCCGCGTCCAGGTTCATCCCTGCAAGGAGTCCGAACAGGATTGAACCGCCGATAAGCGTGAAGAACGGTGCTATCCTGTACCGGAGGCTGACAATGGTGATGAGGGCAAGAGTGATGGCAAACGCGAGGAGGAGATCCATAGGAAGTTTGGCGTGACCGGACAGAAAAAGACTTGGAAAATCACCCCGTCAGATCTCTTATGACAGGTGGGAGTTCCATACCCAGTCCGGGATTCTGGTTTTTACACCTGTTTCCATAAAGACTTCCTTCAGGCGCGAGTATGAATCACGACACGTTATTTCTTTCGTCTTAACGGGTTGACCTTTCGCGCCCTGATTCGGGTACTGGCACCGTTCATTCAGCCTTCTAATCGTGTTTCTTCTTCAGTCTCTCGATAAGGTCCAGCGCTTTCTTCTTCGCTTCACGCTCCTTGTCATCATGGGGCTCCGACCACGGCTGCATCACCTTCCAGGTCAGCTTCCCGCTCAACGGTGGTTCAGGCCATGCCCCGGTATCGCAGAGCAATTGCCCTCTGAAATCGACCGGCGCTTCCTGATAACACGACCAGACTGCCTTTCTCATCACCGATTCGTTCTGGAACTGGCAGTCGACAAGCGTCAGCTGGTCCCGAAACCGCTTGATGAACTCAAGGGGGACATTATACAACACCGCACTCAGCCCGGTCGTCCCGATAATACGTTTCTTGTCGTCGACGCCGTTCCGGAAGAGCGCCTTGATTGCATCCCCCGTCCTGTGCCCCTCGGACTCGGGTCCGCCGAGGATGAGAAACCGGATATTCGGGTTTGCGACAATATTGCAGATGATCTTCTCGATGCCGATATTTGCCGTCTGCAGCGTCCCGGAGAGGGCAGCGCCGCTCTCGATTCCGGCACGTACCAGGCCCTCGATCTCAGGAGGGATCTCCTCGGGATCCGTGGTCAGGATGATGACTACCGCGACCGGGGAGTAATCATTGCCACGGAGGAATCTCCCTTCCTCAGGGGGGTATCCGGGATCGGGTTTTACCTTTAGCATCGTTCACCCGCGCGGACACCTGGTGGGTCGAAGCTTGCCTGCATTTGCCATTGTCTGATAGGTCTCCCTCAGTAATTCTCCGTGATTACGACTTTTTCGTCGGATGGCTGAACCCGGGCTTTGCCCACAAGAGAAGCGTCGAACTCAGTACGACAGAGACACACCCCGCCTCCTGATAGAGGGTCGCCGTTATCGGCGAGAGCAGGGCCTGGACACCGAGGAGAAGCCCGATTGCGTTGTATACCATGGACAGCCCGATATTGATCTTGATCCTCCTGATGACTTTCTGGGACATCCAGACAAAGTCCACGAACTGCCAGAGATCATCCTTCATCAGGGTGACATCTGCGGTCTCAATCGCCACATCCGTTCCTGTCGCACCCATCGCAACGCCCACGTTTGCCTTCGCGAGGGCGGGAGCGTCATTGATACCATCACCAATCATCCCCACCAGTTGCCCCTTCTCCTGGAGTTCCGTTACCACATCGAGTTTCTGCTCCGGAAGGAGGTTCGCCTGGTACCCGTCGATGCCAATCGAGTCACTTACCGCCCTTGCTACCGTCGCATTATCCCCGGTGAGCATGATGATGTTCTTCATCCCCATCTTCTTGAGGGTTGTAATAGCCTCCGCAGTTCCCGGGCGGACCTCGTCAGCGATGGCGATCAGACCTGCGATGGTAGCATCACTGGCGATCAGGATGACGGTCCTCCCCATTTCCGTCTGTTTCGTGATGATGCCGAGGACTTCCTCACCAAGCTTCACACCCTTCGTCTGGAGGAATTCCTGTTTACCGATGATTAGGTTGCGACCTCCCGACCGTGCGGTGATGCCCATCCCGGATTCGCTCCTGAAGTCGTCAGGATCCCTGACTGATATGTTCAGGGCACCCGCAGCTGCGAGGATGGCCCGCGCAAGGGGATGTTCCGAGAATTTTTCCCCGGTTGCGGCGAGAAGGACCACATCCTCTTCGTGGTAGCCGGGGCGGGGGATGATTTCAACGACCTTCGGCCTGCCGAGTGTAAATGTCCCGGTCTTGTCCACCAGGAGGGTATCGAGTTTTCCCGTGAGTTCGAGGAAGCTGCCCCCCTTGATCAGGATACCCCGCCGGGCCATGTTTGAGATTCCGGCAGTGACCGCGGTAGGGGTGGCGATCGCGAACGCACAGGGGCATGCAACAAGCAGGATCGAGACAAAGACGAGAACTTTCCCCGAGAGGAGATACCCGATCACCCCGATTATCAGGACAGCCGGGAGGAACCAGGTCGTGAACCGGTCGGCAATCCCCTGGATCGGGGCCCTCGTACCCTGTGCACCTTCGACAAGGTGAACTATGCGGGCAAGGGTCGTGTCCTCGCCGACCCGGGTCGTACGGACCTCAAGGTGGCCGGTCTCGTTCATGGTCGCGCCGAACACCTCGCTGCCTGGCGCTTTCTCGACCGGGATCGATTCCCCGGTAATGGGGGCCTGGTTTACGCTGCTCGCACCAGTAATGACGATCCCGTCGACCGGAATCCGTTCTCCGGGCCTGATAACAACGATATCCCCGATCTGAACTTCTGCGGCCGGGATAGTGACCTCTTCGACACCCCGACGCACATTTGCCATCTTCGGGGCGAAATTCAGCAGGTTCCGAATATTTTTCTTCGTTTTGTCGAGGGTATAGGACTCGAATGCACCCACTACGGCCATGATGAATACGATCAATGCCGCCGACAGGAACTGACCAACCGCTATGGTAGCGATAAGGGCAACGGCCACGAACACGTTGACCGTGATCTTCCTGTGGTACAAATCCCGGAACCCCGAGATAAAACGCGTGTATCCACCGAATAGAGTGGCCGCGAGGGCAATACCCGCGCTCACGTAGAACGGTCCTATCTGGAAGAACGAGAGGGCCCAGCTGAATATGATGAGGATACCAATAATAAGCGGTACAAGTCCAAACACCAGGGCATCCCAGTATACGGGTGTTTCTGTTTGTTTTTCATCCATAGAGACGGTCACCTCAATTCACTAAACGTGGATTTCTGGTCGTACTCGAAAGATAACAACCAGGCAATCACAATGCACAGTTCACTATTTAGACGGGGTCTTTTTCTTTCCCTTTTCCGCAGATGTATCGGGAGCTGCACCGCAGGTTTCCCCGGCGCCACAGCATCCGCCGCTCTTGTTCATCGATTCCTTAATCGCCGAGAGAAATCCTTTCTTCTTCTTCTCTTCTGCCATGATAATGCACCTCAACTAATTTCTTTGTGTTCAGAATTCGATACCTTGCATATTGCTGACCGGTATTTAAGGGTGAGCAATAGGGAGGAGGGCCTGGCTCTCCCGAAGGCAGAAACTCTCTATGAATTGGCACAACTCTCCCTTGGGAACCGGACATCCGCTGCGTCTTCATAGTCTTCACCTACTCTCTGGTCCGAATGTCGCATCGATCCACCGGATGATCTCGTCCCTCACAATCCAGCCCAATCCAACGGGACCCGTGGTCATTGCAGCACACACTCCTTCCAAATTTTCGGATCTTCAAAATTCTGAAGGCTCGATCCTCTACTTGCATGCACCGTATAGAAGCGCACTTTTTCCCTCGGGTTCACGAGGAGCAGTCATCCCCTTCTTTGAGCCTGCGTCCAACGAGAAGGTTGGCGGGAGGAGCTTTTTCGTCTGAATCATGCACTTCCTTTACAATAATATCAACGTCGCAATCGTCGACATCGAAATCGTGAGCCTTTTTTATTCCAAGTTCCGTGACGATGACGTAACGGTCGATGGGGATCAGGTTCGAGTCCATGATCCGGCGTGCACACCCGATAGGACAGCCATCAATGACGATCCGCTCCTGGGCATCCTTTGCAGCTCGGATCATAGGAGGAATATTCCCGCCGATCCCGGCGATGCAGGAGAAATTCCCAAATCCTTCCTGCGCGAGCCGTATTGCTGCCAGGTATGAGAGGGCACCAACATTCGATGCGCCCGAACAGCCGAAGATAAGGCGCCCGGGTTGTTCCCCGGAGGTCAGAGTATTCCGGCGCTTTTTTGTCATTCCCGCCACATCACTTCAAATAATATTGAATTTTCATTGTGCCGGGTAAATATTTATACTTAAGTATTTCATATTTGCTTGAAATAGATGGCACACGGAAAGATGGTGAAAAGGTCTCCCCCGCGGCTGGCAAAGGAGATATTGGCACGGACGGAAATTCCTGAATCGATCCAGCGCAACCTCGATACCATCGGAGGTATCTCGGGATTATGCACATGCATCCCTGATGATGCAGTCATCAAACGCATCAGCGGGATTCACCACGCCCTCTCTGATCCTGTACGCATACGTATCCTCCACCTCGTAGGCGTCCAGCCGCTCTGCGTCTGCGTGATCAAAGCTTGCATCGGGATCGCCGATTCAAAGCTCTCCTACCACCTGACTATACTGAAAAAAGCGGGGCTCATCGAAGGGAGCCAGCAAGGGAACTGGATCATTTATTCGATAACTGATACGGGCAGAGAGCATCTCCGGTAAATCCCGGATCTCTTAAATATAACTTTTCATGAAAAAAGATACAATTGGGCTTATTTTGGGGAAGGGAAGTGGACTTACTCACTATCTTCCCTACCGGGGCCGGAACTATTAGAGTAACTGTCGGGAATGGGTAAAAAAGTTTGGAATGATAAAATGGGTTGAGTGTGGCAGATATTCCCGGTTGAAGGGAAAGTCCCTTGAAGGGTCCAGCTCTTCACCATTGCTTCCTTCCTCATCCACCCCTCATGGACCTGTCATCTTCCCGGGAACCCCTGGTGTCGATAGGTTCTGTTTCGATGGGAACGGTCCCTCCAGGGATGAAGGGGAATAATTACGTCTGGATACAGCCACAGGAGGAACCGGGGATACCTGTGCCCGGATTATTCTCACCAGAATCCCGATTCTTCTCATCAGCCGGGGGGACTCATCTACCAGACCATGGGCCACGGGTGCTCCCGTCCCAGATTCTGCAAAAAGGATTCAATGGGGAGAAGAGGGTGATTGCGGGTATCACGCCTTCCCCTTCTCATCTTTCTCAACCTGGCGTGCACCGCACCATGCGCAGTACAGTGCGGATGCCGGGATGAGGTTATTACAGGCCGGGCATTGCTTGATATCGACGCCTGATGGCGGGATCTTCCCGCACTTCGGGCACTTGTGCGCCTCGAGTTCTATCTGGGTACCGCAGTGCATGCAGAAGCGCTTCTCAGGCTCCAGGAAGGTGATCTTCCCCTCTCCCTTCAGGGGAAGGGATACGGCCGTAACGGTGATAACTCCGGATTTCTTCTCAGAGGCAATGGTGACATTCACTCCCGGTGCCTTTGCTGGAAAGATGGTGGGACTTGTGATGGTTCCCGCCGTTGAGGTGAGTTCCACGGTCCGATCCTTCAGGAACGTGAGGTAACTTCCGGATGGATCCTTTGCCCTGATGGTAATCGTGGCCACCGACTTCCCGTCACCGGGGATCTCGGCAGGTTTCACGGAGAGTTCGAAGGTGGCATCGGTGCAGGTGAATTCAACGGTACATTCAGCCTTCCCATGGTCTGATTCCCCGGTTACCGTGACCGATCCGCACTCCGGGGATGAAGTGATCCTGGCATCTGCATGGGACTGCCCCTTGAGCACGGTGACATTCTGGATCGTTCCCGAGGTGGCCCGGAGTTTCACCTCGGTGTCCTTTCCCATCCTCTTCTCCTGCTTGAATGCATTGATAAACTGGACCCGGATGGGGATGTTGGAGGTCCCGTTCGCGGGAACTGTCCCCTGCTTCGGAATGAGTTGCAGCCTGGGAATCCACCAGAGCAGGAACAGGATCGCGGCAACGACGATGATCACAATCCCTGCGGGGATGAGCAGGGAAAAGTTGATGGGGGTTTGGACATCGACGCTCCTGATGATGGAATTCGTGAGGCCGGCATTATCGAGGACGGTAAGGTTCACCCGGTAGGTTCCGGGGTTCAGGTACTGGTGGGAGATCTTCATTCCGGCGACACCTGGGGAATTGTCCCCGAAGTCCCACAGGTACGCGGTGATATTCCCGCCTGTTTTACCTGACTCCGAGGCGTCGAAGGACATGGTGAAGGGGGGCGAATCGCCGAGGTAGGTCGCCGTGAAGGCTGCAACGGGGGGTGAGATCTTGCCAACGAAGATGGCCTTCGTGAGGGAGTTGGTGAGCCCCCCGTTATCCGTGAGCGTCAGGGTGACGAGGTATGTGCCATCCCTGGTGAAGGTATGGGAGGTGATGATATCAGATACCGGTGGACTGCCATCGCCGAAGTCCCATCGGTAGGTGGAGATGGACCCATCGGGATCCCCGGATTCTGAAGCATCTAATTTCACCTGCAGGGGGGGCGGGCCGGCGCTCGGAGTGGCTGTGAAGATCGGTTCCGGAGGATACAGCTCGGCAACCTTGATGGTCTTTGTCAGGGAATTGGTAACCCCATCATTGTCCTTCACGATGAGGGTTACCTGGTAGGTTCCGGGCCTCGTGAACTTATAAGACGAGACAGTGGGCCCGGGGCGAAGGCCGTCCCCGAAGTCCCAGCTGTAGCTGACGATGGTGCCGTCGGGATCGCGGGAGGCCTTGCCATCGAAGGTAACGGTCAACGGTGCTTTCTGCGGGGCGGGTTTTTCAGAGAATGATGCAACGGGGGGAATGTTTTCGGAGGGTGTGCCTGCAGGGAGAGTGGCTGCGGGGGAAGTACCGGCATGGACCGTGACACTTTTTGTCGTGGTATTGGTGAGCCCGTCGCTGCTTGTCACCGTGAGCCTCACCCGGCATTCAAAGGGTGAGGTCGCCGGAGGAGGAAATGTGTACGTGACCTTGCTCCCGGGAAGGTCCAGGATCCCGCAGAAATTCCATACCGCGCTCGTGATGGTACCGCCAGCGGGAACATAAGAACTGGAGATAAAGTCAACAGTCTGCCCTGCCTGCATATCCTGGGGCGATCTGAAATCCGCAACCGGGGGCCTGGGCGTGAGGGTGAAGCTGACATCATCAACATACAGGAACCCCCAGCCGGGCTTGATAAACTGTATCCGTGCAAAAGCAGCGCTCATAGGTGAAACGAGGGGCCCGTAGGTGAAAATTTTAAACTCTGTTGAGAAAAGGCTATTCTCAAAGGAATTCTTGTTCCAGACGGAAAGACTGTTACTGGCCTCATCCAGCCAGAGTACAGAAACCTGGGTATACGACGACGGGCCAGGATACTTCTGCCATGAGCTGAATTTGTATGATGCCCTGGGAACCACCGCGACATCCTGGAACACCCTGGCCTTGTTCTGGAAATCACCGAGAACGAGTGCATACTCGCCTGAATGGGCATCAGTCTTTTCTGCCCTCTGGATTGCCCCCTCGGCCGTCGTCCAGTGGGCCGGGATTCCCTCTGCCCAGTCTTCAAAGCTTGGATTCTTAACCAGGTTTTCAGCCGCTACCGCAGCGCATGGCAAAAACACCAGAATGAAAAGTATCGCTACTCCCGCGACCATGTGCAGGATTCGGAGTCGTTTCATCTTCAACTACCTCACTCCCGATCATCCAGGACCAGTCAGGGACTGGATTGTCATCAAGGAGTTCCAGATGTTCAGGGTATGGACGGGAAATCCTCATATTCCGGAGATCGGAGGTTCCTGTCCCGAGTTTTTGCGGATGGTTCCTGAGAGCAATGCACCTAATACTCAGGGAAATCACTGCCCAATCATCCGGAACCCACCATCCTCTTCATCGTTTTTCCCGTATATAATCCTATTTATAGAGGGGCAAGATACCCAAGATGGCCAGGGTACAGCGCCTGAAGGCAGGCCGAAAAAAGTATTCCCTGTGTCCGGGAAACGGCATCATGCACGACGCCGGTATGAATTCACCCCAAAATGGCTTCCCCTGTATCGGGCCAATTTCAATTTCGAATACGGCCGCGGATTTGCCTCCTTATGAACCAGCGGGAAAAGGAAGGTTCAGCGGTATAATCCGTATACTCCAGGGATTCGTCTCGTCGGTGTGCAGTTACCCGCAAACAGGGCATTGGAAGAGGGGACCTTCCGATGCAAAGAAAGGGGCGGGAAGGGGTAAAATCGACGGTGGGCCTGGGTGGGATGAACGTGGCCAGCCAGATCCGGCATATCGGGGCGGCCATCGGGTATGGTGAGCAGTCGTTCATTCTGCCAGAGCGTTCGTGGTGAAATAAGCAGGTTCATGCGGCGTGAACAACGAAGGTCATCCCTGGCAGGTTCCTCCCTGCTGCATCCATGCCGGGCAAGTTTCGCAGAGAAACGGGAACTTTGGCTTTAAAATTATTCTAAAATAAAATGGTGTCTGGAATAAATCAAAATCTTTAAATCGGGAGATACTGATATTGGCTTTTTGTTGAGACACCGAAAAGTCTCAAGGGAAGGGGATTTACTGGTACAGTAAATTCTCCTCTAAAAAGTTTACGGGGTGAGTCAATGGCAAGAGTTATTCCTGGAGTAGAGATCAAGGTGATAAAGGAGATTGTCCCGGGGCAGCTGAATCCTTCGGGAGTCGTTGGCATGATGGGTGCAACCGAGAAGGGGGATCCCCTCGTGCCGACCCCGCTCACCAGTTACAGGGAATTCGCCAATGCCTTCGGATCCAGTGACCAGTTTGCCATGACGCGGGACGTCAAGCAGGCATTCCAGAACGGGGTCTTTGAAGTTGTTGTTGTTTCCCTGAGCGGAAAGGGTGGAGAGAAGGCGTCCCTCATCCTCAAGGGTAAGGATGGCTCCGATACGGTTCAGCTCACCGCAAGTGCAGGGGGTGAGCCGGGGAACCGGATCAAGGTGAAGGTGGAGCCCGGTTCAACCCCGGATTCGGCGAAGCTCTTTATCGGCGATGGCGTCAATGTCGTGGAGATCTGGGACAACCTGGTGATGGACAAGAAGAGTGAGAACAACCTGGTGAAGTTCCTGAATGCCAACTCCACGCTGGTCACCGCAAAGGACCTGAAATCCTCAGCCAAGTTCCCCGGGAACAACCCTGCTGAGGTGGAAACAGCGCTCTCCGGCGGGACACTGGGTGTGATCGCCAAGGAGGACTACGAGGCAGGGCTCGAGATGCTCGAGACCATGCCGGATGTGGACATCGTCATCGCGCCCGATGTGATCGACCCGGCAATCCACGCGCTGATCGAAGCGCACTGCATGAAGGTGTCCATTGAGGCAAAGAACCGAATTGGTTTTGGTACCGTTGCCAAGGGGGAGAGTGTAAAGGATATCTGCAACCGGACCACCAACATAGCCAGTGACCGGTTCGTGCTGGTTGCACCCTTTGGCTACCTGGGAGCGGTCGCAGGGGTCGTCAGCCGGCTGACCTACTTTGAATCTCCTACGTTCAAGCCCCTCTCCGGGATTGCAAAACTTGACCGGATCTACACGCCATCGGAGCAGATGGAGCTCCTGAAGGCAGGCGTGATACCGCTCGACGCCCAGAAGGGCCGGGGCATCATTGTCCTGAAGGGGATCTCGACATCCAAGGAACAGATAAGCGTGACCCGGATCGCGGACCACTCGGTGCGGGGCGTGAAGAATATCAGCGACCTCTTCATCGGCACCCTGAACAACGAATCCGGGAGGACCGCACTCAAAGGGACCCTTTCAGGGTTCCTGTCAGGAATGGAAAAGGAAGGTTCCATTGTGCCGAGCACCGACGGAACTGAGCCATCCTTCCTGCTAGACGTCTACAGTTCCCAGATGGACTTTGCCCAGGGCATCGTGCGTGTCGATATGGCCGTCCGGCCCGTGCGCGCGATGGACTACATCTATGCGACCATCAAGGTCGAGGCGTAAGGAGGTGAGAGAAAATGGCAGTCCAGTTTTATTCTGCAAACGACAGTAAAGTAAACATTGGAGGCACTGATATAAGCGGGGTCCAGTCAATCGAGTGGAAGGTGAACCGCAACAGGACAGATGTACCGGGGTTCGGGACCCAGGAGCGCGGGGGATTTAACTTCGGCATGCTGGAGATCACAGGTAAAATCCGGATCAAGTCCTCCAGCAATGAACTCGACGAGAAGTTTTTCGGGGTGATCCCGAAGGATGCTTCCTTCGACTTGTCGGTGCAATTGATGAGGAACTCAGGAGCACCTGATAAATTGACAGCCAATTTCAAAGAATGCTGTATCGACCACCGCGAGCTCACCATGGACGTGAACGGGGTAGCAATTGCCGTCTACACGTTCTCGGCAACAACCATCGAAGAGACGGCGTAAGGTGTATCACCTGAATGAAGAAGCTCACCAAGCAGGACATCCTGAAGGGGAAAGAGGCCCACGAGACCCTCCACGTGGAGCAGTACGGCTCTGACGTGGAAATCCGCCCCCTCACCGACGGCGAACTCACCGAGGTGCTCGGGCTGATCGGGTCCATCCCCCTCACCCCTGCAGGGACTCCCGATACAGGAAGGATCGACCTCACCAAGAACTTCCAGGCGCTGCGGCTCGCGGTCTCCATGGGCATGGTGGAGCCGAGGCTCACCATTGAAGAGGTGGGCGAGATGAAATTCGGCGTTCCCGAGTTCATCGGCACCAAGATCCTCGAGCTCTCGGGCATCACGACCGAGGCGGCTGCTAAAAAAAAAGAGCGCAGGTAAAGCGGTTCGCCGGATCGCCTGAGGGGCAGGAACTCGCGGTGCTCTGCCTGGACTACGGGTACAAGCTTGCGGCATCGCCCTCCGACCTCACCCGGCCCCAGATCAATTTTCTGGTTGCGGCGCTGAACCACAGGCTCGAGGCAGTTGCAGCGTCGAGGGAGACCGAACCGGGAGTGACAAAGATCATCTTCACCGACGATATGGAAGAAGAGTGAGGCGGCTTCGGCGGGGAGGTCCGAGGTTCTGTGATGGATCTGGAGGCCCTTATCCGGGTGGCAGAGGCCCTGGACGCAGGGGTGCAGCGGGCGCTTGCACCCGCTGTGAAGGAGATCCAGCATATCCAGGGAACCCTTGAGCTTCTGTACCAGGTGGCCCTTGACCTTGATCTGGAGATCGCCCGTCTTATCATCCTCTGGACAGGCCTCGAGATCCCACCCGAGGGGAAGGAGGAGCAGGCCGTGCCCCATGAGAGGGAACCGCAGCCGCTCCTCCCGACCCTCCAGGCAATCTCCCCGTTCATTCCCGTGACCATCTCCCTGGCATCCCTCCTGGAACGGGAGTCCACGATCCGCGAAGTCCTTACCCTTCAGAAGATCACAGGCGCCGCACCTCTTCCCTTCATCCCCCGTCCTGACCGCGGGGTGCTGCCCTACAGCGAACCGCGGTTCGCCACCCCATTGGAGGCACCCTCCCGACTGCCCCCCGTATCCGGACTGCCCGCTGCACCGCCGCAGATACTCTCTGCCTCCCTCCTCCTCAATGCCCTTTATAGCGGATTTAAAGCAGGTGAGCGCGGGGAAGGCGAGGCGGGCCTGGCCGGATACCCAATGCCGGAGCGAAGACCGGTCCCGCCCATCCAGGAGGTCGGCGTCCTCCAGGACCGGATTATCCAATCCCTTCCAGAGGCGGTAACGGGCTTATCGCAGGATATCACGGAGAGGGTCTCTCTGCACTACCCGGATACAGGGAAGGAATTCCCTGAATACGGGGCTCCTCCCTATCCCCCGACCGACCTCCCCGGCGTCCTTCGGATGGTCAATAGTTCCCAGCGCATAATCCGGGAGATGGTGAATGCAGGCGAGGTGCGGCCACCTGGACCTCCGGACCATGGGAAGATGATGGCACCATCACACCAGGTTGCAGGAGCGATAGCACTCCAGCGTCAGTTCCTCCGGACGGTAACCGAGCGCACCATGGAGATGCCGCGGGTGTTCACTCCCGAAGCCCTCTCTCCCCGGTTCCCTTCCATGGTGCCTGGACATCCCATGGAAGTATCTCCGGCAGGCCCAGGGCTCCAGGCCCTGCAGCGAGACCTTCTCCAATCCTCCCCTGTTGCTGCCCAGATCGCGCTGTTCCACCAGATCACGAGCCTGGTCCACGAGTCGGCAGGTGCATTCCAGGGGGAGGCCCGGATAATCCCTGCTCTCACCCCGATGCTCCCCGGTCAGGAACGAGGGGCAGAGGCGCCGATACCGTCCCCGCCGGTCTCTCGTCCTGCCGCCCTGAGACCCATCATCGAGATCCCTCACTTTGCCCCTCTTCTCAGGCAATCTGTCCCGGGAGCGACAGGCCCGGGGATCTCACCGCCTTCCCGGGGGGCACCATCCATTGAACCCCATGCATGGCCGGTACCTCAGCACCCTGCAGATTCAGGGCTCATGCATGCACTCGGGGGTCTTGCTGCCTCCCGCTCCATGGTATCCGGTTTCATGGATCACCTGAGCCCCTTCATCAGGAGCGATGGCGGTGCGGCAGCGGCCGGTATTCCGCTGGCAGTACCAGGTGCCTTCCAGGCACCGTACGAGGCCGGCGCCGGGGCCGGGCTGCCTGCAGCGTGGCCCTGGATGGACTGGATCTCTCCTGTCGCTGTTGCAGAGACCGTTGCAGCCAGCTTCCCCTTCGGCTTTATCTCACGGGCGGGAGGAGGCGAGGCAGGAGCCACCTTCCCGTTCGGCGTTATCTCACCGGGGGGAGGAGGCGAGGCAGGAGCCACCTTCCCGGTTCCATGGCCGATGGCCCGGGAGATACTCCCCGGGCTCCCCTTTGAGCGCATGGTCTCCCTCATGCCGGCCAATGCAGGAACCATGAAGGCCATATCCTCGGTACTCGAACCCCTCGCGCTCACCATCCCGCCGATGGGGGGCGGAGGGCCCTTCATCCCGCCATCGTTCCAGGCCCCGGTCGCCCCTCTCGGGCAGAACATCAGCCTTGCCTTTGGGGGGGCCTCACCACCACCCCCGGCCAAAAACGAAATCTCCATTGCCAATACCTTCCAGATTGACGTGAGCGTAAAGGGCCATGATACCGACAGGGAACTCCGGGAACTCGGGGAGAAGATCGGGACCATACTCTCAGAAGAACTGAAACGGTACGGAGGAACGCTGTGGAGATAGAACTCGAAGGCATCAAACTCGTCCTCGTCACAAAGACCGAGGATCCGACGAAGGGGGCCGTGCAGGTGCGGCAGATAAAGACCATCACCACCGCGGACCGGCGCATCCTCGTCGAGCATCAGGTTCCGGGCCTTGAAGGCAACCTCTTCCAGAACCTCGGGAGGGCACCGGTGAAGATCTCTTTTGAGGGATCCTTCCATGGAGCGGGAGTGCGGGAGGACCTGACCCGCATCAGGCAGAAGTTCAAGGAGGGCACCGCGTGCACCTTCAACTCCGACATCACGGGAATGTCCGACGTGACCAAGGTGCTCATCGAGGAGTTCCGCGTCGTGGAGAACGCAGGCGAGCCCAACAAGTACGAGTACGCCCTCGTGCTCCGGGAGTACCGTGAGCCACCCCCCGAACCGGTTGCTCCGCCCTCCCAGAATGCCCAGGCACAAAAGTGGGCAGAGCAGACGGCCGACGAGACCGCCGCGACCATCAACCAGATCGTCGGGAAGGTCCTTGACGAGGATGGAAATCCCAAATCGGGCCTCAAGGTGAAGATCACCGGAGACGAGGGCGAGATGCAGGTGAAGACAGACGAGGAGGGGATATACCGCCAGGAAGACGTGAAACCGGGCAAATACGAGGTCATGGTCGACGAGCCGGGCTACGAGGGGATCTTAAAGAAAGTCGAGATCACCGGGTCAACCTCCGGTGGTTCCGGGGGCGGAACGGGCGCCGGCACGGGATCCGGCACATGACCCTCCACAACGGGCGTGAGGGAACGTGCAGGCGTTTCTGTTCGATGCCCCGCAGGGATATCCGAAGCAAGCATGAGGATCAGGGATCAGGATGAGGCAGATCACCTACAAGATAACCATCGGATCAGAGGTCTTTGATACAGACAACCAGGATCTCCTCACCCTCTCCATTGATCTCGACATGTACACCCCTGCAGACAGCTTCAAGATCGCCCTGAAGCCCGGCACCCGGGCGGGGAAACTCAAGAACGGGGATCCGGTCGTCGTGGAGCTCGGGTATGCAGGCACCAATTCCCGGGTGGTGACCGGCACGGTGGACACCGTCGAGTCAAAGGTCGATAAGGTGCTCGTCTTTGGCCTCGGGGGCATATCCTTCCTCACCGCGCTTCGCGTGAACCAGCTCTACGAGAGCCAGAGCGTCGGCGCCATACTAAAGGACCTTGCCCAGAAGGCACATCTCACGGTCAAGGACGTGGACGAGGGGATCTCCTTTCCCAGCTATGCCGTGAGCTCGGGAAAGAATGCCTATACCCATCTCCGGGACCTTGCCCTGAGGACCGGGTGCGATCTCTTCATGACCGGTGACGGGCGGCTGATCTTCAAGAAGTACTCGCGGGGGAAACCGAAGCCCTTCAAGCATGGCAGGGACATCATTCATGCCGAGGTCCAGGCCCCCGTCCAGCCGGATGTCACCGTCAAGGTGCGCGGGGAGAGCCCCTCCTCCTTCAAGGGCGGGAGTACAACGCACCAGAAGACCAAGAACGTTGTGGAGGGGACCATCGGAAGCGGTTCACGGGTGATCGTCATCGATGATTCCTCCATCAAGGACCAGGATTCTGCCAATAAGGCCGCTGCCGCATACCTCGAGTCCCTGCTCACCCCGCTGCGGGGCACCCTCAAGGTCGTGGGCAACGCCTCCATCTCCCTCGGGGATACCCTCGAGATCAAGGAGATGCCGGACGAACGGATGAACGGCGAGTTCAAGGTGATCCGGCTCACCCACCTGATCGAGAAGGCCGAGGGGTTCATCACCACCATCGGCTGGGAGAAGAAGGTCTCTGTATCGCCCGGGGAGCCGCCCCTCATCAGTGCCGAGGCCCCGGCACTGCCAAAACCCCCCTCGCCGCTGGAGGACATGCTCGCTGGAGCTCAGGGGGAGCTCGAGAGCCTTCGCCTCGAGCTGCTGGACGGCATCGAGGAGGGCATGGCCGGCCTCGACGAGATCATCGCCGAGATCAACAAGCTGGTGAACGAGCTCATGCAGAAGGCCGAGGAGATGGTGAAAGCTGCAGAGGATGTGAAGAATGCAGCGCTTGAGGCAGCCCAGGAAGCCATCGACAAGGCAGAGGAGCTCCGCAAGGAACTCGAGGAGAAGAAGAAGGAGCTATTAGACGCCATTGCAGAGGCCAGGGCCCAGTTCGAGGAGTTCAAGGCAGAGGCGATGAAGGAGCTCGAGAAGGTCGAGGAGGAAGCAAAGAAGTATAAGGAGGAGGTCGAAAAGGCGGTCAGAGCCGTTGAAGAGAAGATGAAAGCCATCCGGAAGAAGGCTGACGCCGAGATTGAAAAGGTAAAGGCGAAGATGGAGGAGGGGAAGGCCTGGCTCAAGGAGCAGAAGGGGAAGGTGGAGCGGAAGGTCCGCGAGGCCCTCGATGAGGCCGAGAAGATGAAGGGCGAGGGAGAGAAGCTCGTCCGGGAGGCGGAAACAAAGGCTCAGGCAGCAGCGGACGATGTGCGCCGTGAGCTCGCGGATATCAAGGGCAAGGCCGACGGGTGGAAAGGCGAGATGGAGGAGTGGAAACGCAAGGCCGAGGAGAAGAAGCGGGAGATCGAGCAGAAGAAGGGAGAGCTTACAAGCGCTGCAGGCCCTGCCCGGGCTCCCCTTGAAGAGGGGATCAGGAAGCTCGAATCCGAGAAGGACGAGGCTGTGAAAAAAGCCGAATCGCTTGAGAAAGAGGTGAAGGCCGCAGAGGAGAAGGTCAAGGAGGGCGAGAAGAAGGCCGGGGAAGCGGCAGAGAAGATCAGGAAGGAGGCTGAGGGGAAGAAGAAACAGATAGAAGAGAAGGTCAAGGAACTCGAGAAGAAAGGCAAGGAGGTGGGGAAGGAGGCGGAAGAGGCAGGGAAGAAGGTGGAGGAGGAGGCAAAGGAGGCAGAGAAGAAACTCGCAGATGTGGAGAAGCAGGTGAAGGAGGAGGCGGATAAGATCGAGAAGGAGGTCGGGGGGAAGATCAAGGAAGGGGAGGAGAAGGTCAAGGAGGCAGAGAAGAAGTACGAGGAGCTGAAGAAGCAGCTCGAGGAGGCAGAGAAGAAGGTCGAGGACCAGATCAAGCCACTGGAGAAGAGCGCGCGCGAGATAGAGGAGAAGGTGAACCAGCAGATCGACGAGCAGCTGGCTCTCGCAAAGAAGATCAGGAAGGAGGCGGAGGAGGAGTTCCTGAAGGCCCAGAAGGAGGTGAATCAGGTCAAAAAGGAGATCGGGGTGAAGATGGAGGAGGTCAAGAAGGCCTATGCCGCCGCAAAGAATACGGTCCAGGAGGCACGCAAGATGGCGGGACTGTAGGCAACTCCCGGGAGCTGCTGATGAGTATGCCTGCACCGGTCAAGATACAGGTACCCGATATCCAGCAGGATAATTTCCCATCATCCAGCCCCGTTTTATACATATTTACATAATTTTCGTTCTAACCCCGAGACCTGTCCTCATCCCCTCTGTGGTTCAGGAAGTACGTGAGATAGATAATGAAGCGATCGTGGTATTAGCACGCCGTTTGGCCCTGCTTCATGCGAAAGTGACGGCGGAAAATATTTTTCCATCTGTGATGTATTCTGGGCCGCAGCAGTCCTCAGGCACACTGAACACAGATAATAATCTTTTTCTCCTCTCTCCTGAACGAATCAGGTATGAAAGGTCACCTGATCCTTCTCCTCATGCTCGTTCTTTCCTCTCTCTTCATTATGCCGGCCTCAGCCCTCGACCTCCAGCAGATCTACATCGAGCTGAATGGCAAGGGGGATGCCACGGTCACCCTGACGTACCAGGCGGGTTTCTTCGAGTCCCTGGGACTGGTCTCTGAGGTGAAGAATTTCCAGAACGATCTCGAGGGGCATCTCAGCCGGGTGCTGGGCAAGGAAGTGCATCTGGCCTGCACGGGAACTGGCGGCGGACGGCTGACAATTCTCCGGTTTGCCGACGTGCAGGGAAACCGGTTCCAGATACCTGAGGTGAATTTTGCCTCGCTCTTCGGGGGGCTCTCCGCAAGTTCAGTCGTCTCATACCGCCTCCTTGCCGATGTCACCATCGTCTTTCCCGATGGCTCGACCATACGGGAGCACCAGACGCCGGTGATCCACCCGGTCTCGTACACCCTCACGGGAAGGCGCACCGAGCCCCCGCCACCGCCCCTGATCCAGTGCAGCCAGGAGAAGAACCTCCCGGTCATGCCCATCCTGCCGCCGCAGGTGATCCCGGTTGCAGCCGTTGCAACAGGGACTGCGGTCTCGGCGGCAGCCCTGGCCGGTGGGGGACAGGCCCTCTCGACCTGGTTCTCCAAGCTCATCAACTTCCTCTACAACCTCATCGGCCAGCAGTCCACCGAGACCCTTCAGGATCGCGTCAAGTCCGGAAGGCTCAACGTCTATTCCGGGATGAAGGCGAATACCATCCTTGGATTCTCAGGTATCGAATTCGCTGTGGTTCTCCTCGGGGCATTTCTGCTCGGATTCGCCTTCTTCTTTGCCGACCGGGGGGCCTTTGATCCCGTCATCCTCCTGATCTTCGTCCTCGTGGGCGGCCTGACCACCTTCATCCATGAGATAGCCCACTGGTCGGTTGCGCGCAGGTACGGAAGCGATTCGGAACTCCAGTTCTGGGGGATAGGGACGGTGGTGATGTTCCTCACGGCCTGGCTCTTCGGGAATGTCTTTGCCCAGCCATCGCTCACGGTCATCCGGAGCGAGGAACCAACCGAGAAGTGGCACGAGGGGCTCATGATGCTTGCCGGGCCCCTTGCAAGCCTTCTCTGCGCCTTCCTCTGCCTCCCGCTGAAGTCCTTTGGCGGCTACATTGCCACGGCCGGGTCCATCGGCTTCTCCATGAACCTCCTCTCCTGCCTCTTCCCCCTGCTCCCCATCAAGCCGCTTGATGGCGAGGGGGTTTTCAGGTGGAGCAAGCTGGTCTGGGGCATCGTCTTCATACCGCTCCTCCTCGGCTACTTCATCATAAACATCGGGTAAAAGGGGAACCATGGAACCGGGTGCAGGGAGCACCCCATCCATGATTTTTCAGCCCATGGTTTTTCCTGCCATGCCCGCCAGATCCAGCCAGCCTCTGATCCCATTTCCGCTGGAATTATGAACAGGGAGGTAGAGCCTCTACTATGCCTGGTAGTGGGTCCTCTCCCGGCGGTTCGGGGGAGAAGAAGGAGATCAAGGTTCCGGATATCTACCCCCCTGCGTTCACCATCGAGATCCTTGACGCTGACCATGCCCCTCTGAGCGGCGTATCCTGCACGGTATCGGTTGACGGGAAGGAGGCTGAGGCCAAGGAGACGGATGCATCGGGA
>Ga0315289_10004907_pt1 | contig 19891 bp, 20 predicted proteins | sample YL17G11_40_MG_FD_203452 | JGI IMG/M metagenome (GOLD analysis project Ga0315289, IMG submission 203452) | Sediment microbial communities from Yellowstone Lake, YNP, Wyoming, USA - YL17G11_40 | ecosystem: Environmental > Aquatic > Freshwater > Lake > Sediment | place: USA: Wyoming | collected... | reverse complement strand
CTCGAACACTTTACGTATTGATTCAGCATCTTTCGCATTCCATTCGCAGTAGAACTTCTCCTGCTCAGGCACTGCCCAAGCTCTGACCCAGTAGGCGTCAAACGTACAGAGTTGTCTCATTCCGATCGCGAGCGCATTCTGTCCGACGGGTGTGGCTAAGAACTCCTTCAATGCGAGCGACGGCGCCTCGTGAATAACCATGAATTTTGGCACTGTTTTGTCACCTCCCCTTCTTGCTGTATCTGGGTACTTGTTCACGATTTGAGACTTTGGGTGTTTTACGAAGTGTGGGAGAAGAGAGAACGGAAAGAGCGATTGTCAGGGAGTCTATCCCCCAGCCCGTCGTTGTCATCGTAATTGTGTGTGTGGCTCTCAGGGTGCGAGCACCGCAAACAGGCGCAGCAAAGCGTATTATAGATCTGAGACCGTAGAATCTGGCAAGTTCGGAGGTTGCGAAATGTCGGCAGAGGAGAACCAGAAAATAGCTTCAGAGTTGCATGCTGCATTTAACAACAGGGACATTGAGAAGGCGTTGACGTTTTTTGCGGATGATGCCAGTTGGATTGTGATGCCCGGCGGAACTTGCTACACGAAGGCGGATATCAGAAAGTATTTTGAGAAAATCTTGAAGACATACGAGAAGTTCATTCTGAAAGACGTGCACCCACCTGTCGCCTCCGGCAACATGGTGACTCACGAGTACATTAACGAGGTTAAGCTGCGTGGCGGCAATGAAGGGCTGGTCCCTGCCGTCGTGGTCATGGAACTGAGCAATGGTAAGATAACTCAGGTACGACACTACATTGACAAGCTTGAGGCGGCGAAGCAAATGGCGAGCGGTGCTGCCAAACTGGCCGTGGGCGCTGTGGCGAAACAGGTGGAAGCCGTAGTTAACCCCTGATTGTCACCTTTTTTCTCCTCTCTAAAGACCCTGGCTTGCAGTGTCAGCATGGGAAGAATCAATGCGTGAGTCTCGTGGTGCGGGCGTCCGGATTGGAACTGCCGTCAAGAGAGTCTCTTTCGTGTGTCCACGCGCCACAAGACCATGCAGAGAAAGGAACGAACATTGGCTGATTCGCCTGTCAATTCAGAGGCGTGTAACGAACTCCTTCGTTATCGCTGATGCATTTCGTTCGATAGGTGGCCCGTGACCGGGCAACAGAACAGAATACTTCAGCTCTGATATCTTCTTGATGGATTCCTTTGCCTGATCCAAGTCCGTGCTCATGGATCTTCGAGGAAGACTCAGCATCCGCTCGTCATCAGTAAGAAGGGCGTCGCCGACGAAGAGAGCCCGGCCAGGAAGGTAAAGACAGATGCTACCATAAGTGTGTCCGGGAGTATGAATCACCGTCAACCCGTCAATGATGTCCGAATCCTTCAGGAGCACATCAGCCTTTATTCGGTTGAACCTCATGACGGCACCCAACACACGTAAGAACAAACCTAACACTCCCTTCACTGCCTTCGGTTCCTTTTCCCCTGACAGTCTGGGCGCATCGGCTTCATGGATCGCAACCTTCGCGTTAGTCTCCTCCTTCAGACGAGCGACACTTCCCGAATGATCCATGTCGGAATGAGTCAATACGATCGTCTTGATGTCCGAGGGATGGGAGCCTATGCTTTGAACGTAGTCTACTATCTTGCCAGCGTTTCCAGGTAGACCCGTGTCGACGATAATGATATCGTCATCGCGCTTGACGAGATACGCGTTCGCGCCCCTGACTCTCGGGACAAGATGGACGTCTTCTGTTATCTCCAAATCCCTTACCAAAGTCGTTTCTCACAGAACCTTCTCTATAAACGCGACACATCTTGGTAGAGAGGAGAACTGCTGCTAGGAGTCTCCTTCCCTAGAGAGTCTGGCAATCCTCATTGTCGAAGAATCCCATGTTCCACTGCCTCTACTAGTCCGAGTTCCCCAATTTGCTGAGGCGGTGATACAGTTCCTCAAGTTCAAAGCAATACAACACTTAATGACTAGTCGGCCATATGCTCTTACACCAATCGTCTGAATGAAGGGCGTAGACTCTAGGAGCTGAGCTGGTTTTGGATATTGGTGGAAATACGGTTCTCATCACCGGAGGCGCAACCGGCATAGGATTTGCCTTAGCTGAGAAGTTCGTAAATGCAGGAAGTGTGGTAATTGTGTGCGGGCGACGTAAGAGTAAGCTGCAGGCCGCAAAACAGAAACTGCCCGCCCTTCACGTCAGACAGTGCGACATCTCCGTGGAATCAGATAGGAGAAGCCTGCTCCGTTGGGTTACAACGCGTTTTCCCAACCTCAACGTGTTGGTCAATAATGCCGGAATCCAGAGGCAGATGGACTTCACATCTCCAACCGTGAACAAGCCCCTCTCCACGAAAGACGACGAGGTAACCATCAACCTCGCCGGGGCCATACGCCTCTGCGCACTCTTCACGCCAATCCTTCTGAAGAGGAAGAAAGCTGCCGTCGTGAACATTTCGTCAGGGCTAGCATTTGTGCCGATTGCGATGACGCCAGTCTACTGCGCAACCAAAGCCGCCATTCACTCCTTCACCATCTCACTTCGCCATCAACTTCGCGGGACGTCCGTGCGAGTGTTTGAGGCGGCGCCGCCGACCACTGACACGGAACTTGACGCGAGCTTCGCTGGCGAGGAGGAGCAAGCGTATCGAGGAATCAGCCCGCAAGAGGTTGCCGCAGCGATCATAGAAGGCGTGAAGGCGGACAAGCAAGAGATACTCGTAGGCCAAGCGCAAGGACTCTACCAAGCTTCGCTGAGAGATCCCGAAACCATATTCAAGCAGCTGAACGACTAGCTATCACTCAGGGCTGGTCAGTCAGAGCTGATCGAGCCTCTGGAGAAGCCTATGATACTCGCTCTCGGCGTCTATCGCGACATCATGCTTAGTGAAGAAGCTCTCTAGATTCCGGAGATCCCGCAGTAACAGAGGTTTTGCCTCCTCAATCCGTACATGTCGAGTGACTCGGGATGAGAAATCAACAGCTTGAGGAAAATCGATCGCGAAGAGTCGTTCGCCCCACATCACAATATTGTATTCGGACAAGTCCGAGTGCACTATGAATGCGTCGATCATTTTCTCTACCAGTGCGACCGCCTGCTTAGCCACCTCATCTGGCCGTTCAAGATCTGCCTCCTTCAGCAGTGGTGCTATCTGATCGTCTCCGAGGAATCTCATCGTGAACATGTTGTCAGCTCGTCTTGCCGGAGTCGGCACAGGGACGCCTGCTCGATAGGCCTTTTCCAGTATCGTGAACTCTCGAGCCGCAACTGCACCCACCTTATCTAACGAATAGCCGATAGCAGATTTCTTCCTGTGCGGTGTTCTGTGAAGCCTGTACGCCATCAGTGCCAAAGGCGCGCCCTTCCAGAGCCCCAGGTAGACATCTGCCTCCTTCCCGGAGGCTAGGACTGTGACAACGTCGTCTACGAGTCCACATTCGATAGCGTCCGCTCTGACGGTCTCGAGGGATACCTCCCTCACTTCTATGAACCGGCTTCTTCTCCCGCCCCGGAGTTCTCTGCGCTTCCAGTAACTCCGAGCGGACGCTAGCTCTCTTTCTGACACTCTTCTTGGTCAACCTCAGCACATCCATGGAACCCACCGCGCACTCGGCGTCCAGTAGGCTGCTCGAAACAAAATCGGAAGTTAGGATCCGTCTAGCCTAGACGAACAAAGGCTGAGACGGAATCTTCAGAAACAGAATGCGCATCATATCCTCAGCCTCCTAGCGAGCGAACGTGTCCACTGATCCTATTAAACTTCCGTTCGAGACACGCCTGACTCGCCGCAAGTCCGAAACGATAAGCGTCACATGTGGGTCAGCTGGTGCGAACGTCGCAATTTGAACCGTCGCGCGTCGTCGTTTCCTAATTGTATGTGGGGCCGCCTGGTGCGCACACACAAAAAACGACTCCTCCAATGAGGGTTCAGATTACGACGTTCGCACCATGAGACCCACACACCGAAAACAGGAAACACAAGAAAACACCCCCCCACAAACAAGAGAGCTATTTCCCACAAACAAATCCCCCCAAAACAGCAGACAAGCCACCAACCCTCACCTCAAGAGAGCCAGAAAAACAGCAACAACCACAACAAACACACGCACAAACGCGGCCTACTCCAGAAACCGACGACGATTCAACACTCACGTGAACTAACTGTAAAGCAACCACAGCTTCATTTACGATGTCTCTACGCCAGGCAAGAACATCGCCCAGATTTCGTCGACGTCAGTTTGGTTCATCACGAACTTGGAAACCTTACGGCCCGCACTCGCGACACACGGACGAAACAGAAAACCGGAAGCCCGAACTTACTCACGGGGAGGATATTGATGGGGATAATTGGCCAAGCTCAGGCAAGTTCGCTGATCGAGAAGTACAAGTGCATCCATCCGTTTGATCATGCCTTGCTTGACGGCGATGGGTATGTTCTGACGGTTCGTGACGAAACCACGCTTCGGTACCTAGAACACAAGAACATAATCTCGCATGAGGTGGTCTTTGTTCCCCCTAGCTACGTGGCCCATCTAACGGCGAGAAGCACGTACGGTCGGATTGGGCTAGCTCTCCTAAATGCTGCTAAGGTTCACAGCGGGCTCATCGGCCGTCTTGCGCTCGAACTGGTGAATCTGAGTAACGAGCAGGAACCTGTGACAATCAGACGTGGAGACCCATTTATTCGCTTAGAGTTTCTGACAAGAGACGGCAAGCCGTGCCCGTACAAGGGCCAGTATATATTCCAATACATGACCGATGACGAAGTATCACTGTTTCTCGGGATCTTGAGTGAGCAGTATCAGGCTTGTTTGATCAAACCGACTTGGAACGCATGGCGAAGCAAGGATTTCGCAGTTGAACCCAGCGGCCCCCGACTCGACTTTGTGGAGGCTTGAATGCTTCTTAAACGAGTGTCTTTCATGCCTAATTGTTCGCGGCGCAGCTCAAGATCCTACTTAACAACATATCATGTCACTGAGCCCAGGATTTCGCTCAACCCCTTCGGGGCGATTGCCTTGAACGCTTCGTAGTGTTTGGGCTTGCAGAAAATGTAGGCCTGTTTGTTTCCCTCTAAGTAGTCGTTCAATGTTTCAAGTCCGGCTGGCAGGTTCTCGAACTTTCCTTTCTTTGTATTAAGGATCTGAAATCCTCTCAGCGAGTACTTTTCGTGGCCGTGTTCTACAGGAGTTTTGTCAATAATCACGTCGTATGGGCCTAGACCAGGAATTCGTTTTTTGAGCTGTTCTGCTAACATATTGCCAAGGCTCACCATCTCCGTGTAGGAGCTTCTGTCTACTGCCTGGAAAAACCGCGTGGTATCCACTTCCTCAGAAGTGGGTCCACTTCCGTAATAGTAGACGTATGCTGGCTTGTACAACGTGCGCCCCTCGAAAACAAAAGGAGAAATCAATTCCTTGAGTTCTTTGTTTGGGGATTTCTCGGAAAGGGCTCTGACAAAATGATCGTCTGAATAGTTGAAATACTCATTCAGTTCGTCAATTGTATTAGGGTTCGCTCTCACATATTCGTAGAAGAACCGCTTGAACATAGCGTGACATGCTCTTACTGTCTTGTGCCAATAGACCTCTTGATACATGATGTTCCTGCAGGCTATGATCGACAGCAGACAGGACCTTCCTTTCTCAGTGAGGCTGATCGTCTTTGTGCTTGGATTAATTGTGAGCGACTCCAGAAGCCTTTCGATGTCAATGCCTTGTCCGTAGGGAACGCCGCAATGTACACTATCGCGCACAAGGTAGTCAACCTTGTCGACATCGATTGGAGAATTTATGAAAGAGTTGACGAGAACTTTCCCATATCCTATGTGACGTTGTGCTATTACATTCGCTAGTTCGTCAGGGTCGATTTGCCATTCCCGGTGAATCAGGTCTCCTATCTTGCCTTGGGAAATTATCTCTCTTGCTCTGTCTTCATGTGCCGGGAACCTTAGCGTGCCGGGAATAGACTCTATCTCTTCGATCCAGTGTGAATATGGATAATGTCCGATGTCATGGAGAAGAGAAGCAAGGGCGAGCAGCTTGATTGTCTGAGCAATTGGTTTGCATAACTCTCTAAATGCTGGGAGATCGATCAGCCTTTCAACGTACCGTAGGGTCAGATAGTAGACTCCCAGAGAATGCTCGAACCTTGTGTGATTCGCTCCTGGAAACACGAAGTATGTAGGCCCCAACTGTCGCATTCCACGTAGTCTCTGAAACTCCGCCGTATCTATCAGATGGCGGACCTCATTTGTGAGTAGAACCGAGCCACTAACTGGGAGCCTGAGTTTCGAACTGAACCTGCCAAAAGGAGCTGAACAAAGATATTCATTTAGGCCAAGCGCGAATCTCCGCTTCGGACTTGTCAGAAAATACTGTTCTAATGCTTCTTTGAAATCAGAGGCGTTTCCATAACGTTCTTCGATGTTACGATGTATGGCTTTCTCAAGTGCGTTACTGATGCCTTCGTATCTATTCCTATCATAGTTTGCCTGCAGAGAAGGAAGTATCTCCAGCAGAATTCTGGCGAACTGGCCAAGATCACTCTTCTTGTAGTCAGACTTCGCGATTGCCTCTCCATCGAAATATCTCGTCATCACGGCATAGTGATAGCGCCGAGGCACTTGCGTGTGATGAGCAAAACCAAAATCGACGAGCACGAAGACTGAATCAGACTGACGGAAGATGATGTTCGCAGGCTTGATGTCCATGTGAGCGTAGTTCTTGCTCTGGTAGTATGCTATTGCATCCAGAACCTGCGATGCCAATGCCTCGAACATTCTCAGTTTGTCATATGTGGGCCCCTCCGCCGGTGTTTCCTTCGAACGCTTCTCCTCAAGTTCGGGAGTGAGTTTGATATCGCCATCTTCTTCTTTGACTGTAAACTGGCACTTGACCTTTCCATCAACTTCCAAAATGGCATTCTTGTCTTTGAGTATTACACGAAGGGTCTGATGGTCAGCTTCAATGCTAATCTGATTCTCTTGTCTTTCTACGATCTGTGCGTCCCGGAAGTGAAGTTTCTCCTCTAGGAATGCCAGAAGCTTCCCGCTGTCTTGTTCGACTGAGGGTTTTTTCCCCCATCTAAAGGTATACACTTCAGGGAAGAATGGGAACAAGTCACTGCCATCTATGAATTCGGTGATGTAGAATAGGAATTCCTGAGGGGACATGTCTTTAGTTAGATTTTCCTTAATGTCCCACCGTTCTTCTGCCTCGATCCATTCAGCCTTGCCTGCCGTGATCATTCCTACGATATTCTTGTGGTTCAGCGTCGATAGGATGTTGACTTCGCCAAGGAATCTTGATATGCTGTTTTGCAGTATTGATGGTTCAACGTCTGCAGGACGGTGCAGTTTAAGTGCGAATGATCTCCCTATTCTATTTGTGAGTTTTAGCACCATTCCTTGTTGGCCTGTGCCCAGTCTGCCAGTTATGCGGCACCCTTTGAAGTCTAATATTCTATCCTGCTTTCCCTGTTCCAAAGCTTCGTTGAGTCTCTCGAAGGGTTCTTCCGTTAAGTGCAAGATACAGGACTCCTACCGAGAAAACTGGGTCGCGTGTCTCTGGCTCTTGTGAATATATCACTTGTGACGAAATCTCGTGAGTCTCCGCAACCGGAAGAAACGGTCCGACCCCCGCACCATACTTGATGTTTGTTCTTCCCGTGTTTTGGCCGTTGTTTGCCCGAATGGTTCGGATTTGGGGCCTGAGGCTTTTCGGGCCCGCGAGGTTTCCCAGCCGGTACAAACCCTCACAACCTTGGACTCATGCTGCATGGCCTTCTGACGACCTGTTCTCTCATCACGTTGATGAGCAAGGGCACTTACTGGAAACCTTCTCGCGCACTCCGGAGCAAGGAGGGCTATTCAGCTGAGAAGACCTTGCTCTAACCGCGTCGGAGATTGAGACCCTACTCTCGATGGTTATCAAATCTGAAGGTGCGTGAATGAGAACTTCCGCTGCAGGCATTCATCGCGTGCGCGTTACAGTATGTCCTGAAGCCTAAGCCGCATATCGTTGGCCACATCTGGCCAAGCAATCAAATCCTCATTGCTCGCCCTTGCAAGTCCGGATGCAGTAAGCTTCGGGCCGAGTTTTTCACAGGCCAAAAGTATCGCTCCCATAGCAACATCGCGTGGGAACAATGTCCATGTCAAATCAGATTTCTGCTTGAGATACGCCCCGGCCAAACTTCTCGCATAACTCTTCACGTCCTCTCCGTTCCCGTTAAATGCCTCAACGGAGCCGACAACCCGCACGATCGTGGTTTCCACACTGGAAGGTAGCATTGGAAGCCCATTTGTTAGGAGAATGAGCTAAGCTATTTAAGGTATCACTAGAGCAGCACTCTGGCAGAGCATGGTAAACGTGGACCCGCCAGCGTGCAAAAAAGTGGTCTTCTGTACGGGAGCTCCGGGCAACGGCCGAGATATTTACCTTCAAAGAGTCATAGAACACGCAAAGAAGAATGGCAAGAGTGTTCAGATTTTCCCTGTTTTTGAATATATTAGACGTGCAGGCCAGGAAAAGGGTTGGACAATCACGAGGGAGAACGTACTCGACCTGTACTTGCACAACTCGGACAAGATGAAGCAGTTTAGAGACACTGCCCTTGATAACATCTTCAAGGAAGTTCTTGCTTCGACGGCTGATGCTTGTCTGATCAGCACTCCTTCCGTATTTGAGTGGAAGGGAGCATCGATGTTCGGTTTTGAGACTGAACACGTCAGGAAGCTGAAGCCGGACTTCATAGTCGTGGTAATTGATGACTTGGTACGAGTCAGAGAAAGATTAGGACAAGACCCAGAGTGGCGAGATAAGGAATACAGTCTTGAAATGATTGCAAAATGGCGACGGACTGGCGTAGATCATGTATGGGAAACCAAATACGAGTTCGAGCCACCCATCCAGACCTACATAATAGCACTGGAGCATGACCCAGACGTCCTATTCGACTTGCTCTTTACCGATAAGAAGAAGGTCTATCTGAGCTTCGCCATAACTGGAGAACAAGCAGTGGAACTTTCTAAGGTCTTGGAATTCGCCAAAGAACTTGGGAAACAATTCGTGGTTTTCAACCCACTGACGATTTTTGACTGGAATCTGATTAGCGGCTGGAAAACGCTCGTGGACAAGTCTGTGGAAAGCGCTACGCGCATTCCGGAAAGTTTCAACTGCACAATACACTACAAGACTGGGGACAAGACCTACCCATGTGCTTCGTCTGAAATCAAAGAGATCATGGTCGATGCCAGACAGCAAATTGTCGACCGTGACTACAAAATGATCAGTTCATCTGACTACTTGGTGGCATACCACCCTCGGAAAGATATCTCGGCGGGCGTCATGTGTGAGATGGTGCACGCAAAGAGGGATTTGAAGAAAGTGTACGCATACTACCCATTCGTTCCCAGCCCATGGTTCGAGTTCTACGCTGACAGAATCTTCACTGATTACCGTGAGCTGTTGAAGTGGCTCCCGACAGTGGCAAACAACTGAAGTTCTCGCGAATTCAATCCAATTCAATCGGAAAGAAGTCAGACTTGCAACGCTGACAGAAGGGAGATGGGTGCAATATGTTGCAAGGAATCCTTATCGTCGCGGGCAATCTTTGGATGATTGGGCTCTAATCGTCCATGCGTGGTAATTTGAACAGTCGGGCGTCGTTCTGGTGTGGGTGCGCACCAGCCCACCTCAGACAACAATACAGGTAGATTCCCACCTCAAATCAAGATCATGTCGGAACATCTGGGATCGTTCTGTAGCACATCGGCGAGCGCTCGATCAGGATTCCCTTTCTTTGTACCATGTCAAATAGAACTTGTCTCAAAACATAATCGTCTATCTTTGTCTCTTCTGCGATTTCTTGGTAAGTTGCCTGCTTTCTGTCTGTGCTTTCGTACTTCTCAATTAGCCTGAAGATCTTGCGTTCGTCCCCGGAGAGTTTCGCCAAAGGAATGCCCTTTTGCGCGAACAGATCGCTTTCGGACCAAGCATGAATCACATTGTCAAAATTCTTGAGGAAGTACTCGTTGTAAACTTTGATGGCATCATCGCTTCCGACGGTTCTCTGACCGGTGGCTCTACCTGTCGCAAGCGCCAATCGCAGAATCGACTGCGGCCTACCTACGTAGCTTGCGTCAAGTAACTTACATCTAGCGAGCATGTCGGAGGGGATTTCGAACCGTCTAGGCAATTCCACCAGCTTCTCCGAGAGGTCCCTGAGGATCGTCGCCGAGTCGTCAACTATGGGAGCTGTGAGATGCTGATACAACATGTACTTGAATGCGTCGAGATCCGGATCCACTTCTGCAGTGACAAGATCCACGTCCTCATTCAGTACCGTCGGAAAATCCACGAGGCTGCATGGGGGTTCCTCCAGAGTCTTGGGCTTGGAGTTTGCGCTACTCAATGAGATTGAGAGCTCGCTTAGGGTGGTATCGCTATGACGATTTGTCATTACCTCACGTAGCCCCGAAGACAAGGCTTTGTCTGCATCAATTTGGAGAAAGTTGAATCTGTAACGCATCTTCACCTCCCCGAAGGGTGTGCTCAGCGTGTATGGACTCCCAATGTCTCTTGGGACTATCATTCCGATGTTTTTCGCAGGCGCGCATGGTTTGTTGAACCCTGCCAAGCTCAGAACCACTGAAGTCAAGTAGTATGACAATGCCATGATTCGCCCCTTACGCCCCGTCGCATCCGGCATTGTTTGACATCATGCTAGTTTTTCTTGTCCCAGTGCCGGAGGAACCCGAACTCTTATCTTTGTGAATCGCTCTGCCCCGATGCATGCCAAGGCCTTCGTGGGATGAATATTTCGTGCAACTAGCGGACTCCGTTGCCTCTCGCTCTACGTGCGATCGGGGACGAAGTGGTTGCGTCATAGTAAAGGACAGACGTATTCTTTGCACAGGTTACGCTGGCTCTCCACCCGGGATGCCCCACTGTGATGAAGTTGGTCATCAGATTAGAAAAGTGACAGATGATAGCGGTGTGACAAGAGAGCACTGCGTACGTACAATCCATGCAGAACAAAATGCTCTGATTCAAGCCGCCAAGTTTGGGATATCATTGGAAGGTGGTATCTTGTACTGTAGAATGGAGCCTTGCAGAACCTGCGCCATGAGCATAGTAAGCGCTGGGATAAAGAAGGTTGTCTGCGAGAGAAGATATCATGCAGGAGATGACGCTAGAGGCATTTTCGCTGAGTGTGGCGTCGAACTTGTGGTTCTGAATGATAAGGTTGAGAGATATGACAACGGTTCTTGATCTGTCAGCTTCCGGCGGCGGCAGCAGCTCCTCCGCTTCTTATAATGCCAATCTACTTTGAATTCACGTACACTTCTCTTGAAGCATCGGCTTCAGGATATACTCCACGAACGCTTATCACTTCTCCACCGGTTGTACGAACGCTTGAAACACGCGTCGAAGGTCAACGCCGAATAGTCCAAGGCAATCCTCGCACATCACTCGTGTTTCACTGCATTCGTAGGCCGCTTCTTCGCTGTAGAGAAGCATCTTGGCCAGCAGTGGCCGGTTCTTGTTGCAGAACTCACATCTCATTCTATTCACTAGCCCGTCCTCACATGACTGGTGCTTCAGAAATAAAGTCTAGGTCGACCGAGTCTTCCCGGTGGATGCCTGTGATTCGAGAGTGCAAGAACGTGTACGACGAGCCATCCCTTCCCACAGCGATCGACCAACGGTCAGCGTTAAATGCAATAACGGGCGGGATGTGAAGATGTGGCGATCTATTGTGTCTCTTAAGCCAATAATCACCCTAAAGAATCTGGACGACTCAACTCTCGATCAATGGTTGAAAGAATTCCGAATTATCTACGAAAAGAAGGATAGGGCGTTATTAGTATGGAATCGTTATCGCAAAACTCCCTCACCGCTGAGCCTATTTTTCTTAAGAAAACCGCTGAATCCATAATGGCATTTCTCAAGCGATATTTGATTCTCTTTTCCTTGTGTACAGCTTTCATGATCCATAGTTTAAAGTTTAGAATTGGGCCAGCGAGCAGTCGCCTACGCGCTGAACCCGGACGAAAGATGATCATCAGAATGAATCACGTGACGCTGGGAACTACAGGCAGAGATACTCCTCCGTTCTCATTCGTCAGGTTTCGTGGTATGAATTGGATCCTTAGCTGTGTGTGACCTCTTTGGTGCGAGCACCTGAATTTGAACCGTCATCCGTCGGTTGGGGTTGATTTGTGTGTATGCGCACCAACGACTGGGAGAACTGCTGAACCATGCAAAGTCTTAAGACAAAGTCGTGACGGGACAGTTATCACTCAGGGTTCATCTGGATTGCCTAAGCCAAAATCAAAGCGAGAATGCCCGGAGTGTAGAAAGACGTTCAAAGCCATGACGGACGCTCAGTGGCGCAACGTTCTCTACATGCACCGAGAGTTTTCGATCAAGCACAGACAACGTAGGCGGCCCTAGATGAAACAGAGGATCGGCAAGGTCTTTCTGTTCGTGACTGCTCTGATTCTTATCCTCGGGACTTGCCCGTTGGCCGGTGCCCTAGACCTTGACGAGCACTATACCAAATTCAATATCAGCTTTTGGTATCCCAAAGAAATGTCCTTCAAGCTGGAATCGGCCGACGATGATTCGGTAGGGATACTCTTTGGTCGTTTTCAACTTCACGTTCTGTACGTACAATGGGTGACCATGCCTACAATTGACCCGAAGCAGATAGACCAGGCCTTGACGGATGCAATCAATTCTGTTGCCAAATTGGTGGGTTTGGGCAACCTATCGTTACAATCGTCCGGTGAGGACAATGTCGAAGGGCATACTGTCACGTACAAGGCCTATAGCGCCACTTTGGAAGGTCAGCAGATCGGTGGCGCCGTCGGATCATGGTACTGCGACAAGACCACTAGGCTATTCACTCTCGCGTCCTTCGATGTCCCGGAAGGTGTTCAGCAGTTTGAGGAATACTTGGCCAAATTCAATTGTCATCCCCAGGAATGCCCATTCCGCATAGACGACATTTGTATACCTGGCTTCCCAATCGAAGGAATCGTGATAGGATTGTGTCTAGGTGTGGGAGCTATTGTCCTAGAAAGACGCACACACCTGTGCAGAGCGTTTGAGGAACCATACTGAGAATCAGGTTATATCTCAACATAGAGCGCAGATTCGACTCTGAAGCAGACGATAGAAAGGTTTCACCGGTCCGTGTGTGTGGATCTCATGGTGTCGAGATGAAAATTCTCGGCGCCTGGAAGCTCTCTTCTAGCTAGCTTCTCGAATTGATGTGTGGCCGGCCAAGCCCGAGATGCCCGCTGAGCCGCCTGACGGCTCGTCTGGTGAATGGGCTCAGACTCAGCGACTACTCGAACTGGGCTCCAACGCATGGAAGCTCGAATTGATGCATGTCGCTGTAGGCCAGCCAACACAGGAGGCATACCGAACCCCCATGAATAGTGTAGGACTAGATGTCCATAAAACCCGATGCGTCGCATGCGTCAAGACGCAGGAAGGAAGAATCGTAGAAGAATTCGCGTTCCAGAACACCCCACACGGCCACGAAGAACTCATCACACACCTCAAAGCCTACCCTGAAACCCAAGTTGCAATCGAGTCCACAGGCAACCTCTGGATCCCAATCTACAACCGACTCGAAGACGAACAGATCCACACCATACTCACGAACCCGAAGAAGACCCGCCTCATCGCAGAAGCCAAAATCAAGACCGACAAGCTCGATGCCCGCATCCTCGCGGATCTCCTACGGGCGAACCTACTCTCAGCAAGCTACGTCCCACCCCCAGAGATCCGCGAACAGAGAAGCATCATCCGAGAACGAGCACGCCTAACCCAACTCCGCACCACCATCAAGAACCGAATCCACACCCTACTCGACAAACACGCCTACAAATCCCCGTTCACTGACCTCTTCGGTAAACATGGTCTGGAATGGCTAGCCAAGCTGGAACTACCCGCTGGCGACCGAATACTCCTCGAAGTCAACTTGGAACAACTCAACAGCCTCAACCATTCCATCACCCAACTGACTGAATCAATCGCAGTATCAGCCATCGAGAACCCTGAAGTGAAACTCTTGATGGGATTCACAGGCATCGACTACTACAGTGCCATGTTCCTCATCAACGAGATCGGACCAATCGCACGATTCCCGTCACCGAAGAAGCTTGTCAGCTACGCAGGCCTCGCACCCAGCACCCGCCAATCCGGCAACCACACAACACACGGCCCAATCACGAAAGAAGGCAACAGCCACATCCGCTGGATCCTCATCGAAGCCGCCCACCAAGCCGCACGCCACGACCCCAGACTCAGCCAATTCTACCTGCGAATCATGAAACGTCGAGGACACAACAGAGCCCTCGTCGCCGTCGCCAGAAAGATGCTCGTCACCATCTACCACGTCCTCAACCACCACAGCCAGTACCGTGGCTTGAGACCCGAACTCTTCGAAAACAAGATTAGGAGGCTCGAACGAATCACAAACTCAAGCCTACAAACCGCATGAGCCAGCCAACCCACACCAAAACGAGAAACACAAGAGAAGAGAATTTTCATTGATGCGAGCATCGCAAATTGAACTCTTGATTGGGCCCGTTTCTTTGTGTGTGTCTGCACGAGCTGACCCACACACACGAGGCGTTTAAGTGGGCATCTACCACCTTATAGAATACCGGATCTGTCTAGCGGGCAGAATCATACTTGCCAGAATCGAAATTGAAATGCTTCGTGATAATGCCGTTCAGTGGTACGACAATCAGACATACAGCCAAATACTGGACTGAATTCTATGAAGATTTCTTGAAGCCTCTCATAGAAAGCAACTCTACCATTGCAGCACATCGTTCAGAAGCGTTACGCGGGGACATTCTAAGCCAAATAATCACCGACTTGATCTATTCTGACATTGTCGTTGCAGATTTGACTGACGCAAATCCTAATGTCTATTGGGAATTGGGGGTTCGACAGAGTTTCGCGCATCGTACCATAACAATCATGGAGTCTGGTCAAGAACTCCCATTTGATCTCGGGATCAAGGGCACATTGCGCTATGACCCAAAGAGTAGTCAGAGTATGGAGATGTTCAAGAACAGGTTCTCTGCCGCACTCTACGACTGTCTTGCAAATCCTAAGAGACCCGATAGCCATGTCCTACAGACAATTACAGGGCGAGGTACAGTCTATGAGATTGTCCATCACGAGGAATCAGAACGTAGGTTAACTGCGCTCTTGTCGGAGGTGGAACGAAGCGTATATGTCTTGACACGCGTCACAAGAGTTGCTCGCGCGAACAACAAGATCAAAGATACGAGAGCCTGGAGATTTCCTACCGTCCGTTTTACCATATCTGCAACGGAATTGTTGATTACACATCGGTACCTTGACGCTTCCGACGACTTTTATCATTCTGCAGAAAGGTTCCATCGGAGGTTAACCGACTGGAATGAACAGTTGAATGGTTGGGCGCTTAATCGGGAACCGACTCAACAATGGATAATGAACGCATTGAAACGGAAGGAGTGGACCGTCAAGAAGGTTATTGAGGACTTTAGGAAAAGGACGATTAGTGAACGCGAAGCCCTGCTGAAGCGTATTTAGGACTAGCAGATTTCCATCTGTGTGTGCCGACAGTTTACAGCCTGGTAGTGTGTGGGTCCCTTGGTGCGGGTGTCGTGATCTGAACCGTTGGAGGAGTGGTTTGTGTGTGTGGGTGGGCTGGTGTGGGCGTCAAGATTTGAACCTGGCAATTGCCTGAGTTTCTAAAATCTCCACACGGTGTGCCACAGAGAGAATTGTTGCGGCTATGCATTCATGTTAGGCTTTGGATCTGTTCGGGATGTGAGAATACGTATGGTACCTAGAAATGAGCCCCCACTACCCCCAGGGGGTCCCCTCCGGAACTACATACTACAGCTTAGCCGAAAATCCGGGACGACATGATTGATACACTCATCAAAGCCGCCATGGAAGCCGACCCACAGGCGAGGGCGGCCCCGGAAGCGACGGATGATGTTTTCAAACGGGCCTCCGTCTGGAAGATATGCAGGAAGATGCATGTGTAAGACGCTGTGTCTTACGCATGGATTTTGACGCATGTGCTCCCCTGCACCAAAGCGATATCGGGTTGTTTCAACGCGATATCGCTTTCATCCAAGGCCATGACGATTGCATCAAAAAACCGTTAATAGGTTCTCTCTTCGGTAGCTATTCAGAACTTCGTGCTCGCTCGACCGTCGCGCGCCTGGATGTGAAAGTAGGAGGTCACTGATCAAGGGAGACGGCGATATGGAGCGGCTATTCTCGTTCAAGCTTAATGGACGCCAAGTGTCGGTGTCTGCTCCGCCCGCTTACACCCTTCTCGAAGCCCTGCGAGAGAAGCTGGATGTTACAGGGCCGAAGGAGGATTGTGGAAAAGGGGAGTGCGGCGCCTGCACTGTCTTGATGAATGGGAAGACTGTGCTCTCGTGCCTAGTGCTCATCTCGCAAGCAAATGGAGCAGAGATCGTTACCTCTGAAGGATTCATGAGAGATGGCTCGCCAGATCATGTACAGAAGGCGTTCATAGAGAACGGGGCCGTCCAGTGCGGTCACTGCATTCCGGGATTCATCGTCTCCACTGAAGCGCTTCTGAGCCGAAATCCCAGCCCGAACGTCGAGGAGATCAAGAAGGCTCTAGCTGGTAACCTGTGCAGATGTACAGGCTACGCGAGCATAATCCGAGCGGTCCAACAGGCTTCGCAGAAAGACTAAGGGCGGTCGCACATGACACTCAGTGAGATCGAAGTCGCCTCCGCCAAAAATCTCAAAGACGCATTGAAGATTCTTCATGATCGATCAGGCAGCATCAAACCGATTGCAGGAAGTACAGACGCGATCATTCAGCTAAGAGACGCCTCGCTCCAAACAAAACAACTCCTTGACATTTCGAGCCTGAGTGAGCTACGATACATTCGCAGAGAAAGATCCGTGATTCGCATCGGTGCCTTGAGCACCTACTCGGACATAATCGAATCCCACGCGTTGAACAGTGCTTGTCGAATGCTTGTCGAAGCCAGCAGAACGATCGGATCACTACAAATCCAGAACCGGGCTACTATCGGCGGCAATCTGGGAAATGCTTCTCCTGCAGGCGACACTATTCCTCCACTCTACGCGTTGGACGCGAAAGTGAAAGTTCAAAGCCACGAGAATACGCGTCTTGTGCCGATTGAGAAGTTCTTCTTCGGATATCGTAAGATCGATCTCAAACCCGATGAGATCATCACCGAGATCTCATTTGAAGCGGTCGAGAAGCCTTACGATGGAACATTCCTGAAGCTCGGCCTGAGAGAGGGACACTTCATCTCCCTCGTCAGTCTAGCGATCCGTGCCAAATGGGCACCTGAGGGCGACAGGTTCTCAGACGTTAGCGTTGCCCTTGGCGCGGTCGCCCCGGTTGTGCTTAGAGCGAGAAGATGCGAGGAATACCTCAAGAATCGAGTACTCGCAGACGACGTGATCTGGAGTGCAGGCAAGATCGCGTCAGACGAATCGTCACCCATCAGTGACCTGCGAGCGTCAGCCAACTACAGGCGCGCCGTCATACCGTCACTCCTCTACAAGGCTGTTAACAACTTGATCGATTCGCGTCGGAGGTCACAGAAGCCATGAAGGTGATGATCAAGCTCTACGGAGCTTCTACCGGCGGCCTCGAGAAGCGGGAGCTCGTCTTGGACCTCCGAGAAGATGCGACCGCTCAGGATGTCATCGATCATTTGCCCGTGCGCGACCGACTTTACCTGTACGTTGTTAGAGATGGGATGCGTCTCGACGAAGGCGCTCGGCTCAGAGATGGTGACGAGCTGCTTGTCTTCCCGCCAGTTGCCGGAGGCGAGGGAGACCTACGCTGGGTTGGGAAATCCGTCACAAAACGCGATGCTCTCGAGAAAGCGACGGGACAGGCGAAGTTCTATTCGGATCTTCACCTCAAGAACATGCTCTACGGCAGGGTACTCAGAGCCAACCGCCCACACGCGCTGATCAAACGTATCGACATCTCGCGGGCCCAAGCCTTGCCCGGCGTCGTTGCGGTTCTCACGCACAAGGACATTCAAGGAACAAACCGGTACGGGATCGTGACTCCTGATCAGCCGGTTCTGTGTGAGGACAAGGTCCGCTACGAAGGCGACGCGGTTGCGCTTGTTGCGGCAGAGGATCCTGAGACAGCTGAGCGCGCGCTCAACCTCATCAAAGTCGATTATGAAGCGCTCCCGGTGGTTACGGATCCTGTTGAGGCGATGAAGCCTGATTCTCCACGAGTCCATGACGGCGGCAACATTTACCGCCACGGACATATCAAGAACGGCGACGTGGAGTCCGCATTCAGGCAATGCGCAATCGTGGTCGAGAACACGTATCGGACCGGTCGCCAGATGCACATGTTCCTAGAAACTGAAGCTGGCGTAGGATTCCTCGACGAGAACGGGAACGTTGTCCTCTATGTGGGCGGCCAGGCTCCATACCGGGACCAGCTTCAGATCGCTAGGGCGCTCGGAATCCCACGAGAGAAAATACGCGTAGTATCCTCAATCATCGGAGGCGCCTTCGGGGGCAAAGACGAAATCACGGTCCAAATTCATCTCGCGTTGTTGGCTTTGAAGACTAAACGCCCCGTCAAGATGGCACTGTCTCGCGAAGAGTCCGGGATCGCGGGGATGAAGCGACATCCAGTGATCATCACCGCTCGAACCGGAGCCGATTCGCAAGGACGGCTGCTCGCAAACCAAGTCAGAATCATATCCGACACCGGTGCTTACGCGTCTCTAGGCGGAACGATCCTCGATGTCAGCATGGAGACCTGTTGCGGACCGTACAATATTCCGAACGTTAACATCGAGGCCTACTGCGTCTACACGAACAACGGTTTCTCAGCCGCGTTCCGAGGATTCGGCGCCCCACAATCAATCTTCGCTATGGAATCTCAAATCGACATAATCGCCGAGAAACTCCAGATCGACAAACTCGAAATCAGGAAACGGAATGCGATTCGGGAGGGAGATGTCAGCACCTTCGGCGTCAAGATCCCTGGAAGCATAGGAATCAATGAGACTCTGGAGGCAGCGTCGAAGTCTGATCTCTGGCTCCACAGAAACGAGCACAAAGCCCGGCGGTCTGAACGGTGGTGCAGGCGAGGTGTCGGGATCGCATGTGCATTGAAGGGTTTCACTTTTGGTGCGCTTCCAGATTTCGGAGCCGCGTCGATCACGTTGAATGAGGATGGCACCTTCGCTGTTGGAGTCAGCTGCCCAGACATGGGTCAGGGCAACGTGACAGCCTACGCTCAGATCGCTGCAGAAGAACTACGTTGTCAACTCGAAGACGTGCGCATCGATTCGGCAGACACTGGGCTCGCTCCGGATACTGGAGGCTCATCTGCTTCAAGGTCCCTCTACGTAGGTGGGAACGCTATCGTCAGAGCCGCGCAGAAGATGCGTGAGCTCCTACTCTCTCATGGGTCTCAGATGCTCGGCGAGCCTGAGAGCAACCTCGAATGTCGCGACGGAGCGATCGTCGTTCGAGGCGATTTGAAGCGAAAAGCAACGTACGCCTCCATCGCGGCTCACACTCAAGCTCACGCAAGCCAATTCCGAGTTGAGGCTGGGTTTGAAGTTCCAAGGTTCGAGCAGCCCATCGAAGGGACCATTGAGATTCCGCACTGGTCTTTCATGTACGCGACAGCAGTCGCGCTCGTTGAAGTTGACACGTTGACTGGCAAGACGAGGACGCTACGATTCCTGATCGCTCCCGATTCGGGCAAGGTAGTCAACCCTCAAGGTTTCAGGGGACAATGCGAGGGAGCCGTTGTCCAAGGTTTGGGATACGCAT
>Ga0315289_10004906_pt1 | contig 19892 bp, 27 predicted proteins | sample YL17G11_40_MG_FD_203452 | JGI IMG/M metagenome (GOLD analysis project Ga0315289, IMG submission 203452) | Sediment microbial communities from Yellowstone Lake, YNP, Wyoming, USA - YL17G11_40 | ecosystem: Environmental > Aquatic > Freshwater > Lake > Sediment | place: USA: Wyoming | collected... | reverse complement strand
ATGATGGTGACGGAGATACTCTTACACCATTCATGGTAGTAGACCAAGAAGACTTTAGTGCTATTGCTGATGGGGCAACTTTAACAGGTACAGGAAGTCTTGCTGCTCCAGTTCAAGTACATAATAAGACGTTTTTTGTATTTCGCGATGGAAAATCTCTACAAGAAGTTCTTTTTGATGCAGGACCTATTATTGGAACTAGCGTATTTAATACGTCTAATACACTAAAAGACAACATATTAAATTTTACCGTTAATGGTACAGGTAAGACTGTCACTTTTACAGGTACAGATCCTATCTCGATGGCCTCTATTATTTCGCAAATTAACGTAGCTGCTGGTATTACAGTTGTTTATCAATCACTAGTTACTGGTGTCCCTTCGCCAACAGGAACTTATTTATCATTTCAGGTTGGTGGTAGTACTAAAGTAGACGGTGGAGAGGTAGTACTATTAGTATCAAGTAGTACGGGTACTCTAATAGATCTAGGTTTTCTAGCAGCAGATATCTATCAAACAATGACAGATACTGAAATTGAAAACGCTATTAACGCTACAATGGGTTCAGGTTTTGCTACTACTCCAGGTAATTACTTAGTACTTACTTCTACTATTACTGGAGACGAATCAAAAATTACCATCGGAAATGGTACTGCGAATACAATTCTTGGTTTTACAAATGGTCAATCGGATAATGGCGCCCCTTTTGCTCCCAAAGTAGGGGACGCAATTTATGTAGACGGTATTCTAATAGGATACGTTTCAATAGTTATGCCTGGTGGTTATACCAAACGCCTAAAATTAGACCGTGAAATATCTACTACTTTTGGTGGATATGCAATGTATATTCAGGCATTAAATATTCCTAGTAGTCTTCCTGCAGATAGGCCTAGTCCCGATTTGGTTATTGATTTAGCTGGGGCGGTGGATATTAAACAAGATGTTCTTCGAGATATAGAAGGTAATGCAATTGTGGCTCAGGGAACTTTATTTATTGCTTATAAAGCCCTTAGATTAGATGTCACTCCTAGAGCTATAACTCCAGGGTTATTAAATATTGAGGACACTTCCCAACTTGCAACTGCACTACCTCCAGTTAATACTGACAACCCTTTGTCTCTCATGCTTTATTTTATGTCTATTAATGCCCCTTCTATTTTGGTAACAGGAATTGGAGTAGACGCTATAAGTTCCAGCAATCCTGATGGAACTCCAGAAGCGTATTCTAGAGCGCTAACTTTTCTAGAAGCTCAAGAAGTTTATGCTTTAGCTCCAGCTAGTCAAGATCCTATTGTGCATCAGTTATTTCAAACACATGTAGACTTCATGTCTGAACCAGATTCCAAAGGGGAGCGCATAGTTTTTATTTGTCCAAGAATGCCTGGGGAATCTATTCCAGTAATGGTGTCTAGTGGTACAGATGGAGATAGTACAGGTGTCACTAATGAATTTAATACTAAGTTACCCAATCTTAGTTTGGATATTCTAAATGCTGGTTTAGATCCTACCAATCTTCCAGCAAATGCAGGATTATATCTAGATATCGCTACAGATACTAAAAAATATAATGTTTCTGCAGTTAGTGGTATGAAGCTAACAGTTAGAATAGCTTTTGCTCCAGGTGAAAATGATGATAGATTCTATTCTACTACAAATCTTCCCAGTGATTTGATTTCTGAAAGCTATACTCTTTATGCTCGTGGACTACCACTAGTAACTACAGATGGGGATCCTGATTATAACAACATTGCCCAAGCTTATCAGGATTTAGGTAAATCATATGGAAATCGTAGAGTCTACATGGTGGCTCCAGAATTAGTAGGCGCGAATATAGATTCTACAGAACAAAGTATTCCAGGCTATTATTTATGTTCGGCTATTGCAGGTATGTGTGGACAACAACCTCCACAACAAGGATTTACTAATTTTCCTATTGCTGGGTTTACTAGACCTTTTGGTTCTAATGACGTATTTAGTGGCCGGCAAATGAATAGAGGGGCAGCTGGGGGCACATATTGGGTAGTACAAGAAACTGCTGGCGGAGCTTTAACTACTAGATTCCAACTATCTACTAATTTGACAAGTGTAGAAACTAGAGAGCTTAGTATTACTAAAATTGTAGACTTTTGTGCTAAATTCCAACGTAGTGGGTTACGTAATTTTATCGGTAAATTTAATATAACTCAGCCCTTCTTGGATACTCTAAGTTCTGTTGTTCAAGGGCAGTTAAAGTATTTAGAGGAAAATGACGTTATTGTGGGGGGCGAATTGAATAACATTGTTCAAGATAAAGATTCTCCAGATACGGTTTTTCTAGATGAGATATTAGATATACCTTATCCCTGTAATTATATTCGTTTAACAATAGTCATATAAGTATCAAGACAATTTAAATGCGATTAATTCCTAAAAATATGATTAAAATTGGTTCCTCTAATGAAGGGGAACCCGCTTTTTATTCGGCCTCTCTGGCTGCTAGAGAATTGGGTCGTAATATCCTTTCAAACAAAAAAACTGTATCTAGTTTAAACAAGATTGTTAGTGGAGGTTCTGAAATAGGTCGAGTTCTTTCTTCAATGTACAATAAACCCCTTCATTCTATTGCATTTAAGGGTATTGGCATCCTTCCTCAACTAATTGAGGAAGGTAAGGCAAATAGTAAAGGGTATAAAAGCCTTAAAGAACAAAATATTCTCAGTGAAGATCAATTAAAACAAGTACGAAATACGTTAATGGCATTTACTGGAGCCAACGCTATAAATGCATCGAGTAAATTAGCACCAAACGTCATTTCAACTTTAAATGCCCCTCCCATATTTAAACTACTTGCGTCTAAATTAATAGCTAATAGTTTACCAACCTTAGTTAATAAAGCAGTTAAAAAGATAAACGATAGAAGCCCTACTATAACGACAGAAGAATTAGAAGAGCTAGCTAAGACATTAGGGGTCCCTACTCAACGAAAAGAGATAATGCTCATTGGGAAAAAAATTATCCCATCTATGAATAAGATTGGTAGTTTTACATGTTGGGGTAACTTAGCTACAGAACTAATAGAATAAAGATGGTGCTTGAGAGTTATAAAGAATTAGATTTTAAAAAAGAACCCAATAACTATAGGGAGCTATAAAATGTCAACTTTTTCATCTTGGGCACCGTATTCAAAATATGTCCAAGGCGGTATGGTGGATGGCCAGTTTTTAAATGCTGGATTTACCGTAGTGTGCGCTGGACCTCCTAGACTATCCAATATGGGAGGATCTAGTATAGTAGGAGCAGCTGTTTCTGGAGCTGGTGCAGACCAAATGGTTTGGCCTATTGGAGTAGTACAAAATATTAATTTATCTCATAACCGTACATTTAACCGTATTTTTGAATGTGGTTCAGAAAGAAGTTATTTTCTTTCTGGTAGGACAATTGGCCAATTAGCCCTTTCTAGAATTTTATATCACGGTCCTAGTCTTCTTAGAACTCTTTATGCTTATTATTCAGATCCTACTGGACCGACTCTAATAGATCCCCTATTTGGTAACATAGGGATTGCTACTGTAGCCAATCCACACGACGTTATAATTCCTCCAGGTTATGAAAATCTATATTTAAACCTAGCTTCTGATCTATTTGCTCAGCCTATAGGTCTTCTTCTTTATATGCGGGATTCTAATTTGGATACTTACGGTGCAGTATATTTGGAATCATCTCTTATTCCTAATCATACATGGGCTACAGATGCACAAGGCGTTATTCTTCAAGAATCAGTAGCAGTACAATTTGAAAGGTGTCTTCCAGTTTCTGTTAGTGCTCTTTCTCTTATTAGTTCCGATCTTTCGACTTTAGGAGTAGGTACTTCCGCTGCAGGTACAAGTGTAAGATACGGTCAAGGTGGTCAAGCAGCATAGAAATAATAGAACTAATCTACCTTTCAAATTTTTTATACCTTTAACATAAGTGAATCAGTAATGTCCCATTTAATAACTAAAGAGAACTTTCAACATAAAGTAGCGTCCCTTAAATCAGCAGATGCTATTGGTAAATCTGCTGCGCAATTCGTAGCTAATCAAGAACTTGCTAAATTAGCAGGTAGAATACTTTCTGGTCAATTAGATCAAAAAACATGGGGGATGACTAAAGAAGCGGGTGTATTTAAAAACGTTGTAAAAGGTGTTGGAAGTGTAGCAAGAAGAGTCGGGTCAACCTTAAAAAGTATTCCAGGTACATTAGTAAATAAAGCTATAGGTGCCCCTGGAAAAGTGGTTCCTAAGCTTGTACCTGCACCTGCTATATTAGAAGGTGGACAAGCTGAAAAATTCAGAAGTAGATACAGTAAACCTATAACAGTTCCTAAAGAGAGATCTGGAGCTGGAATGGGACCTAAGCTTGTACCTGCACCTGCTATATTAGAAGGTGGACAAGCTGAAAAATTCAGAAGTAGATACAGTAAACCAGAATTGGCGTCTATTCCTAAAGAGAGATCTGGAGCTGGAATGGGACCTAAACCTATAACAGTTCCTAAAGAGAGATCTGGAGCTGGAATGGGACCTAAACCTATAACAGTTCCTAAAGAGAGATCTGGAGCTGGAATGGGACCTAGGATTGCACCTCCATCTACTCCTCCATCTACTCCTCAAGGTGCCTCACCAGCTAATAAGGGAAGTATGGGATGGGGAAAGGCATTACCTTGGATGGCAGGTGGAGGATTGGCTTATGGTCTTATGAAGGGGGTTCCTTGGGCAGCTAGACAACTAGAACAGTCTCAAGGACAGAATATGTCTCCAAGTTTAGGATGGAGTCCAGTACCGTATGGATATGGACACACTCCGTATGGTCCAGGGACGGAGAATATGGGGTCTGGAAGCTAAAAAAGAGGGGGTAATTGCATTTTTAATGCAATTACCCCTTTCTTTTAACTATTATAAGGGTCTACTTGTCCACTTATCATTTCTTGATAACTATCTGTAGGAGCTGAGTACTCTTCTTCAGTATGTTCTTTTGGAAGTTTAGGCCGTTCATAGTTTCCAATAATTAATTTATGCGTAATATCATCGAGTAGATTTTTTTCTTCAGCTTCTAAATCCCTAATAGATTTCAAACCACTCATAATTTGATAACTAAGGTTTATCTGTTCTGTAGAAAAGGATTCCTGATGATCTATAACATCTTGAAGAACAGATTCAGCATATCTACCAAATTGGATTTCAAATTGTGTTAATGGTACATTAACCTCAGATTTTTGAACTGGTGTAGATGGGGTAGTATGCTTAGGAGCAAAAGAGTTTATATAGGTTTTTGTATTTGAAAAATGTGGGCATTCTTTTAAGCTGTGATTTTCTGAACAAAATAAACATTTAGTCATCGGGGTTTACCAGCAATCCTGCTAGCCTTTTTTCATAATAAGAGGCAACAAGAGCTCTAACAATATTTGTAGGCTGAACTCTCTTACCCAGTTTCTCAGTTAATCTTTTACATTCTAAGTTTAAAAACTTTGCTATATTTAATGGAAGGTCTATATGGTAAACATATTTTGTAGCGAAGGGCTTTCTTATTTTTCTTTTTATAGTCATTAAAGCTATTCCGTATATTATTCGTCTACTTTATTTAGTGTAAAACTGGCCTGTATTTCTGGTTCTATCTCTGCCTTTATTTTTTCTATTGCCCTATCTAAGCATACTGAAGTATCGTTAATTTTTATCTTTATTGGCCCTATCTTTGGACATATGGGGTATTTTCTATATAATTTAGAGGGCATATGAGTTACTAGAAGATAAATGTTTTCTAAACCACATTTAATCCATATATTGACTGTTTTTTTTAAAATAGTTCCTTGACATATATGGACATCCTCCACTATTTTACCGAATTCTTCACGTATTATTTTAGATTTCCAGTAGTTCAATAGTATCTCCGTATAATATAGTTTTTTGACTCTTTAAAGGAGTAAATAGACTAATTTTTTACAGGCTCTACTACTCTTAAAACTTTTTTTATAGCTATCACCAGATCACCGTGTTTCATATTTTCATATTGTTCTATTCCTAAATTGTGTGCTATCTTGCGAAGAGTTGAAAGTGGTAGTTCTTCAATCTGTTCATTATTTATTATACGCGGAGACGAAGCATTTGCGCGGTCAAATTCATTTTTGACTACTAATAAGGTATTAATTACACCTTTAGTATAACAAATGCCGTTACTAATTGAATTTAATCCTTCATGCATAGAAGGCAGTATGCCTACACTTCTTGCTTTAAAATGAATACGTCGCATAATTTTTTCTACTCTATGAAGATATCTTAGTATTTGTAACATGATATTGCAGCTCCTATATTTGTTTTTTCTATTACTGTACAAAAGAAAAAACAAGGCTTCTTATTCAATTTTTATCTCCTCTCGTCTTTAAGTTATTTATTTAGAAGATAGTCTCCTTTCTTTTTTTAATTTACGACAATTTAGACATTTTTTTGGAAATATATAATTGTCACCAAAAATAGCTCTTAATCTAAATTTATCTTTATCAGTAATAATAAAATTAATTCCACATACATTACAGTTCACTTTTAAACTAGTCATTGTAATAAGTTCTTTATATTAATCCTTGTTGTTTTGCTACACTACGTGTAAATATAAGCGTTCCAGAATCCCCACTAATTTTTACATCTGATTCCTTATCTATTTGGCTTTTAGGTATCCAAATAGTGATACCATCAATATTAACTAATAAAGCGTTAATGGTTTCTTTTTTAGCATATGCGTCGCACACATATAAATTATTCGAAGACTTTGTCATTTTTAAGAACTCCTATGTTCTCTAAAGTTAAAAATAACAATTTAGAAGGCTGATTATCATTATAAGATTTCCATATTATCTTATGTGGATAGTTTTTCCAACCTTCTTTATCAAAATGGCGAATAGAGGCAGATTTCCAATTAGCTTTAGTAGGCAAGTATTTAGACTGCGGAGGTAATCTTACAAAATAGAGAGGATCAGTAAGGGATGTAGAAGCCTCGTTTATAAATACCTCACAACCAGTAGCGAGTATCCTGTCTACTTGATCATTTCTTAGTTTAATTTTATTTATAGTAATAACATTCATTTCTATAAACTTTTTTTTACCTATCATTTTTTCTCCGAAAAATTCAGTCTAGACAGAATATAATTAAAAAGACTACGATTATACAGATGGAGTGTAATTATAGTTATCATCTCCTATTATAATTGAGGTACTCTATGTCAACCCCCAAAGAAACTGAACAAGACCTAATTCAAAAAAAAGTTTTAGAATTTAAAAGGCATACTGGACAAATAATTTGTCCAGTATGCCGTATGAAAATGAAATCACATTGTAAGGATAGATACCAGCGTTGTATGTCAGTGTATGTAGCTAGAGCATTACTTCCAAAGAGATGATTAATTTATCTCCACTCATCTTTCTCAAAGTCCCATCCAGAATCAAGAAGAGTTAGTGAGTCATCTTCATAACCGATAGCTTTAACTATTTGAGCTAAAACAATTGCACTCTATAAATCGTCTTTTTTCCGTTTTAATTTACTATTTTCTTTTAGTAAAGTTTGAACGTAATAAATTAAAGCTTCCTTAGTTGCGTGTTCCCAGCAACAATTCATTCCTGGAGCAACTTTATTTTTACATTCTCCTACTATTGACCCGCCTATTTTTATACTTGGATGGATGGAAACTCTATCCACGTGGCAACACTTTAAAGTTCTATTCTCATCTTGATCTTTTATTTTAGATTTCATGGAATCTCCCTAGCCTAATCCTCCTATGCTGGGTGCTTTTTTAACTAGTTTACAAAAATAACAGTCTCCTATAAGAGTATAAGGATCAAAGTGAGATACTAAATCTGTAAAGTAAACATCATTGGTTTTCTCAAAAAGTACGAGTATTGCCTCACCTACCATTATTTGATGTTTCCAATAATCAGGTAGCTTATTTTTGGGTAGAAATTCTAAATTATTTGGATCACAAACTGTTCCAATTACGGTCATATATTTAACAGAATCTGTTATATTCAAAATTTTTGAGGTTTGATATTCAATCTTATCTCCTATATTAAATTGCATAGGTGTCTCCTGAATTCAAAATTCTTACTGAGTTATGGGATACATATCTGTAGGGTGGGGTAACAAACCGTCTTCTACTTGCATGGACCAATAAATAAATAAGTAGTTAATAAGATCTGTGAGACGTCCCTCCATTTTTTCACTTTCTAGTTTCTCAGTTGAGATCCAAGAAAGTATAGAGGTTACATGCTTTAAGAAAAATATACTCCACACAGTATATTTAGTAATACTTGGATTATTTAGCATATTTGCTATGTTACCAAAATTACTATTAGCAGATTGATCTTCTTTTTTATCATAAGCTGTATAGTCTCGACCCTTTTTTTCTAAAACAGGTAGTAAATAATTTTTTATTACAGCATCGATAAAAGCTGGTCTATCTTCTGTTTTAATAACATACCCTCTGTTTAATGAATCAGTCGTCATTTTTTTTATGTTTTCATAATTAAGTTCTTTAGTCATTTTTTGTTCCTTTTTTAGAGAAGTTAACTTAGCTGTTTTTGTTCTTTTTTTACGTACATTAAAAGTTAATTTCCAGTAAATCCCCTCTTTCAAAACAAATGCGTCTTTAATTAAACTTCTTAAAGCATTAGCTGTATTTACTAAATAATATTCAGCCGGTCCAACTAATGTTTTTGGCCAGCGTACTTTTCTTGCATTATTAACTTCATATGTTTCAAATTTATTTCCTATTTTAGAAAGTTGAATTAATGCAGCAAGTGTCTCTATTTGGTCAGGAGAAAAATTACTCATCTTACTCCTTTTTAAGATTTGTATTTGTAAATAGTTTGGGGCACCCTTTTTTGTAATATAGTACTCTCTACTTCTTTGGTTGTTTCAAGTAAGTTCATAAACGTCTGAGTATTAAAACAATTTGAGCTATTTATATTATCTAGAATATACAAACTAGTTGTCCAATTTTTAGATTCTTTTAAAATATCTAAAGACAACTTCAAATTCTTATTCAGTAAAGTTAACTTATTTATTAAATCGACTTCCCAACAAGTTAATTTTTCGTATTTTGAATATAGTAAAAGACAAAGGTTACTCAATAAAGAAGGGGCAGTAATATTATGTACTTTACAAATATCTAATAACATATCCATAATATACTGTTCTGATATACCCATATTAGTAGCATATGTGTATATATATTTTAAGTCCTCTTTTATTAAAATTCCGAATCCTATTTGTGGAAACCCTTTTATAATCATTCTAGAAAACGTAATTCTAGTATCCTTAGCTATTTCAAATACTGAAATCCTAGTCAGTTCGTCATTAATTGTTCTTTCCCATAAATTTGAATCTTCACTATTATTATTCAAAGTTCCTGAGGTATCCCAAAATATTAAATTCTTTTTAGATTCATTAACAGTTTTCATATCTCACTACCATTATATGTATTTAAACTTCTCTTATTCAACATTAATTTCACTTCAGATTCCCATATACTTCTTTGAGGATCATTATATTCTGGACCTGTTGCCAGCATTAAAGAGTTTATAAACTTTGAATGGTCCGAGACAAAATGCCATAAAGGTATATATTTATACTCATCAATTAAACTTTTTAAAACTGATCTACATGTCTTTTTATTCACTAAAAAGACATCATGAGCTTCTGTAATAAATGAGTACAATATTACACTTAACCAACGTACAGATGATAAAGAATTAGGAGATATTAAATCATAATATAATACCTTTTTTCCACCTTGTAAAACAATAGAACAAGGTGCCGAATTTGTTAATATCAGTTGTATGGATTTCCCTAATACCTTAAAACTTTTATATACATAACTATCTTTATAAAAAGTGTTTTCAGATACGTAAAATCCAGTACGTTTTTGTAGTGACGGATATACCCAATCATAAAAAAGATTCATTTATTTAGCCTTAACTAATATTAGTTTACAAATTTGTGTCTTTTTCTCACCTCCTAAACTAGTTTCACAAGCATGATTTATTTTCATAGTATCTACTTTCTCCTCTTCCGCTAGTTTATTTATATCGGTTCCTATTTCTAAATTGTATCTATCATGAATAGCGTTTTTAATATACGCCACTGTACACCACTGGTCTTTGGATAAGACCGACATTATCTTTTCTACTCTCTCATCACGAGAAGTTTTTTTCTTCTCTAATTTACGAATTTTCTTCACCCCTTCAGACATCAAATACTCCTTAGATTACACTTTGTACACATGTTAATGTTTTTCTGTTATGAAGACCTTTTATAATTCCTAGATGACCCATGTGTATATGTCTAATAGGCATAATCTTTATTTTGTTTTCTTTTTTAAGTTTTTCTAATACGTATCGTATAACTGGGATACTGTATTTTGTAACAAATTGTAAGTACGCTAATGTGGCGCATTCTTGATTTTGAAGTGCAAGTAGAATACTTTGAGCTCTTTCTTCATAAGTTATATACACTAATCTGGGTTTAATTCTCATTTATAAAGACCTTATGTTGAAATGGACAGGGATTTCTTTACAGCTATTAATAGCTCCTTTTCTTCTATTCTACATTTCATGCAAATGGACCCGTACAGCTTCTTTTTTCTAGTTTCACTATACCGGCCTCTAAATTCTGTAATTGGTAAAAAATCTTCACATCTTGAACAAATTTTCATACTAATTTTATTCAAATTACTTTCTAACATATTCATAAATACCTTTTATTATAGAGGGATATTCGGATAAATACAGATTTCAGTAACTGAAGTATATTCCTTTAAAAAATCAAATAAGTTTATTACATTAGGTATAGCTATGCCTATGTAATTAAAAGTCGAGAGTAAAACAACGTAAAATTGCGGAATGGTCTCTTTACGTTCCCATAATTCAAAATAAACTATGCTATTTGATTTTCCATATTTGCTTATTAATTTAAATCCATAGTCACGTAGTAGACTACCTACATATACGCCTTCTTTCATAGGTAACGAGTTAGGACACTCGATACGTACTAATTTATTTATATAGATTAGTCCTCCAGTAAAGGTAAATTTACTCATCACTACTCCTTAATATGAATATAGGGAATGGGAACCCATTCCCTATTTTCACCTAAAGTATCGAACCTCCAAAAATGTGGATATGAAATATACACAACGTCATAATCTAATGAAAATTTCCCAAATTGTAAATGTTTAAAAACGCTATTTGCAACAGGTGTACACTCACTACTCAAACTTTTAACAGCATCGATATTAGATCTAATTCCTCTTTGTATAATTTTTGAAATCTGAAGAGCAGGACTAGGGACTATATTAATTACAGCATTTAAAACCCCATATTCGAAAGTCTTATCAAAAATTACTAAAGATACTAACTCAGAAGAAATTGCTTTTGTTGTAACTTTAAAATCTTCCCAAGTAAAATGATGAAAACGAATATACTCTAAAGACTCATTACAAACTAAATTTTTAATGATAGTTTTTTTATCCATTTTTTATCCTACAGTTTGTGTTCTCCATTCTTGAAGAGAATATTGGGTTAGTTTTTTATTTTGTAATACAGTAATTGCTTTTGTAGCTGCAAGAGCCCCCTCTATAGTAGTGATATACGGAATATGATATTCAATAGCACCTTTACGAATATTCATGCCATCATGATGAGCTGAAGAACCCGTAATTGTATTAACTATCAGTTGAATTCGCCCATTGATCATCAGATCTATTGCATTAGGCCTAAATTCGGATACTTTATAGACTACCTCAGATTCTATACTATTTGCTTTTAAGAATTTAGCAGTCCCATTAGTAGCTAAAATAGTAAATCCTAATTTTATAAGATATTCTGCTAAGGGTATGATTCTAGGTTTATCCATATCGGATATAGATAAGAATACTGCACCATGTTGGGGTAATTTTAATCCTGCAGCTATAGCTGCTTTAGCATAAGCCTCTCCAAAATTACCCGCTATTCCCATTACTTCACCTGTAGAAAGCATTTCAGGACCTAATATAGGGTCTACATTAGGGAATCTATCAAATGGAAATACAGGCATTTTTACAGAAACACCGAAGGGAGCTCCATCATGTATATTTAGACTCGCTAGAGAAGTTCCACAACACAATTGAGCAGCTAGTGTGGCCCAAGGCACACCAGTAGCCTTAGAAGTAAATGGGACGGTCCTAGAGGCCCTAGGATTCGCCTCAAGTATATAGACCAGCTCATCTCTAACTGCAAATTGTATATTTAATAAACCTACAACCTTTAGTTCTTTTGCCAGTAATATAGTAGCCGCTTTAATTTCAGTCAAAATTTTTGTAGAGAGCGACATACTAGGAAAAGTACATGCTGAATCCCCAGAATGTATTCCAGCTTCTTCTATATGTTCTAGAATTCCGCATATTACCGTGTCCTTTCCATCTGATAGGGCATCTACATCAACTTCTATAGCGCGTTCTAGAAATCTATTAATGAGTACAGGATAGTCAGTAGTCCTCTTTTCCCAATATGTCTCTAAATCCTCTTCTGTGTAAACAGTTCTTATACCTCTCCCACCTAAAATATAAGAAGGGCGCATTAATAATGGAAAGCCCATTACTCTAGATAATCTTAAAGCTTCTTCCAAACTAGTAACTGTACTTCCAACTGGTTCTCTAAGATTTAGTTTGTTTACAAGTATTGAAAACTTATCTCTGTCTTCTGCTATATCAATATATTTAGATGGAGTTCCAAGAATATTAATACCTTCTTTTGATAGTTTATAAGATAACTTTAGAGGGGTTTGCCCACCAAATTGAACAATGACACCATACGGTTTCTCCTGGTCTATAATATCTAAGATGTCTTCTAAAGTTAGTGGCTCTAAATACAACCGGTCTGCTATATCCCAATCTGTAGAAACAGTCTCAGGATTACAGTTAATCATTATTGCTTCTTTTCCAGACTTTTTAATACCTTCAATAGCTTGAACACAACAAGAATCGAATTCAATTCCTTGACCAATTCTAATAGGTCCAGATCCTAAAATTATTACGGAATCTCTATTCTTTTCTGGAACTTCATTTAAAGTGGCACTATAACTTCCATATAGATATGGAGTAGCAGCAAAGAATTCTCCAGCACAAGTATCTATTTTCCTATATTGTTTTAAACACCCACTTTTTTTTCTATCCTCTCTTAAGATATTTAAAGAATCATCTGAAAAACCAAGACGTTTTAGAGGAAGCAATAAATTTGGGTCTATTGTACCTTCTGAAAGAACATTAATATCCATAGTTACCAGTGTTTTTAATCTATCTATGAACCAAGGATCCCATTTTGTATAATAACTGATGATCTCCGTATCAAATCCTCGTCGTATAGCTTCAGTGATTACCCATATTCTTTTTGAATTAGGTATACGTAAATTATTAATTAAGGCGTCATTGTCAAGTTTTGTAATAGATGAAGAAGAGGTTAATCCTTTTTCATGTATATCTAAAGACCTAATAGCTTTTAAAAATGCTTCTTCAAAGCATTTTCCTATAGCCATTACTTCTCCAACAGATTTCATGGACGTTCCTAATACATCATCCGTATCAGAAAATTTTTCAAAGGTGAATCTGGGGATCTTTACTACAACGTAATCTAAAGCGGGTTCAAAAGACGCTGGAGTACGTTCTGTAATAGTATTTGTTAATTCGTCTAATCTATACCCCAAAGCTAATTTAGTGGCTAGTCTGGCAATAGGAAATCCCGTAGCTTTAGAAGCTAACGCTGAAGACCTAGATACTCTAGGATTCATCTCTATGATTACCCATTCTCCAGTTGACGGATGTACAGCGAATTGAACATTAGCTCCTCCAGTTTCTATACCTATTTTTCTTAGGCATGTTGCAGAAGCATTTCGTAATATTTGGTATTCTTTATCCGTTAGTGTTAGTGCTGGCGCAACTGTGATAGAGTCTCCTGTATGTACTCCCATTCCATCTATATTTTCAATAGAGCATACTACTACCACGGTATCTGCTCTGTCTCGCATTACTTCCAATTCAAATTCTTTCCATCCTACTACTGAACGTTCTACTAATACTTCTTTTATTGGACTAGCTTCTAAAGCAATCTTTAAACCCTGAATATATTCAGCTTTATTATAAACTATGGAAGTACCCGTTCCTCCCAATGTATAAGAGGGTCTAAGTATTAATGGAAAGTTGATCGTATCCGTTTCCCAGTCCTTATCGGATTTTATAATAACGGAAGGAAGTACTGGCAAACCAACAGATTTCATAGCTTCTTTAAAAAGTTGCCTATCTTCTGCAACTTGTATGGATTTGATACTGGCGCCCAATAATGTAATATTCAGTCTTTCTAATACGCCAGCTTTATGTAATTCCATAACCAAATTAAGAGCTGTTTGACCACCCAGAGTAGCCAATATTGCATCACATCTCTCCTTCTCTAGTATATTTGCAACTACTTCCATAGTTAAAGGTTCGATATACGTAGCATCTGCTAGCGTAGAATCGGTCATAATAGTGGCTGGATTGGAATTAACCAGTACTACTCTTATATTTTCTTCTTGAAGAGCGAGTATTCCCTGTACTCCCGAATAATCGAATTCACATGCTTGCCCTATTAAAATAGGGCCAGATCCCAGCAAACATACGTTTTTAACATCCGTATAACAGGACATTATTGTTTCCTCTTTTTACAGCAATCCATGAATATTTGAAAAGTAAAACTCGTATCATGTGGACCAGGACTGGCTTCAGGATGAAATTGAATTCCCCAAGCTAAATATTTATAGGACGCTATTCCCTCTATAGATGAATCTATAAGATTGGTCATGGTCACTTGTGCTGTATGCTTACGTATAGAATCCCTACGTAAACAATAATTGTGATTTTGAGAAGTTATGTAAACTGCCCCAGTAACCATATCTTTTACTGGATGATTTGCACCATGATGACCAAAAGGTAGTTTATATATTTCTCCATTTAAGGCTAGAGCTAATAATTGGTGCCCTAAACAAATACCAAGAATGGGCACTTTTCCTAGTAATTGGTATATCGTGTTGCCGACATCGGCAACACGTCTTGGATCACCAGGCCCATTAGATACTACGATGCCATCAGGTTTGAATTTTAGAATCGTGTCAACATCTGTCCAAGGAGGAACTACAGTTACTGCAACCCCAATATCTATTAGTTTACGTAAAATAGAATATTTACATCCACAATCTATTACAATTATTTTAATAGCTTCTTTTATTACAGTCTCTTTTTTCCAAGATGCTTCAGTCCATTCGTAATCTTTCGATTCACAATTAATTCTACTTAAGTCATGCTTATCTATTTCAATTGAAGTATCTACGTTATCTTTTTTATCACTGCACATTAGTATTCCTGATAAAGAGCCGTACTTTCTAATATGCAAAACTATAGCTCGTGTATCAAATCCCCAACCGACCGGTATTTTAGCGTTAGTTAAGTATTTTAAAAGACTTTTATCAGCTCTCCAATTAGAGAAGTTAGGGGACAAATCTGAAACAATAAGTCCGGATACACTAATGTTTTTTGATTCATAGTCCTCTTTGTTTATTCCTGTAACACCTATATGCGGGGCAGTTAGAACTAAAATTTGTCCATAATAAGAAGGGTCAGTTATCATTTCTTGATAACCGAACATTGACGTATTAAATACTACCTCTCCTTTTGTACTTTTATTACTATTAGTAAACCCTTCATAGGTAGTGCCATCCATGAATTTTAGAGTACATTTTATATCTGGCATTAATTAACAAATCTGTAATAAAAACTAATTATTAGAGCCAACCAACTAATAGTTATTATAAGGCAGATAATAACACTGTGTTTAAATTCATGGCCCATTATATTCCTTTTGAAAAGACCTAAAAAATATGCTGGTAAGCAGAACAAATATAAAATTATGAGGAAAATCGTTATTTGGTTAATAATGGCTTCATAATTCAAATACCTCATATACCTCTCCTCCTTTAATTTTGTTTAAACTACACTTCTGAAATCTCTACTATATTTGCATATAAACCTGAATTATGTACTTCTGATCCGGCAGTTAAACTGGGACCTTTCATTTCCGATTCAACGGTATAGATATAGTATCCCCAGTTCCCATTTGCTGAATATAACTTAAGTAATTTTTTGTATTTACAGCTTATTGCAGTAAGTGTATTAGGACAGTCAGTTACCTTATTATAGATTGTTTTATTTAGTGTGTTCCACCCTTTGTTAGTATCCCAGTAATAATCTGATAGCATGCTGTTTTGAATAACATATTTGGATTTCGCGGTTAATGACGAAAATGTGTAAGAAACCGACTCTATTTTAGCTTGTTCAATTAACTCTATTTTTTTGTAGCTGGGTTTAAAATCAAATTCAAAATACTTATTTTTACATAATAAAAAGTTCCCTATTTCAGTTATTAGAACATTTGGAATGTTAGTCGCATCATTTATTATATACGGATTTCTTTGAGGTACCCATATTTCAGTACCATCTAATTTATTGTCGTTATCTTCTATAATCCCTGTGTAATGCTTTTTTACTGGTGCATAAAATAAATCAGTTGAACATGATCCACTAATTGAGTGTTCAGATTGTTTTGATATACGTATAACGTACATTTTTTCCTCTCTTTTTTAATTATAAAGGGGTGAGTATTTTATATTTAAAAAACACAGGCATAACTTATACTTATAAAAAAACTCCCTGCCGTTATCTTATCTTTATTCCAGTTCGATATGGAATTATTCGATAGGTTAAAAAACATTAGTGTCTCCTTTTAAATTGTAAAGGGTAATAGTTTTATAGATAAAAAAACACTGACATATCTAATATATTGAATAACCTTGGGCAGGTTTATATAGATATGTCAGTGTTCAAATTCGTTATTTCAGAGAGTAGGATACTCTCTGAAGCGTACAAATTTGAAAACGCTAGTTTTTACAGTCTCCCCCTTCGGGGAGACTGTCTCTTCAACCACCCTTTCGGTGGTTGATACGACACATTCTACTCCAAAAGACTGGAGTAGCTTGACCAAACAATAGGAGAGAACAGCCTCCCCCATTATATGGCAGGTGATCCATTTTCCTAGTATTCCGACTTCACTTTCTAGTTCATTAACTAGAAAGTGGGCTTCGTTCAAAATACATTCCCCGCCAAACTCTGCCGGCAATACCGGCATTCTTTTTGACATGCAGATTTGCATGTCTGAGCAGCTTTTAGCTGCTCCTAGCTGTTCTCCCCCCCACCCCGACATGGGGTGGTTCGTTAAATTTACAAAAATCCGCTGATTAGACATTAAAATTCTCCTGTTAGGCACTCCATCTAGGAGTGCCTTGGTTTTTGGCATTAAGAAAAAAGGCCGTTCTTTCTTCTTACCTTACTTATACCTATTAAATATGCTCTTTTGTGCTAAATGGCTGGATTCTTTAGCTTTAATTCAGTTAGCTATATACGTGTATTTAGTAATTAAACTAATTTTTTCTAAAGTCTTTTTGTTACTCTAGTAGCAGTATAATAATCAACTATTTTGGTCTATAATCGTTTTTTACTTTAAAATCTTTACGCATATTATATATTTTAGAGTTATTATGCATATTTACTATCATAGAATTATCTTCCATATTCTTTATTTCAGAGTTATCCCATAGATGATGTATTACAGAATTATCCAACATAATAAATACCTTAGAATTATTCCATATATTTTTTATTAGAGAATATTCATACATATTTCCTACTGTAGAGTTTTCATATAAATTTTCTATAGTCGTGTATTTATACAGACTATTTATTATAGAATAATTTCGTATATTCTTTATTTTGGAATAATCTCTCATATTTCCTACCATAGAGTTTCCTTCCATAGAAGATATGGAAGAATTATCCCAGATGGTTTTTATGAACGATAGATTCCTCATATTTTCTACTGTAGAATTTTCGCGTAAGTTTTTTATTACAGACTTTCCGAGCATGTATTGAATTCTACAACTTCTAACTTCTTCTACTAATGCAGTATCAAGAAGTATAAAACACCCTTTTTCAAGAAGCTCCTTCTCCCCTTGTACAAACATATTAGAAATGATTGCCCATAGTTTATTAGTTATGATCTCTTTATCAAACCAGTCTGGAACATCACCACCAAGATTCACTCTCCAATTTCCTATATCATTGGGTTTCAAATCATTATTTTGTGGAGAAATCATAGAGAATTCTACTTTACAGAACGCCTCATTAAAACAATTTGATTTAGAGCCCTTTAAATTATATTTCTTTATTAACTGCTCGTGATTATCTGGACATTTGTAATCCCAAATTACATCTAAATTTTTTAATACTATGGCACTGAGAAAATTACACATTCGTTTTCTCCTTTTAAATATATAGAAGGGTGAAAAAGTTATACTTTTTACACCTCTTACTTATACCTATTAAACACCTGTTTTTACTTGCTAAAAGTATTATTGTGAATAGATTCGAAAAAATTTTTTTCTGTGAAATTCGGCCCTTATTAATTATATACCAATAATATCCAGTAGTTACAAGTGAGGTTAAATAGATTAAATAAATTATAATAAAAATACTTGATTTTATTACAAAGATGCGTGATAAAAGACTTAAGAGGAAAAAGCTCAATAATTTCCTCTAGATTGGAGAATACCAATGATTTGCGATTGTAGAATTGGAATGCTGCTACCACAAAAAGATGACGGGGAGAGCATTTGTAGGTGTTCTAAGTGCGGTAAGATTTGGGTAATCGATATGATACCTGATGATAGACATCGAGTACCATCTTGGATAATAAGAAGGTCCGGAAAATACTTAGGTTTATCGGAACAAAGAGATGGTTAAACTGTGGTAAGTTCTTTTTTTACACTCGTCAATGGCTGAGCATCTTTATGCTTCAATTTCTTTATTACACAAGACTCTATTAGTATATCTAAAAGATTACTTTTATAGGTATTCCACACGTCTTCAATTTCTAGTCTATCGTTATTATTTTCTTGAACTCGCCAATCTTTTACTGGAGAAATAACTCTCCAAGTATATAAATACTTTGGAACCATTAAGAATTTATAACCTTTAGCTGCAAGACGTGTTTGAAGTTCATAATCTTCAGCAGTACGGTACTTTTCGTTATAGCCGCCTTCTGCCAGTACTATATCTCGTTTAAACATCCAAGTTCCATGAACAGTAAGAGCTTTTCTATGTAAAGCTTTTATAATATCTATATGTGTTCTAATACGAGTCCATGGCTTTATAATAGTGCCCTTTTTGATAATATAATTCCAACAGAGAGCCATTAGGGCATCTGAAGAGGTAAGCGCCTTATATTGCATCTCCAATCGAGTAGGGTCGCTTATATCATCAGCATCCATACGAGCGATTATATCGAAGTTAGATACTTTAAGACCTATATTAAGAGACGCGGCAACACCTAGCTTTGTAGTATTTGTTAGAACTTTAATTCTTGGGTCAGTTTGACTTGCTAGAATATCTTTTGTTTTATCTGTAGAGCCATCGTCAACAATAAGAAACTCAAAAGAGGTAAAAGTTTGGTTAAGAACGCTGGTTATAGCTTCTTTTAAATATCGTTCTTCATTATAAACTGGCATCAGTACGGTTATCATTGGACAAGTATAGAATAGATGATTAAGGTATTCAATAAGTGTAACTTATTTTAAAATAAGTTAACTAGATTAAGGTCGATTTCTTCAACGGTTTAAACTCTTTAACTGTTAAATTTAAGAACTGGCTATACAAAAAGTAGTTATAGGAGACAAAATGGAGCGAACGGTAAAAGACGAGAAACTTCTTTAGGAAATGGTAGTTAT
>Ga0315289_10004904_pt1 | contig 19897 bp, 27 predicted proteins | sample YL17G11_40_MG_FD_203452 | JGI IMG/M metagenome (GOLD analysis project Ga0315289, IMG submission 203452) | Sediment microbial communities from Yellowstone Lake, YNP, Wyoming, USA - YL17G11_40 | ecosystem: Environmental > Aquatic > Freshwater > Lake > Sediment | place: USA: Wyoming | collected... | reverse complement strand
TCTTTCCGCCCGCGTGGCCGCTCCTTCCGGCCCTGCATTTTCACTCTTGGACGTGCCAGCGGACGCGCTCGGATCTGCCTTGGACGCGACGCGAAAGAAAGGACGCGAACAGAGGGTATTGAGCGTGGATTGGGGGGCGGGGAAGATGCATGATGAAAAGTACCTGTTCTTTTTCTTCGCCTCTCCTCGAGAAACCCTGTGGCCTCCTCCAAGAAGTTTCCTCAAGACGCAGCCTGCTTTCTCTCTCTCGGACCCCGACGGACCTTTTTTTCACCAACACGTAGCTCTGTGCTCGGACCCCCTGCCTGAGAGCACAAAAAAAAAAAAAAAAACGACAGCCACCTACTGCTTCCCGCTGGCGACGGCGGCCGACGAGCTGACTGCCGGAGAGCAGCACGCCGCGACCACCTTGCTCCGCGCCATCACCGCCGGGCTCTACGACTCCGACGACGAGGGCTATACCTCCCCCGCTGCCGCCGCCGCCGCCGCCGCCGCCCCCGTCCTCTTCTTCAGCGAGAGGGGCAACAAGCGCCGCTTCGACGCCCTGGTCTCCTCGGACGAGGACGAGGGAGAGGAGGAGGGCGGCTCGTCCTGCTTCTCCGACGCCTCGGCGGCGACGCAGCGCCGCCGCCCGTCGCTCGACGAGCTCACCTCGCGGCCTCGGCAGCCGCGCCAGGCGGCGACCCCCCGCACGCCGTCGCGCTCGTCGAGCCTCCGCTCGAGCGGGAGCTGCTTCGGCTCGGGCGGCGGCGAGGGGATGCTCCGCGCCGCGTGCAACGCCGCCGCAGCCGCCAAGAGCGCCGCCGCCGCTCGTGACGCCGCCGCCGCTCGTGCCGCCGCCGCCGCCGCCGCCGCCCCGGAGCAGCCGACGACGCCGCTGCCGCCGCGCCCCTCCGCGCCGCCCGTCGGCACCAGCTCCCCCCCGCCCCTGCTCCCGCTCCCCCCCGCGCCGCGCCCCCCGCGCCGCCTCAGGGCCCTCGGGAGGGACTACTGGGGGGACGCCGCGCCGCCGCCGCCACCAGGGTCGGCCTTCGACGTCGGGCTGCCCGCCGAGTGCTGCGGCTCCGGGACCGCCGCCGCCTCGAGCGGCGGCTCGGAGGAGCAGCTCCAGCGCTGCCGCCGCCCGCGCTCGCCCTTCGAGCTGCAGGAGGAGCAGCAGACGCATCAGCGGGAGGTCGGCAGCAACAGGGAGGTCCAGGCCGCCACGCCTCGCTCGCTCCCCTCGCTCTCGCTGGCGGGCTTGCGCCCCGAGCAAGTCGAGGCCGCGCTCGGGAGCGCCGTCGCCGGGCCGCCGACGCTCAAGGCGCCCGGCGGCGGCATCAGCGCGGGCCCCCTGGGCCTGGCCCTCGACACCCGCTCGCTGGTCCTGGAGATCAACGCCCGGTTCGACGCCGCGGCGAGGCTCGCCGCCGCTGTCGCCGCGGGCCTCCTCTAGCGATGAAGGAGGAGGAAAGAGAGAGAGAGAGAGAGGCTTCGTTGCCCTCGACATTTTTGACAAACAAAAGAAAACGAGAAGAACAAAAAAAATTGAGAGAACCGCCAGCGTTCAACCCACCACAGCACCCTTTTTTTGGTACGAAACAACCCACCACTTAGAGCAGCGAGAGGTCATACGAACTCCCCCCACTCATTGGTGGGAGAGAGAGAGAGAAAGAGAGAGAGAGAGAGAGAGAGAGAGAGAAGGAGAGAGAGAGAGAGAGAGCAGTGGAGAGACTAGAGAGAGAATCGAGTGGAGAAGGAGACAAACGCGCGCGAGTTGGGGCCAAAAACACGCAGTCGCCAAAACCTTTCTCTTTTTTTTCTTTCCTTTCAACATGCCTCCTCCTCTAGCGAGACAGCAGCCACCCGCACAATTTTGACAAACCCCCGTGCCCTAAGGCGCCCTTGGAGAAACCTATTGTTTCTCGTTTGCGTGCCTTCCGTTGCGATTTGACCACACAAACCCCCCAGATTTTCGTTTTTTCCCCCGACCTTTTTTCTTTTGTCCACCTTCCTAGACCTCTCCCGCGCGTCAACCAAGGGGCGCTTCTAACGCCCCTGATTTCAGAAGTAAAACGATTCCGTATCGTTCCCTCTTCTGTTTTTTTCACTGCTTTGGGCCGTCGCAAAGAGAGGAGGAAAGAGAGAGAAAAAAGAAAAAACGGTGCAGCATTTTTAGCAGCATTTTTAGCAGCATTTTTAGCAGCAAACAACGATCAGTTCCTCGCACCATTTGAACACCCTTTCCCCACTCAAAAACACCTGGGGCGACTTCTTTGTAACATTTTTTCCCCCCATTTGTTGCTGCCATACTACCTTCGTGGCATAGAAGAAAGAAAGAAAAGGAGAGAGAGAACTTGTCTCGAGAGATTTAACAAAGAAAACAAAACGAAACTTTTAAAAAAACTCTCTCTCTCGCTCTCTCGCCAGGTCTCTGGCCAGTTCTCTCCCTCTCTCTTTCTGAACGAACAAAATGATGGCGAAAATAACGACGGCGACGTCGAAGAAGAAGAAAAGGCTCCCATCTCTATCTCACACCTCGATATCCCCTTCTTTGCCCCCGTCTTCCTTCGCGAGCTTCATCTGCTCAAACTCCACCTTGGCCGCGGCAGCCGCGGCCGCGGCCATCGCCCTGCTGTCCAGCACCACTCCGCCACCGTTGGGAGGTAGCACGTGGTCGATGATCCCAAAGTCCAGCGCCTGCGTCGGGCTCATCCACGAGGGGCGGTCGGACTCGATCTCGATCTCCTCCTCGGTCTTGTCGGTGAACTCGGCCAGGAAGCAGTTGATCAGCCTCGAGGTCCTGTGCAGCTCCGTGGCCGTGATGTTGACCTCGTCGGCCGAGCCCGCCGCGCCCCCGATGGGCTGGTGGAGCATGATCCGGGCAGAGGGCATCGCGTAGCGCTTGCCCTTCGCGCCCGCCGCCAGCAGCAGCGACGCCGTCGTCGCGGCCTGGCCAAAGGCGACGGTGCGGATCTTGGGGCGCAAGGTGCGCATCGTGTCGACGATCCCTACGGCGGAGTAGGGGCTCCCTCCCGCGGAGTTGATGTACATCGTGATCTCCTTCTCGTCGTCGAGGATCTCCATGGAGAGGAGGGCGGCGACGACGCGGAGGGCCGTCTAAAAGTTTTGGAGTTTGATGAGGTCGATTTCGATGAGGTCAAGGTCGACGTCGAGAAGCTCAAGGAGGCCGAGGTCGAGAAAAAAGGAAAGAACATGTGAAAGAAAAGAGACACCAAATTGAAACCAATCTTCCCCCCCTTACCTCGTCCGTGATCCTGGACCCGACGAAGACGACTCGCGACCGGAGGAGGTAGGTGTTGAGGTCGGTCATTTCCTGTTTTTTTGGAAAGGAGTTTCAAAGGTCCGAAGAGAGAAAGAAGAGGTGAGGGTCGAGAGAAGAGGAAGAAAATCGACGGCGGCCAATAAGCGAATTTGTCGAATGGGAAAAAAGAGCTCCAACTTGTCCTTCTTCTCCATTCTCTCTCCATCCAATTCACATCCGTGCACTCACATCTCCCCCCAACGAGACCATCGGCGCCAAAATTGGGTCTCGCGGAGAGCGCCCACGCGCGAAGAATTGCCTGTTTTTTGTTTTGTGAGTTTTTTTGGCGTCGTCAGCGGAAGGGCACGATTTCGTTCTCCCTTTAATCTGTGCTCGTGCCAGCGCTAGTTGGAGAGTTTCATCCATAAATCGGGCAGAGCGATTGCCCGTACTTTTCCGCGTGTCGCGTGGCAGGAGAGAGCGAGGAGCCGCCGAGAGAAGAAGAAGAGCCGGACGCGACTCCACCACGAGCGGCAACGACGACGCTCGGCGATGCACCGACAAAACTTGCGCTCGTTCCTCGCCCGGAGGGCGACGCCAGCGCGGGAGACGCGCAGCGCGCGAGCAAGGCTGCCATGACGGAGGCAGGAAGCGGAGAAGAGAAAGAGAAGCGAAGCGAAGCAAGGGAGAGAAGCGGAAAAGCGAAGGAAAAAAGGGGCGATCAACCTCCTCGCTCTGGCGGCTTTGTTTTGTGGAAGGGGCGAGTATTTTTTTCCTCGCCCTTGCTTTTTCTCTTAACTCCTGTTCTCCCCGCACGCCATATCCCAATCCGCGCCGCGAGAAAAAAGGGACGATGGAAAAAGGAAATGCACTTTCCGGCTTAGAGGAGTGAAGTTGAAATAAGTCACCAAATTTTTTATCACAAAGGGGAAAAATGAGAAGAAGAAAATGATATTTTCCTTCGTCAAAGAGAAACAAAAAGCACCCTTTTCTCCCTCCCTCTCTCTCTCTCTCTCTCTCTCCCTCTCTCTCGCTCGCTCTCTCTCTCTCTCTCCCTCTCTCTCTCTCTTCACGGGCGCTCGGCGACCTTGATCGTCAGGTGGTTGATCGGCTTCAGGATCTTGAACGGCCTCCCCTTGGCGCGGGGGCGAAACCTCTTGAGCTGCCCGGCCTGGTCGGCGAAGCACTCGGAGACATAGAGCTTGGCCTTGGACGCGTTGTTGTTGTTCTTGGCGTTGGAGGCCGCCGAGATGAGCGTGGCGAGGACGGGCTCGGCGGCGCGGTAGGGCAGGAACTCGAGGATCATCAGGGCCTCCTCGTAGGAGCGGCCGCGGATGACGTCAAGGACGCGGCGGAGCTGTTTTTTTAAAGGGAAGTGTGTGTGTGTGTGTGTGTGAGAGAGAGAGAGAGAGAGAGAGAGAGAGAGAGAGAGGAAGAGAGGAGGTCGTGAGGGCGTGTGAGTTTTTCGGGTCGTGGTCGTCGTGGTCGCGGCGGCGGCGGCTGCTTCTCTCGGGCAATCCTTTGATCATTCCGCCGCGCCCGTTCTCCTGCACCAAGCAGCCAATCCCGTTTGTCCAAACTCACTTTGTGCGCAGATCCACGGTTGTATCGGGCCTTGGCGGAAGCGCCCTTGTCGTCGGTGGCAGCGGCCGCCACGACAGGCGCGGAAGATGAGGCCGCAGCGGCAGCGGCGACGACCGAGACGACGACGGCCGGGCGGACGGTCGGAGCCAGAGCCTGAATTATTATTTTGGAATTGAATGCGGTTTGAGGTGCTCGTTTGGGTCAGTTTCAGCTTGAGACGCAAGAAGGGACACGTGAGTGCCTATCTCAGCGGCGAGCAAAGCGCGAGACGGCCGCCTCGACGCTCTGCGGCACGGCGAGATCGACGGCTAGACAAGAAAACTGCGCCGGTCTCGGTTTTGCGTCGTCAACATTTTCCTCTCTTGCGCATCGCCAGACGTCGCATTCCGACGCACCGTCCTGCGCGCAGCGGGCACAGCCGCGGGCCGGGACGCCGTGAGAGGGCGTGCCGTAGCAGACGCTCGCAGCATGCAGGCGCGCGCCTGCATCTTTGGTGCGGAAAAGGCGGGCGCGGGGAGAAAGGAGAAAGGAGAAGAAAAGTGAAAGTGAAAGTGGAGAGAGGAGAAGAGGCCCCATTTTTTTTTTTTTCTGCTCGACCTCGCGACCCCGACCTCTGCCTTCGACCTTCCCTTCGTCGTCCGCCTCCAGTCCCCCCGCACCAAAGAGCCACATGAGAATCGGAGATGCATTAGAAGTGTTACAAAATCAAAGAGCGCGCTGATAGTATAAGCTGGAAACTGGAACTGAGCTGGAGGCAAGAGAGAGACATCAAACTTCTTCTTTTCTTTCCCTCCTCCTCCTCACTCGTCATCACCATCACCACTCCCACGGCAGCACCGCGCAAAGGGCCGTCACGTTGTCCATGGTCCCCCGAGAGAGCGCAGCCGCAATCACGGCCTCAGCAGCTGCCGTCGCAATCGGGCAGAAGCCCGATCGAAGAGGCACGTTGAGCCCCAGCGAGGAAGGGTCTTCGTCGTCGTCGGAGTTTTGTTCTTTCTTGTCTTCTTCGTCCTTCTTCTTCCTTGCCTCCTCCTCCTCAGAAGCCGCCTTCTCTGGCCCTCCTTTCGAGCCGGCGGCTTCAGTCGCAGCAGCAGCAGCAGTGCCTCCTTCGTTCTTCACGTCGGAAGCAGCTTTGGCGCCGTTTCCTCCACCTGCTGCTGCCGCCGCCGCCATTTCTTCGTCGTCGTCGTCTTCCTCCTCGGTCGCCGCCGCCGCGGCTTTCAGCGCCGCCGCGACGGCGACCTCGGCCGCGTCCTGGTCCGATAGCACGTCCCAGACCCCGTCCGAGGCCAGGATCAGCATGGTGTCTCCGGGCTGCAGCAGAGTGACGCTCACGTCCGGGTCCGAGGAGACCAGGGGAAGAGGCTCCTTGAACTGCGCGTCTCCGAGCGAGCGAGAGACGGCGAGCCCCGCCGCCGGCCTCCCGGGGAGAGGGGACTCGGCGACGACGCGCCAGCAGCCCTGCCACTCGACTCGGCCTCCCGCAGCGAGCACGCGGGCGCGCTCGTGAGGGAGGTCCGGCTTGTGGTCGTGGGTGAGCCGAACGGCCTTGATTCGCGAATTGGAGGAAGAAGAAGGCGGAGGTTGAGAAGCGCGGGAAGCGTTTTTCGCCGCCGCCGCCGCCACAGCAGCAGCCGTGGTGTTGCTCCCGCTGCCGTTTTGGTGCGTGTGCTGCCACAGAGACCGCAGGAACGGAGGGAGGTGCGACTTGTGCTGTTCTTGCCGTGGAAGAGGAGCTGCTGCATAAGGGGACTGAGGGGAGCGCGTGATGATTGTTGGACCGGCGCGTTTCACGTCGTTCTCGTCGTCGTCGTCGTCGGAGGTCGAGGCGCCGTCGTTGTCGTCGCCGGTCGAAGCCGGAGCAAGAACAGGAGCAGGAGCAGGGGCAGATTTCGCGTCCCCTTTCTCCTCCTCCTCTTCCTCCTCCTCCTTCGTTGGAGCTGCAGTAGCAGCACCAGCACCAGCAGCAGCAGCAGCCCCAGCTTCAGCTTCCTTCTTCACGCCCCCGTTCGCAACCTTTTCCTTCTCCTTGCTCCCTTTCTTCCCCTTCTCCTTCTCCCTCTCGACCCGGGCGAGCACCGCCCTCGCATCGCCGAGGTGCGCCGTCCAAAGCTGCCTCCCGACCCGCAGGGCCACCAGCGCCGTCGTGCCCTCCCTCCCGCCCCTGCCGCGACACCGCGCTAGGATTTCGGCGTCGACGGACGCGAACGCGGCCCGCAGGGCCGCGGCCATGAGCGGGGCGTCGCTCTTCAGGGCCCTGTCCGGGTCGCCGCTGCCTGAGCAGAGGCGGAGCGCGGGCTCGCGGGCGAGCAGCGCGTGGAGCCTCTCCGAGGCCAGGGTGGCCGCATCGGAGCCCGAGTGGCCGTCGAAGACCGCCGCGTACGACCTTGGGAGCTGCTCTCCGGCGGCGAGGCCCGCGGAGTCGAGCGGGGCCAGCGGCGCGACGCAGGCGTGGCGGTCCTCCTGTTTTTGATTTTTTTCATTTTTCCCTCTCTTGTGAGCTTCTTCCTTTCTTCGGAACTCTTTCCTCCCTCTTCTCTTTTTCTTTAAACGAGCAGCCCCCTTACCTGGTACGGCCTCGAGCCCCTGTTGGTGGCCGTCCCCATCCGCAGCGGCGCCAGCGTCGAGTGCGGCGGCGGGTGCGGCGGCAGGTTAGCGATGACGGGGAGGAGGTCCTCGGCCGAGGGGGCAGCGGAGGCAGCGACGGCCAGGGCGGCGGCGGCTGCCAGCTGCTCCCGTGCCGTCTCCGCGTTCTTCTGGGACGGCGGTGGTGCCGGCGTCGGCGCATTGAGGACGGCGAGGAGGGACGGGGAGAGAGGTGCTCCCGTTGCTGCTGTCGCTGCGGCCGCTTCCGTCGGCGTCGTGGCAGGGGGGCCCTCCTTGTCTCCCTTGCGCCGGAGCCTGCGGAAGAAGCCCGCAGCAGCCGAGGCCGCTGCTGCTGCTACGTTTAATGTTGATGTTGGTGTTGATGCTGATGCTGATGCCGATGCTGCTGTCCTCTTGCTCGAAGGTGACCGCGAGCGGCGGCGTGCTTCCTTGTTCGACTTTTTCTTCTTCGTGGTGTCGAGGTTGCCGGCCGAGGTCGAAGGAGGAGGAGGCTGAGCCGTCGTCGCTGCCACCGCCGTCGCCGAAAACTCGTCCAATCCTCCGCCCCCTCCACTTCCCTGCCCGCGCATTGCGCTCGAAAACGCGGTCACGATAGAATCGGATGCTCTGGAGGGTGAATGCGCGCGAAGAAAACACGAGAGAGGGCGGTTCGACACGCCGCGGATTCCACCCCTCTTTGAACGTTTTCTCAATTAGTGGGGACGGGCACGGAGGCGGAAAAAAAATAAATCACTTTTCGCCGATTTTCTTTTCAGAGACGGAAAAGCCTTCCGGCTCTCGCTTTTCAATCCTTCGCAGCGAGCTCTCTGAACCCTCAAAGCGACTCACCATGGGCGACATGGTAAGCTGACGGTCTTCTCTCGCAGCCTGGACGGAGGAAAAGAGCAACAGAGAGAGAGAAAGAAGAGTAAAAGAGAAAGACGGGAGGAGGAGCATCAAACTCTTTTTCTCCCAACCTCGACGACGACTCGTCGCTCAACCTCTTCCTCCTCCTTCACCGCAAACCCCACCACTACCATCAACGCACAGCGCCGAAAATCCGAGATGCACCGCTGCGAGGTGTGCCAGACGTGGCTTAAAAACCACCCGGCTGTCATTGCGATGCACGAGCAGGGCGCCGGGCACAAGGCGGCGGTGGCGAAGAGTAAGCAATTTTTTTCCCGTCGTCTCGAGTGATTTTCTCAACCCCACTCTTTCCCGCGCCTCCTTGTCTTTCTCGTCTATCCTTTTCTACACCGAGGCTCACGATGCCATTCTCACAACGAAACTGCACCAAATCAACCAGGTCTGCACGACATGCGGGTCAAGGCCGACCGAGAAAAGGAAGAGGCGGCATCTACGAAAAAGGCCGTCGCGGAGATCGACAAGGCCGCCGCCGCCCAGTACGAGTGCGACAGGGCCGCCGCAGAGGCCGCACGGAAGGCCCTGGGGAGCTGGGTACGTGATCGGAGGGGCACAAGGACGCGTTTCATCGCGGGAAAGGCTTGAAAATGATGATAAAGGCATTTTTCGTCCTTTGACTTCCCTCCCACTCGCTTTCCAACGCTGTTTTTTGCGCTCGAAAGAGCGATTTTTGCACGAAAATGCACTAAAATCCGAACTTCCAACGACCTTTCCACCTCTTCCTACCCCTACAAATCACAGGAAAACGACGAATCGGGACACCTCTACAACGCTACTCTGCGGTATTACTATAACAAGTGCGTTTGGGGAATTCAGAGTGTTTTTTTGGAAGGAGGTGGTGTTGTCGCCGTTGACGCCGCCGCGAGAGGGGGGGTGCTTCCGCGAGAGGGGGTCTTCCGAGCCTCCCCCGAAAATTCGATTCTCACGCTGGCGCTCCTTCGACCCCAAAACCATATCGACGTGCACCTACCATCACTGAAGGGACAACGGCATGTATTACGGAGGCGACCCGCCGGCCTGGACGACGACGCCGGCGATCCCGGCCGACGCGCGCTTTGAGAGACTCACCGCGACGGGGACTCCTGCGATGGCGGCGGCGGCGGCGGCAGGCCCTTCGAAAGCCGCAACTGCTGCTTCTTCAATCCAACAGCAGCCGGTCGGAAAGAGAATCGAGAAGTCTGCGCACCCGCTTTCGGGGATTGGCGGGTACCGGATGCCGGCACAGGGCACTGTTGGCGGAGCCCGTGGGGTGGGCGTCGTCGTCGGCGGCGTTTCGAAGGTTTCGTCGGGCAGTGCGGCGACGACAAAGGCAAAGAGCACGGGTGCTGCGGGGAAGACGACCAGCGGGAAACCTATGTCGCAGGAGGAGAAGGAAGCGATCGCGAAGAGGGAGGCCGCGAGGGCGCGCGTCGCTGCGAGGAACGCGGCGCAGTTTGGGATGTGAAGGCGACTTGGGAGAATGTCGACGAGAAGTTTTTCCCTTGGGGGGGAAACCGACCTTTTTTTGGGAACGCAAGTATTGTAAAACCAGCTGAATGAACTTTAAACACTCCAAATGGTCTCTTAGACGACGAACAAGACAATAATGCGCAAGTCGCGGGGTGAAGAGGCACGGAAGGGAGGTTGAAAAGGCGGAAAAAGGTGTTCGGCAGTCGACTGCCTTCAGCGTCGACTGCCGTGACTGACGCGCAAGCTGCTCAAATCACCCCGTAAATTCGAGTAGCCCTTTTCGATCCACACCTGGCACGTTGGAACCATCTCGATGAGTAGAGCGCAATTTTATAGTTTTTGGGGCTTGGAAAGGGGTGGAAGATGACACAAAGAGGGGTCTCGCTGGTTTCGTCTGAGCCCCGCAGTACGAAGGGGACGGCAGTAGGAGGGGGACGGCCTCACCTCCAGGGATTTTTCTAGGCGCCTCGCGGGCTCGAGAGCTCTCCAAAAGCATGGAAGACGACTGAGCATTATGTTTAACTACCTTTTGAGCGAAAGGGGGCGCGAAAGGAGCGGTCTCGGGTTCTGGTGGTGGTGGCGGGAGGTCGACGAGAGAGGGAGGGAGCAGCGAGAGCGAGAGGCATCACTCGAAATTCGCCGCAAACTCTTCCCAACACGCGGCATTTCTCCCATTTTTCCGCATGCATACGCAGCGAATCTGATGATCATCGGTTCTCGCAACTGCGTGATATAATAAGGGCAGAAGATCGCGATGCGGAGAAGTTGCGACTCGAACTCCGACGCTCCCGGAACTCCGCACCCCAATCTCCTCGCGGCTCGCAAGCTGCGTCGCACTCGTCGAACACAAATGCAGAGCACTGCGGCGCGACCAGCAAGAGCGCTGAAGCTGTTTCACCGCACGCGCGATCGTTCGAATTCATGAATTCGATCGAGATTTGGTTTCGTGCTTTCCCTTTCTCCGTGCGCCGCCACATGCGGAATTCAGAATTCGAATTGGTTGGCAGATGCGACGCAGCAAACATCAGAGCAAAAACCTGCGGCAATTTACGCCTTCAAGCAACCTCGTGTCGAGGTGGGACTTAGCTGGGACGTTCCACGCCGTTCTCCTTCTCCGCAGTCGTTCTCATGCGTCGCATAAATCTCACACATGCTCTTTGCGTCGCATTGCATGCTCCAGCACGCCGCACAAATACAGCACTCAGCTGCGCGCCACCTCAGGGTCCTTGTGCGGCGCCGATGTTTTGCCGCTAAGTTTTGCCTCCAGCGCTCGTGCGCCGCGCTCCCTGAGATGTATGTGGATTGTGAATAGGTGAGCTGCGGAGAGAAAAGACATGCGGAACATGGCGAGAAAAAAATAGCTTACCTTCTCCGCGCACTTGCTTCGCTCAGCGGCGCAGGGCTTGGCGCCGAGCCCAAGAAGTCCGCATCGTCGGACGCTGCGCCGATCGCTCGCGAGACTGCCGAGGACAGCGAGTCGACTGTCCTGGCGAGCGGCTCGGAGAACGAGAAAAATGTCGAGAGCGAAAACGCGCTGCTCGGGTCGCCCCTGTCGGAAGAGTAGTTGAGTTTGTCGTTTTGTGATTGAGGTGCGGTGCATGAGGTCGCGATATTTGTAAAAGGATGGAGCGAACGCCGCAGCGCTGGCATGTCTTCTGCGCAAGTGCGGAGATTTTTTCCCCTCCAGCACTCGTTCACTCACGATTGTTTCTCCTCAACTCCAGCTCCCCTCTCTCTCTCTCTCTCTTTCTCGACTTACCTCAACCCCAGCCCCTCTTTCACCTGCACAAAGCGCAGGTATAGCCAGCTCAAATACGCCCCCATCAGCACCACGGGCAGCGTCGACAGCAAAGTCTTCGTGAAGACGGAAACTACGGCCACTGCCACGACGTAGCCCGCGAGCAAGTGCTTCACTCTGATTCCGCCACCTCCGTTTCCACCCCAGGAGACGTCCTGATCCGGCATCACTTGCGTCAGGGCGACTAAGCAGCCCGATATGATGCCGTGTGCACCGTTGAATTCGGAAAAGCTGATGGTCGATTTTTTGGGGCGCGGAAAGCAAAGGGGTGCGTTTTGGGTGAGTTGACTGAGAGGGAGGGGCGAGAGGTCAAGAGAAAAGCCCGGGGGGGGGGCTCTCTCTCTCCTTTTTCTCCCTTTCTCTCTTTCCACAACGACTGCTCCAGTTCCAACTCACAGTATCTTGGCCGCGTCGCGCGCGTAGACGTTGGTCGCGTAGTGCACATAGCCACTGACAAGCCCGGCCGCGCTCGACCCGACGTCTGCGACGAGCAAAAATATCGCGAGCTCGCGCGGGCCCCAGCAGGGTTCGAGGATGCTGCCCGCCACGGCTAGACTCGCTGCACTGATGATGGCCTAGGTAGCGTTTGGGTGTTTTCAGAGAAAATTAAGGGTCGTGAGGGGGAGGAGGAAGCGCTGAAGTGTTTTTTTGTCGAGGTGGAGGGGGTCGAGGTCGAGGTGGTCGATCCGCAACTTTTCCCCGCCCGGCTCGTCTCCCATTCTACGCATTTCCAGGCCCTCCCACCGCGCGGCATCGACTCAGAGCATCGTGAGGAACAGCTTGTGGGCATCAGATATGGAAAAGCGGGACTCGAATTTTCGCGTCATCCGGAGCACCCGGTCGCGCCAGACCCACTGTCTCCACTGGCGCTTCAGAGCTCAGAGCTCTGGCACACTCAAAAACGCCAAAGCGCGGCAAAACTACTCCATTTTCGCCGAAACCACGCCCCAACGAAAGGCAACCATTCAGAGAACGCATTCTAACAAGAAGGAAAGCCAAAGTGAAGAGGAGAAGGCGGCTAAAAAGCGGCTAAAAAGGCCCAAAAAACGTGTTTTGGGGGCCGATTTCACGGCTTTCGGGCCTTTTCCATTCCTTTCGCTCGCGTTAACGCTTCAACGCGGCCCTCAAACGATCATCACTATCGCACCACGTCGATTGAAACATAGAATGCGAGAATAATGGGCGCGGAAAGTGGTCGAAAGCGGCGCGGAAAGCTGTTTTTTTTCAGTCGAGCGCGAGGTGGTCGAGGGGGGGCATGACCACCTCCGAATTCAGCGTTTCCCTCCACCACAAGCCGATCAAGCTCCCAGTCGACGCCGCATCAATGCAGTCGCAACCTTCGAAACTTCGCGCGAACTCGAGTGAGGGCGAACGACCTTTTCGAGGTCGTCGAGGACCCCGAGGTCGGGGTTGACGATGAGAGAACCTCGACAACCATTCGATCACCACCCCAAGATCAACTTCAACACTCACTTTGATCAACCTTGTCTCCAGGAATCCAGACGTGACCAGCATCCAGACGCATGGAACCGTCCTGTGATTGATTGTATTGACGGAATTAGGGAAGAGCTTCGTCGTCAGCGCGTCGGAAAAGAAGGTGGCCAGGAGTTGTCTAAAGTCTCGTCTCTCGATCGAAATCAGTCGGAAGCTCGTCTCGATCTTCTTTACCTCGCCGGGACCAGCGCCAGGTACTTTCGGATCCCTGGAGCGAGGAACTGCAACAAGTAACCAGCGAGGATCACTGCCGCGGAGGATTTCGACGCCAAAGGGAGGCGCGAGGCCCAGTTGGCGACCGCCGAGGGATTCATTGGTTTTTTCTCTTTGAGTTTCTTTTTTTCCCTTTTTTCGTTTCTGATCGTTGCCACACTTTTTCGGCCGTTTGAGGGAGGCGACTCTTGTTTTTTTTCTCGGCGCAGAGGAGAGCGCAGCAGCAGCGGAAGCAGCAGCGCTTCTCTTCCTCTCAGCGCTGCGCGTGGGCCTTCTTCTCTCAGCGCGGCGCGGCGCGTGCCGCTGGAAGAAGAGAGGGAGAGAGAGACAAAGGAGAGAAACAAGGAAGCATTCGCTCTCTTCTCCCCTCTTCTTCATTCCTCGACCCCCCCCCCCCTCTTTCTTCTTCTTTCTTCGCCGCCGTTCATTATGGCCTCTTCCGACGAAGACCTCCCGCTCCTCACCAAGCCGGCCTCCTTGCAGACGCCCACAAAGGCCCTCCTCCCTGGCACGCTCTCCATCGCCCGGATGAGAGGCTCGTGGCTCCCGCAGGACGCCAACTCGGCGGCGCCGCTCCACTTCGCCCACAGGACGCTGACGGGCGCTCTCCAGCGCGCAAAGGGCAAGCCCATGCTCCGCTTGCCCCTGCCGACGGGACCGCGGGTCATCGTGTTCGAGAGCGTCGAGGACACGGATCAGGTGGTCGATCTGCTGACTCCGTTGATCGCCCGAGCGCAGCAGCAAGGAGGAGGAGACGGCTCTGGTGCGGCGGCAGGAGCAGGAGGAGCGCCTTCTTCTTCTGCCGCCGCCGCCGCCTCTCGGCAGCCGGCCAAGGCGGACGCGTGGTCGCACGCCAAACGCAAGCTGCTCGAGGAGGACAAGTGCGTTCTGCTTTCTTTTTTTCTTTCGCGTGTCTTCCAAAGGGCCGGCGTTGAAGCCCTTTTTTCTTTCTCGTTTGACCTTTCTAAAATTCCCTCTTTTTTGCCTTCTTTTGGAGCCACTCGCTCTCCCTCCCTCCTTCGCACACACAGGGACCTCAAGGCGGTCTATGACCAACTCGTCGGCGGTGGCGCCCTCACAGAGGGAGAGTTCTGGCGCGGGCGCGCCGACAAGCTCTCCGCGGCCAAGAACGAGATGGCTGCTGCTTCTGCTGCGGCGGCAGCGGCGGCGACAAAGCCCTCTTCTTCTTCCGCCAAGGGCATTGCTGCTGCCGCTCCTCCCTCTTCGGCCTTTCCTCCTCCGGGCCAGCGCGTCGGCCTCGCTTCGGCCCTCCTGGTGGAAGAGGCCTCCTCCTCCCGCTCCGGCGGCGCCAATCGGGCCACCTTCCGCCTCACCCCGGAGCTCGTCCTCCAGATCTTTGCCGAGAGGCCCTATGTCCGCGCTGCATACGCCTCTGCCGTGCCCCGGGCCTGCGGGGAGGCCGAATTCTGGAAGAGGTACCTGAGGTACGAGGCGGTGAGGAGGGCCAGGAGGCGGCTGAAGTCCGCGGGAAGGGACCCGGGAGAGGCGGGCCCCGAGGACGAGCTGTTCCGGCAGTTTCGCGCCGAGCGGCGTGCCGAGGCGTTTGGTGCGACGGCGACGATGGCAGGGGGGAGAGAAGCGGCGCAGCAAAACAGGCCTGGAGAAGAGAGCCAACACCGCCGCCGCCACCACCATCCCCACGTCGACCCGGGCGTGGACCTCGAGGCAGACGCGGCGGACAACGCCCCCCCCGGGTACGGCCTGGCTCACGCCGGAGCGAGGGACCCCTCGGTCGGTGGCGGCAGCGCCGCGAGGCCCCGGTCGGCCGCGACGGCGGCCGCGGCGGCCGAGAGGGACGCCATCGTCCACGAGCTCAACAGGCACGCCGCCGTGGTGCTGGCTGGCGTGCCCATGGGCCTGCCCTCGGACGCTGGAGCTGCTGCTAGGGCGCTCAAGGAAGGGCCGAATGCTGCTGCTGCTGCTGGCGCTGCCGCCGAAACCGACACTAACACTAGTCCTGCGGCCGTCGCAGCTGCGAAAGGAGCCAAGGCGACCGCCGCCGCAGCCTCCGCAGCCCGAGATCGCGAAGAAACCGAGCGCTGGCGCGACCGCGCTGGCGCGGGCCTCGACGACCTCAACCCGGCCCCACAGGAAGAGTTCGAGGCCCTCACGGTCGCCGACCCGAGAGGCTACTTTGGCTGCGGCGAGGAAGGCAAAGAAGACGGAGCTGCTGCTCCAGACCCCTCTTGTTCGAATTCTTCAAAGTCTTCGTCGCCCGAGGCCATCGTCGCCTCCCTGCGAGCCCCCGTGAAGAAGAAGCATACCGCCCTCGCCTTCGATGCCTTCTCTCTGTTCCAGCCGCAGGACGCGGTCCGCGCGCTGCGGGACCTGGCGCTGGCCGCCGCCGCGGGGGAGGAGACAGTCAGCGCCGACGACCTGATGCTGGCCGCCGCGACGGGCGGCGGCGGAGGAGGAGCCGGGAGCCTCTCCGCCGCTGCCGCGCTGGACGCGGACCCTGCCGCTCTTCTCCCGCCGCCGCTGCTCGCCTTGTTGCGGCAGGCGGCGCTTACGGCCAACGAGCTCCTGAGGCACTTTTGGTCGAGCGCGAATTCTGAAGCGAGCTCCTCCTCGGCTGCGGGTGCTGCTGCTGCTGCTGCAGCAGCAGCGCGCTCTGCTCGTGTCGTCAAAGCCCTCGGAACGCAGTACGACCGGATCCAGGCGATGCAGGGCGCGGCGAGCTCCGGGAGCGAGCGCGCGGCGGTGCGAAGGCTGCTCGCGCCGGTGGCCGCGGCGATCGACGTCGCGATTGAGCGGGCTGCGGAGATGGAAAGGAAAGCCGGAGGAGGAGGCGGCGCTGGTGCTGTTGCTATTCCGATGGAGACGAATTGAGCTTTGATTTCTTCTTATCTGAATTTATGTTTGTATCATATCATTTACATTGAGGGAGACGGATTTTTGAACTGAGAAAGAAAGCGGAGTGGGGTGGAGGAGGAAGAAGAAGTGGTTGAGGTCGAGGTGGAGGTGGTCGTCGAGAGGGCGAGGAAGCAATCAATTCGACAACTTTTGCCTCCCCTTAAAACTCCGCCTTCAAAACCCTTCCAGCGCTTTTTTTTTGCGATATAGGACATATGGCACCGAGACGGCCAGGACGAGCAGCGAGACGATCTCAAACGTGAGCAGCGTCATTTCTTTTTCAGTTTCGAGTCGATTGTGAACGTTTTTCGCCGAAGGGTGACGAAGAAAATCACTATCTTCTTCTTCTTCTTCTTCTTCTTCTTCTTCTTCTTCTTCTTCATCTTCTCTTTTTTTCCCGAAGTTGAATGGCCTCGCGTCAGGGCCTGGTGCGCGCCCTGCGCGGTCTGGGAGCGTGCAGCGGCAGCAAACAGAGCCTATGGACCTCTCCGATTGCCGTAGCAGCGTCGTGCTTGGCGGCTAGCTCGTCTTTCGGTGCTGCCCGCGGCGGCGTTGCTTCGACGTCGATGGCTCCGTCGTCGTCTGCATCTCCCGGTGCCCTCTTCTCCTCGTTCCCTTCCTCTTCGCACTCGTTCGCTTCGTCTGCGTCGCCGCCCGTGACAGGCGCCGCCTCGGCCTCAGTCTCGACAGCAGCTGAAAGCGACGCAGACGAAGAGTCCCTCGAGCGAATCCGCTCCCGGATTTTTGGCACGGCGATCGGCGACGGCCGCCCCTCGGGCCGCAAGGTTTTGCGGAAGAAGCTCGTGGGCGACGTCGTCGCGTCCTACTACCCTGACAACCCCGCGGCGCAGGACCCGCTGTTTGTCGACCTGGACGACGTCAAGTAAGTGTATTGCCATGAAAGAGAGAGAAACGAGATTGATGAGAGAAGAGAGAAGAGAGAGCGAGAGAAGAGAGAAGAGAGAGCAGGAACAAGGAAGACTAACCTAAAACAACCCGGACTAACCTAAAACAACGAACTCGCTCAAAACACAACTCCAGGCGAAAAGCCAAGCTCGAACGCATGCGCCGGCGAGGGAAGACTCCACCGAAAAAGGGAGAAGGGCGGAGGTCGAAGAAGAAGTGATCAGTTTTTTCCGTTCTTTCGTTTTTTGCAAAAACATTCTCTTAGTTTTCCATCAAAAAAAATTTTCTCTCTCATTCTTCTCTCCTTTTCCGCGTCGCTGTCACGAACCGTGCCACGCCAAACAAGTCTTCGTGAACGTGCACATCCTCGAAAAATCCGCTCCCTTCCAAGAGATCGCTCGCAACCTCCGAAGCCTGCTCTTTGCCGGCCGTCTCGAGCGCTAAAAAACCGCCGCACGCAAGAGCCCGCGCCGCGGAGGCGCAGAGCGGCCTGAGCGAGTCCAACCCTGCGCCTGCCCCGCCGTCGAGAGCCAGGCTCGGTTCGTGGTCTCGCACCTCTCTTTGGAGAGTCGCGAGCTGGCTTCGAGGGATGTAAGGCGGGTTGGAGACGACGCCTGCCAAGAAGGCTTCTTTCGACGAAGACGAAGAAAACGGCGACGACGACGGCAACGACGACGGCGCTGAGTTTCCTGTCCTCGCCTCTTTTCCTCGTTCCTCAAAGACTGGCTCCAGCCAGCTCCCTTCGAGCACCGTCACTCTGTTCTCCAGGTTCAAGCGGCTCACGTTGAGCCTGGCCCAGGAGGCCGCGAGCGGCGACGCGTCGACCGCGAAGACGCGCGGCGGACGAGTCGAGGGGAAAGAGGCTGAGGGAGAGGAAGAGGTCGAGGCGTCGTCGCCGTCTCCGTCTCCGTTGCCGCGACCGCCACCGCTGCTGACGACCAGCGCGTCCAGCGCCAGGCCCACGGCGATGGCGCCGCTTCCAGTGCCCAAGTCGGCCCAAGGAAGGCTCGACAGGGACGGGGAAGAAGAAGAGGATGAATCTTTCTCGGCTTTTGCCATTTCCCGAAACGCGGCCGCGGCGAGGTCGACGAGCTGCTCCGTCTCCGGCCGAGGGCACAGCACCCCGCTCCCGACAGCCAAGGTCACGCGACGCCAGTGTGCGATCCCTACGACGTACTGGAAAGGCAAGCGCTCCTTTATTCGTGCTTCCCAGCGCACAGAGAGGTCAGGAAGAGAGGAGCGGAGAGAGACGACGGGAGACGAGGCAGAGGAAGAAGCTTTATGTTCTTCTCTTTGCAGCCTGGCCCAGGGAGGAGAGGCCACGGCGTCCTCGAGGAACCAGTCGAGCTCCTTCTGCAATTGAGAGATGAATGAAAGATCGAGAAAAAGGTGAGAGCCGGCGGAATAGCAAGAGAAACTAGAAGAGACAAAAAGAAAAAAAAGTCATCAAAACTTACCAGGAGCTCCCTCCTGTCGGGCCCGCCGTCGGCAGAGAGGCCCCGAGGGCCCAGAGACTCGACGAGCTCTTTGGCCCAGCTGCGCCAAGCCAGGAGATCGCGGGGATTGGCTTGCTCTGTTGCCGGCAGCTCACACAGCGGGAGCGGGAGCGAAGAAGGCGAAGAAGAAGAAGAGGTCGAAGGAGAAGAAGAAGAGGTCGAAGGAGAAGACGAAGCAAAGCGGCTTGCCGCCGCCACCGCCGAAGTCGACGACGACGCTTCCCGCGGAGGCCATTCAAGGCGCGAGCTGCACCAATTTCGACGGGGTGCTCGCGCCACAGGCACTGTGCGATCACATAGTAACTGGCGGCGCTGCGGAATCGAGCACCGCCGCGCCAGGGAGAGGCCCCTGGCGCCCCGAAAGAGGGCGAGAGCTTGCATTGGTCCTCTCGCTTTTTTTTTCGAGTTTGAAGCTTTCCGAAAATCACTTCTGATTCTCGTTGCTTTCTCCACTTGCTTGCCCTTCTCTCTCTCTTCGAGCGCGCACCCGCCAGTGCCGCTCTCTTTCTCTCGCCGCGCTCTCTCTCGCCGCGCTCACTCTCCGCTCCGCTCTTCCTGCGCGAGCCAAAGGGGGGCACACAAGAGGCCAGGAGGCGTTGTCGGGCAAGGGAGAGAAATAAAAAAAGCTCTCTGCAACGATGCCTCCCGCCGACGCCGACGACTCCCTGGGCAAGAACTCGCGGTACTACAAGGTTGGTCGGCTTCCGTTTGTGTGGGCGGAGCCGTCTCCGTGGCCTATCGGCGCGCCGCGTGTCGATGCCGGAGCTGCGGAGGCTGGCAGAAAGGCGCGAGCGAATGAATGAAAGATTGAAAAGAGGTCGACTTGAAGACTTCAATCGATTGCTTGAGAGAGAGCAACGACTTCGCAGCAGGTGCCTCCTCCTTGCTCTCTCCCTCGTGCCCACTTCTCCAGCGGCGCTCGCGCCCACGAGCTCGTGAGGGGATCCTATGTGTCCAATCTTGGGCGGGACGGAGAGGCAGGGGCGAGATCGCATGCCGAGGAAGGCGTGAAAGAGAAGAGGAAGAAGAAGAGGAAGGACGAGGGGCGCCTTGCTCTTTCTTCTTCGACCTCGACCTCGACCCTCCTCCCTGCTCACTTGCACCTTTTTCCCTCTTCAAAACCCACCCCCAAACCATTCATCCAGATCCGAGCCCTCAACTCCGGCACCTTTGGCTTCGTCGAGCTCTGCGCCGACCGCGCCACGGGGCAGCAGGTGGCGGTCAAGTTTATCGAGCGAGGGGACAAGGTAAGAGTGGAGTTTTTTCGAACTTTCTTTCCCCCCGAAGGAATCGAGACCCGAAAGAACAAAGAGAGAAAGACTCAAAATC
>Ga0315289_10004903_pt1 | contig 19898 bp, 19 predicted proteins | sample YL17G11_40_MG_FD_203452 | JGI IMG/M metagenome (GOLD analysis project Ga0315289, IMG submission 203452) | Sediment microbial communities from Yellowstone Lake, YNP, Wyoming, USA - YL17G11_40 | ecosystem: Environmental > Aquatic > Freshwater > Lake > Sediment | place: USA: Wyoming | collected... | reverse complement strand
TAACATCTCGACGACCACCAACGTGCCCTCTTGACCGCTTCACGCTGGACCGATTGCCATACCTGTATCCCCGCCGATCCACAAACCACTTGACGGGGCTTAGGGAATCTACTCAGCCAGGTCGCACGCCCTCGGTCCACCGACCGGTCCGCCGACCGTTGACACCCGCGTGCCGACCTGCTATGATACGTGCGCAGGCCCTGTATGGGCCTGCGCTTCGTCTTCCGCGGTGAGATGCGGGCCTGTAGCTCAGCTGGTTCAGAGTGCCACCCTGTCAAGGTGGAAGTCGCGGGTTCGAGTCCCGTCAGGCCCGCCATACGGTACGGATCGGCCCTTCTGCCAACCAGCAGAAGGGCTTTCGCATTGATACAGCGAGGTTTTCGCCGTCCCACGTGTAGTTAGAACCTAACGCTGTGAGCAGCTCCCGCCGCTCTTCCCTCCCCTGCGATAGCCACAGGTTGTAGGCCTTCTGCGCCAACCGGAGGAGCCGCTCGCCCTCCTCGAAGTAGACGTGGTTCGCGCGCTGGTGCCGTTCCAGCGCCTCGGTCAACTCCATCTGTCGGGCGTACGATTCGTCGGTCTTGCGCCGCCACAGGTCCTCCGGCACCTTCCGGTCGAGCCGGTCTTCGTAGAGCCGGTCGACCCGGACCTGCAGCCCTCTCACCTGGGCCTGCAGCTTCGTCACCTGCTCGTCGTGGTATGCCGCCTCGTCCCGGTGGCTATCGCGCAAGGACCGGATGACCCATTCGATGGTCTGGTCGTCGATCTGGATGCGCTGCACCACTTCGCCGAGCAGTTCCTCCAGCCGCTCCTCGCGCACGGCCCGCACGTCGCACGGCCCCCGGCGCCGCGTGCAGTGGTAGTATGTATACTTGCCCTTGTGGAGCTCTGCCGTGATCGCGCACCCGCACCGGGCGCACTTGATGAGGCCCGTGTAGGCGAAGGTCCGCCGCTCCTGGTGGCCGGGATGGTTCGCGTGGCGGAAGGCGTGCTGGACTCGCTGGAACAGCTCGACGCTCACGAGAGGGGGATGGTCGCCCCGGAAGACCCGGCCCTTCCACCGGAACTGCCCGATGTAGAAGGGGTTCTTCAGCACGCGCTCGATGGTGCTCTTGGTCGGTGGCTGGCCTCGCCTCGTCGTCAGGCCCTCGCCGGCCGCGACCTGGGTCACCTCGTCAAGGCTGCGGTAGCCCTCGGCGTACCACTCGAAGACATTGCGGAGAAGGCCGGCGCGTTCGGGGTCGAACTCGATGGTGCGCTTCTCGCCGACACTGACGTTGAGGTAGCCGAAGGGTGCCTGCGAAGGCCACGTGCCCTGCTCGGCCTTCTGGAGCATCCCCTTGCTGGCTTCCTCCCCCAGGTTGTCGATGTAGTTCTTCGCCAGGACCGCGCGGATGCCGTGCATCAGCTTCTCGCTCGAACGCGACTCCTTGGCGAGGACGCCGCCCTCCTTGACCAGGTGGACCTCGACCCCCAGCTCCTCCACCAGTTCGTCGATGGTCACCCAGTCCCGGAGGTTGCGATGGAGTCTGTCGGTCTTCTCGACGAGGAGGACACGGCACGTCTTGTGCCGCGCTCGGAGGAAGTCAACCATCGCGCGGAACTCCGCGCGCCCGGCGCACTTCGCGGTCTCGGCTTCCACGAACTCCCGCACGACCGCCAAGCCCTGCTTACTCGCATACTCGCGCAGGACTCTCAGCTGCGCGGGAATGGAGAACCCCTCGGCGGCTTGTTCCTTGCTCGACACCCGCGCATAGATGACGGCGTTTGGCATCGGGTCGCGTCCCCCTTCCGCGGAGTGAGCACGCGCGGCCCTTTCGGCGTTCACTGGGGGACTCCTTCCGTTTGGCGTGCCGCTTCGTCCCACTTGGCCAACAGGTCGAAGAACCTCGCGATGTTCCGGTCGATCTCCCGCGCTTCGTCCGGGGTTACAGCCAGGCCCGTCCGGCTCGACCAGAAGGCCCGAGTGTCCTCTGCCGCGTTGGCGTCCGACACCAGGGGCAGGGACCGCTTCTGCGTTCCCCCTTCGTCTGCGTGCCGGAGTCCTGTTGGGCCAAGGGAGGTCATCACGTCACTCCGAGCTCCTCGCTTGGTTCGGCGGCTCCGGGGAGCCGGCCCACCGCGGCCGCCTGCGCAGCACCGAGCTTGCCGCGTTGTCCGAGTGTGCCCTGAGCGCGTGCCGCAGGCGCACGGGCTTACGCACGACGCTGACCAGCTCGGCTGCCTGCTTCACTGCCTCAAGCGTCGTCATCGCCCTCCGCCTCCTTCGGCCTCCGGGCCGCGAACCGGCCCAACTCCACCCAGTCGAGGATGCGCTCAGCCACCTGCGCGCCGCGTTGCACGAGCAACCCCTCGGCTGCGTGCTCCACGCGCTTGGTAAGGCGTAGGCTGCCGTTGAGTTGTCGGCTGATGGCCGCCTCGGAGCGACGGGCGGCCCGCGCCAGCTCCACCTGACTGATGCCGAAGGCCCTGAGTGCCCTCTTGAGCGTCTCCCGCTTCATTGCCTTTACCTCTGCGCAAGACCGCTTGACTGCCTGAGCATCGTACCAGGGTGGCCGAAAAGGTCAACGGAGCGGACGCATCACTGCTCATGCGTCCGCTTGGCGCTCTGTGTGTCGGGGAGTCTCTGCGTCGCGGGGGGTGGGTCTTAGGGGGTCAACGGAACGGACGCCTCACTCCTTTGGCGCCCGCTTCCTCTTGCGCGAGTCCTTCTGACGGATCCCAGGTGTTCGAGCGCACGTGGCGCACCGCGTCTGTGTGCGCCTCTTGGGTCGGAAGATCATGCCGCAGTGCACGCACCGGGTGAGCTTCCCTTCTTCGAGGGTGCGGATCGCTGGCTGTAGCCCCCTCCTCAGGAACGAGTCCATCCCGTGATCTGAGAGCAGGTTCGCCTTGGCCGCGCACAGATGGAAGAGGGTGCCGACGGTTCCGCAAAGCGAAGCGGCTGCCAAGCGGCGCTCGTCCGGGCTGCAGTCTCGGCCGGCAAGGGCGTTCGCGTGTCTGTGGATGCGGAGCAGCAAGGTCTCGATGTTCTCTCTGGTTCGGGGCAGCCTAACGACCTCCTCGGGCGTCGGGCCAGGCAGCGTTGGCTCCTCCCCCCCAGGTCGGCCGGTCCGCACTATCTCCTGCTCACGCGCCTCAAGCCACCGCGACGCGAGGCCGCGCACGGCGTCTTCGGTGAAGTTGAGGAAGAGGCCGACAAGCCGCACCTTGGTCCTCTTGGGGGATCGGCCCGTGAGTAGCTCACAGGTTTCCCGCCAAGGGGTGCCTGCCTCCGCGCTGGGGAAGTCCCTTAGCAGCCCATCGGTGACCAACTCACCTATCGGGAAGCATGGTGAGGTTGGGTCTGGTGGCGCGAGGATATTGTCAGGGCCTTTCGGCTTCGCCCCGGAGACAGGTTCGGGCGGGGGCGTCTCGGTCTTCGTATTGCGTCTCCTCGCGCGCTCGCGTCTCACTCCGTCACCTCCTGAGGGAGCGCGACCGCCGCCGCGCTCACGACCGGACTGGTCGGGCCGCGCGCGTTCGGCTTGCTCGCGTCGGGCGCGCGTGCCGAGTGAGTCGGTGGTCAGACAGTCCCGGCGAGCAGAGGCTCCCGTGCTTCAAGAGCCGAAGACCAGGCGCCTGAAGCGAGATGTCCGCCGGCGTTGGCCGTAGACGGGCACCGTTACCGCGCGAAGTCGACGGAGTCCGTGACGCGCCCGCTGCGCGCGGAAGCTAGGGCTTCCCACTTGGCGTCAGCCCTCGGAGCCTCGCATCAGGAGGGCCCCGCATCGGGCGCAACTGGTCGCTCACAGACGGGCAGGGACCATGCGGTTACGACGCCGGTTCGGCAAGGGAGAGAGTTCACACGGGAGGCGCGAGTTCGTACACTCCCGAGTATGACCCGACTGAGCGGAAGAGGGTCTTCTCGGATATGAGTGCCTGGTACACCTCGGTCTCGGTCGCGCGGAGGTGAGGAGCCATGCCGCACACTATGCGCCAGATCAACTGCCAATGAGTCGGGACTCGCTGCCCCTCAAGTGCCTGCCGAACCGCCTCGATCACCTCCACCTGTCGGATGACCCGCAGTTCTTGCCGGTACCGCCAGTAGGCGGCGCCTGCTTCGTCTTCCGCGCTCTCCTGCTCTGGGAGTTCGGGCTCGGGCCCGCCGAACTCGTAAGCCTCATGTACCCGCTCCAGCAGGCTGAATACGTCCAAGGTGCGGTCCCCTCGCTCAGCTCGCCTCTCGACGCCCGCGAAGAAGCCGCCCCACCCCGCCCCATCGTCGTCTGCTGGGCTCGGCCCCAACTCAACGTCATACTCGGTCTGGTGGCACGAGTCCCTTGCGGCATGGGGGCAATTCTCACATGACCCATAGCGCCTATGATGACAGCAGTCCTCCGCCATCTCTGTGATGTCCACTCATGGCTTAGCCAGACCGGCCGCTCGAATCCTCGTCGGAAGCCACATCTGCCAAGACCTTCCTGACGAAGGCCCGGCCGATCTTGGGCACCTTGCCCGTCTCAAGGAATGCCTGATCGGCCGCCCGAAGCACGGCGTCACCTAGCATCATGATGTGTCGCGGGAGGCAGGTCTGGCCACGGACTGCCAGAGTCACCAGCTCATCCAGGCCGTCGTCCGCGAGTCCGTGGCCGGATTTCGTGCCCCCTGCGTTGAGCGCGAAGCTCTGCAGGAGGTCGCTGAGGAACACGCGCGCTGCTTCTGAAGATAGGGGCGGAAGCTTGATGTTGTCCTGAGCCTCGACTCGATCCCGTAGGTCCGGCGCCAGAAGGTACTTGATGTTGTCAGGATTGCCGAGGCTGAACGAGAGCAGCAGGGTGAGCGAGGTAGGGCACGTGTTGTAGAGCGTGCGAAGGCCGGCGTTCATGTCGTCCCGTACCTGTGGTCGGCAGGCGCTGACCTGTTGGAACTCGTCCAGGAGGAACGCGATGCGGTTGTACTTCTGACTGAGAGCGATCGTGGAGGCTACAGCCGCCCACGCGGCCACCGCGTCGTCCGTCGTCTTGATGCGCCCTGAGATGCCCAGGGGCTTCAGCTCCCGCTTGCCCACGTTCGTGTCCGCGCATAGCCAAGCTGCCGCGACCAGGCTGCGCTCGGAGTCACCGGAGACCAAAGCTCTCAGGGCATACCCAAAGTCCCTGAGGCGAGGAGACACTCTCCCGATGATCGTCAGGCCCCCTTCGTTCTGCCACACCTTGGCCAGGTCGGGCCGCAGGCCATCGAAGTCCACGCCGAGCATGACCTCGCGGTAGAGGTCCACGAAGGACTTCATGGTCTTCGGCATCGCCGCATACACGCAGAGCGTGGGGCGCCGCTCTTCTTCGCAGCGCGCCTTGATGTGACGCAGAGCGTGGGTCTTCCCGGCGCCGAAGTCAGCCCACATCAGGTGCAGTGTGCTCCGGTCGTACCGCTCCCAACGGCGGACCAGGCTGTCCATGGTCGCCTTGACCTCGGCTCGATCTGCCCAGACCCGGTAGAACCGTGGGTCAGGCACCGTCTGGAACGGCCAATCGCTGAGCCCGAGGTGCTCGTATCTTGAGTCCATGGGTATCCCGTTGCCCTGGGTCACCTAGGGGCTGCCTACTCCAGGTCCCTGTAGTACGACCCGAGGCGCTGCCAGCAAAGCCTGATGCACCGCACGAAGCTGCTCATATCGACGTTCTGCCAGATGGGCGTCGGTAACGAGATCAGACTTGATCCCTCCAGGTCTAGCAGGTCCCGCTGACGGAATCGCTCGAAGGGCATGGAGAGCATGAGGGAGCGGACGTCAGGCAGGGACAGGGATTGGATCGCGGCCGTCCTGGCAGATGGCTTCTCCACCGGCAGCCCATCCCGGCCTTCGAGGCCGAGATCGCCAACGTTCTCTCCGTCTGGATCAGTCTCATCAGTCGCCTCGCTTGGTGATCCGTGACCATGCAAGCCTCCCCCAAGGACAGGTCTTCCATGGCCTACTTCGCCGTCTCCCAAGCGGCGATTCTGATTGTCGTTGGCCGGCACTTCCAATTGTCGCTGATCATCATGGAACCCTGCGCGAGGTACTGGCATAGTCCGGCAACAGATTCGGACTCCTCGGAGCGTCCGGCCATCAGCGACGTCCAGGGACACAGGCTCACAGGGAAGGGCTGTCCCGACACTCCTCCTGCGACGATCCTTGAAGAGGTGCGCCGGGAAAGGCGGCAGCTTGCCCCAGTCAACCCCGTCGACTGCCGCCATGACGCCCGCGTCGAAGCTCGTCTGGCGGCCGCTGGCAGTCCTCATGGCGTGCTCGCCACCCCGAACATGGCTTGGCCCTTAGTCCTCAATGGGTGGCAGCCCCAGCTCTGCCCAGACGCGTTGGGTTAGCTGGGCCGCCTTCTTGTGATCCAGCGTGCGCTCACTGAGCGTCTTCAGCAGCACCTTGCGGGTATCGCGCAGGTACGTCTCGTACGCCTTGACTGTGCGGAACAGGTTGATCTGCTCGTCGGGTAGGCGGATCGTGGTCGATCCGTTGTGGCGGGCATAGACGATGTACTTGGCCTCAACCGTGTTCCTGCACGACAGGCGGAAGTCGCTGGCCTCGGAGACCACACTGCAGAAGAGGCCGGAGTCAACGACCTCCAGGGGCTCGTCGGGGACCACGATCTCACGGAAGGGGCCCCGCTTGGCCGCCAGGTCCAGGAACTCGTCGGGGAACTTGCGGACCCCATCCGGGAGCACCTCGGCCGCCGCGTCCCTCCTGGCTTTGGCAGTGTTCCTTTTCGCCTTGGCTCCCTTCGCCGATCCACGCATCTTGCCGAGTTCGATCCGCTCACGAACCAGCGACGTTGCCCCTCCATAGATCGCATCAAGGTACTTCGCTGGCTTCAAGCCCATTGCACGAAGCACGGCTTCGTCGAGCTTCCGGCGGTCAGCTCGGTGGACTTCGTCGAAGATCGAGCCGATAGGGCGTGAGAGCAATGGGGCGAGAGCCTTGATGATCCGGGCTGCATCCGTACGCGAGAACCGGCGCATATCCGGCACCATGAGGTAGTCACCGGCCTCTTCGACGGTCAGCTCAAGCACACCGTCTCCCAGCGTGACGCGGCCTGTGGTCTCGATGAAGAGGGCGACCACCGTCGAATTCAGCACCGCTGCGAGAAGGGGGGCATCCTGAGGCCCGGGCGGCGAGAGGAAATAGAGCCGCTTGTCGGCTATCAGAGGGACCTCGCTGAACCTCTGGACGAACCTATCTCCGTACGCCGACATGAAGAAGACCTGGCTTGGGCGAGTACGGAACGTTGGGAGCGCCCACCAACCCGGACGCCTGTCCTGAATCCACGGGTTCTCACACCACTTCAGACCGATGTGGGTGCCCGAGGAGTACCGCTGGTGCTCGCCCCATTCGATGTACCGCAACGCCCCCAATCGCCCGCTCTCTCGTAAGCGCTCCTTGGGTTCCCTGCAGACGAAGACCTTGAGCGGCAGTGCTTGTGCGTCGATGCGTACGCTCGCGTCGTCCCCGGCAAACTTGATGAGCGGAAGCAGAAACTCAGGCTCAACGTCAGACTGCTCGACGCGGTCCTCGGTTAGGTAGAAGAACTCGTTGAGTTCAGTCTTGCAGCCGAGGCTGGCGGGAGCCACGTCACGTAGTAGACAGAGGCGTTCTTGCGCCTCCGCTTGTAGCTCGAACAGGGCGTCCGGTCCCCTGAGGAGCCTGCCCCACTTGACTGTCCTCCCGGTTTCCTCCACCTCGATGCGTAGGTCATGCTGTCGTACCACACGGATGCGGAGATCCTCGTCCTCAACGGTCGCAGGTAGTATGCCTTCCCCGGCGTCTGCGGCTGGTTGACCCCTAGTCGCCCGCTGGGCTAGCTTGCGCAGGTGCCCCCAGCGTGCCTGGCCCTCAGTCATCATATCGTGAGGTATCAGGTCCCGGAGCCGCTTCTTGGCCTTGATGAACCGTACAAGATTCGCGTCCCGTTGCCGAGCGTTAGGGCAACGCTCGACGATGGTCACGACCGTGTTGACCTTCGCCTCGTCGAACCAGGGCTCGGAGCGGCTCTCCAGGCAGGCGATGACCCTGAAGTTGTTCAGGAGGAAGCGCTGGAGTTCGTAGCCATAGGCGGCGTCGAGCCACGCGTTGGATGTCAGGAACCCCATTCGGCCGCCTGGCCGCACGAGGCGAGCAGCGTGGATGAAAAGGTAGGCGTAGATATCGGCTAGGCCAGACAACCTGAGGGTAACCTGGTCGAACAAGGGGTCCAGGGGTACTCCGTTGCGGATGGCGTGGTCGTAGTCGGAGCGGACCTTCCTCGGCATGTCGAACAGCTCGGGGTAGTCCGCGAGCCACTCGTGCGCTAGCCGCCGCTCGATGTCACGCTTGTAGCCGGGGACACGGCTCTCGATGGACTCCTGGCGGATATACGGGAAGTTGCCGACTGCCGCGTCGAAGACGGGCAACGGCTCGTTGACGAAGTCGGCCCCCGTGTCAGCAGCTTTGGGCGGCGGGAAGCGGAACGTCTGGCCTGGGGTCACCTCGAAGAAGTCGTGACAGATGATGCGGGGGAAGTTGTCGTAGACGGCGAGGTTCTGACGGTAGAGGTTGATGGTGGCCAACTCGGCAGGGAAAGGCGCCACATCTACTCCCCACAGCCGAGACAGCAGGCGGGAGTGGTCCTTTTCGCCCATGACCCAGTGGTGGTTATAGGCTCGCAGGAGAAAAGTGCCCGTGCCGCAGGTTGGGTCGAGCACCGTGTCATCCTTGGAGCGCAGGCAGAAGGCCAGGATGAGGTCCACCAGGTCCTCGCGCGTGAAGTACTGCCCGAGCGCATGACGGTCCTCGGCCGGGATCAGCCGCTCGAAGACCTCGCCCAAGACCTCCTGCGGCATCGAGGCGAAGTTGTAGCGGTTGAGGTCGTCTGTGAGCCGCACAAGCTCCTCTACGGCTGCGAGGGGGAAAGGGACGCTATCGATGACGTCCTGTTCGAAAACGGCCTGGTAGTCGATGGCGCGGGCCTGGGCGAAGCACTCGCCAAGACGGGGCATCACGGCGGCCTGGTCTAGGCCTCTGAAGTCCAGGTCCAGCAGGTGCCGCGCTTGGCGGCGAAGGCTCTGGTAAAGGATGACCTTACCCAACAGCCGGTACACCACTTGGCGGGCGACTGCCGTGTAGAACGGCTCATCGTCGAAGTTCGGAATGCCCTGGCGTGCCGCCCACGTTGCGAGTCCCGACTTGAATTCGCGGTCGCGGTGGACAGTGGTCACAAGCGACTTCTGGACCCAGGGGCAGAGGGTCCGAACTGACTCCGCGAGACGATGCACGAAGAACGTGGCGTCGACGTCAACCAAGCGTAGATGGCCGTCCTGGTGCAGGTGGCGAATGTCGTGCAGCACCTGCCCGACCTGCTTCTGTGCCTGCAACGCGGTCGCGGCGTCGAGCGTGGGTTCGCGCGTCTGCGGTACGGTCAGGATGGGGGCGTAGCGGCGGAGCAAGTGCTGGGAGGACACCGGGGCGCCGCCGGGAGGTGTCTGCCACAGACACGCCTCACGAATGGTCAGGGTGGCGAACCAAGAGACGCGCTTCACCTGGGCACTGGCTGCAGCACGCACGAGCAGTCGGTGCAGATCGGCGGGGAGGTCGGGCGTCCATACGCAGAGCAGCGCTTGGGGCTTTCCCTCGGAAGTCATGAGGAGGGTCTCGCATTCCGAGCCCTCGGCCGCCTCTCCATCCAACCGAAGCCGAGGGTCCTCCTCACTCTGCGAGAGGTGCAGCTCTGCCCATTCCCGCACATGCATAGCGACTGAGTGGGCTGCACCACTGGGTCCGTCTGCGTTGCCGCCCCCCATGCGCTCGCTACGCCTCCCCTCCGCCCAGCTCCAGGCCATCAGGGCGTGGGCCAGCGAACTTCAGGTACCGCATGTTGCCCTGGCGGTCGATGTTGAACTGCAGCCACTTGGGGGCCTGCTTCTGGATTCGCCGGAGCAGGGCGACCGCCATGCCCACTTCGTAGTAGCGTGACCCCGAGATCAGGTGGTGGGTGGCCCCAAGGAGCACGCTGTCCACGATGGGCGCGTACCCAAGGGGGCTCTTCAGTCTGTCGGACGCAGCCATGACTTGCTGCAGGATCCGGTCTTCGTCTGTCTCGGGGGAACTCCCGTGACTGAACCCTTCGGCCCACGCTGCGAAGAACCCATCCTCGAGGAAGTGACTCGGGTCCCCACACTCCGCTAGCCGCTGTGCGAACCGGCGTCCGGCGTCACTGAACTCGTACTGGAAGAAGTAGCGATCGGGTTTACACAGGAGGCCACAGTCCACTAGGGGCTCAAGGCGGGGCGTGATGTGCTCCTCTCGGGCGCCCTTGCCCTCCCTGTAGCCGCGCCCAGCCTTCTTCTCCATGGAAGCGGCATGCGTGATGAGCGACTGCAGTAGGGACTTCTCGGCGACGCTGTTGGCGCGCGCGCGGAAAGCCCGCTCCACACCCCTGAAGATCCCCGGCAGCAGGTCCCCAGCTTCCCAGTCGCGGAAGGGTTTGCCCCAACCACTAAGCTGGGAGAGCAGTGGGCCGAGGACATCGTGGTCGTGCTCCAAGAGCGTGTAGGCGAGGAACGCTTGCTGGGCCGGGTTGAGTAACAGGGGGTTCGGGGCCAACCGTGCGTTCCTTAGGGCTTGCAGCTCCTTCTCGTCGCACAATGTGAGGAACGCCTGCCCGCGCACCAACAACGAGAATGAGTCCCTACGCACCAGACCGAGGGCGATGGGCAGGCGGTGGTATGTCTTCCAGTCTTTGGGGGAGAGCTTACCGGTATGCGACGGCATCCGCCGATCGGCGAGGTGAACGTCCTGGATCTCAACGCTTACGGTGGAATGGGCCTCCTCCTCAGCTTGGCCCGCTTTGGCCACTTGGTCGCGGACTTCCCTGTAGACACGATCCTGCAGCCGAAGACTGATGTAGGCCGCCAGGCCGTCAGTCAGAGGCACCTGGACCTTCTGGCTCGCCGCGTTGAGGAGGTCTCGCCCAACGGCTTCCATGGTCGAGGTGGGAACGGAGCTGCAGCGGGCCACTAGGTGCTTGAGGAAGCCCAGACGCTGCATGGCGCGGTTGCCATACGGTACAACCACCGGCGCTGCCACTAGAAACCTCCATGCACGCTGAGCCGCGGCCTGATGTCCATGATGAACGACCGGTCCGCATCGGTGTTCGACACGAGGGCCTGCCCCACGTCGAGGGTCCTCATCAGCTCATCGAAGCCCAGAGTCGTGGTGCCATACCGCACTTCTGTGGGCAGGTTGGACTTGAGGTTCTTGCGGACGTACTCGATGTCAGTCTGCACCGTCAGTTTGTGGGCGATGATGGTGTCCACCTGCGCCAGTATCCTCTGGTCAATGGCCGTGGGCTGCTGAGTCGTGACAACGAACGAGATGCCGAAGTTGCGCCCCTCCCTAACAAGCTTCACGAGCACGTCAGTGGCGGTCGTCTTCCGCTCCGAGGGCAGGACGTTCTGAGCCTCATCCACGGCGATCCAGCAAGGCGGAACCGCCGAGGCCACCGCCCGCCCAAGCTCGGCCTTGTCCTCTGATGACAGGCCGACGCGGACCTTCAGGTGCTTCTCGTTCTCGGACGCCTCTACGCGAGCCTGGAGTATCTTCCTGATGAGCGTAGTCACAAGAACGAGTCGGAGCTCGTCCGCCAGCTTGCTGAGGACAACCACGCTGAGCCGCCCCGCCTTGAGAAGAGCGGGAAGGGAGGTCCCCTGATCCTGGAAGAGCGGATTCCGCTCAAGCGTCATCAACTGCTGAAGCACCGCTCGACGGGTCTCTGGAGCGTAGACTGAGACCAGCTCGCGGTCGTTCCCGATGCATGCGAGAAGGTCCCGTACCCGGTAGTCCGGCCTGGGCTTCGTCTGCTTCTGTTGCTGATCCGTCCAGCCCTCGATGGTCACCTTCATGTACGCGTCATTTAGGAGCTGGCCCATGCGATCCTGGACGATGTCGAGGCTGAGAAGGTAACCCAGGTCCGATGCTGAGAGGTCGGCTGGGACGATCGCGAAGTCCAGATGGTGGGGCGGGGTGCTGCTGCTCCTGGTCCCGAATGGAACGTAGACCTGGACGTCAAGCGGCTCGCTGGTTAGCTCCCACCCTCGCCGTAGGGAGACCTGCTTCTTCAGCTCCTCGCCTTCTGGCTTCTCGGGCAGTGGCTGGTCCATCCACTGGAAGACGCCTAGCGTATCGAACAGCAAGACAGCGTGGGTCCGCGATGCTTGGGCAACCCTGGACTCCGCCTCCGTGACACACAAACCCTCGAGGAAGCTTCCGAGGGCGTAAGACTTCCCGGAACCACGCTTGCCGAACAGAGCTACTACGTGTTCGGTACCCAGATCGAAGTGGATAGGGGTCAAAGGGCCGCTCTCGCCCAGCCGGCCGAGCCAGACCCAATCCGTGTAGTCCCCATGCGGCGAGCCTACCCGCCCAGCCTTGCCATGGAAGGCTGTCGGCTTGACGGTGAACTTGCGCATCCCCCGGCCTCCTATCCGAACACGATGGGGCACGTGTCGTTCACGATGGACTCATCAACCGTTGCCTTCCCCTGGTCCCACGCCTCAATGGCGCACTCGTTGAGCGCCATTATGATCTGCCTGGGCAGCGCCTTTGACGGGTCCTCAGAGGCGTACGTGCAGAAGAGACCGAAAGCCTCATCCGTAAAGGGGTAGGTGTCGAGCGTGACCCCGAGCTTGTCCTCGTGTATGCGCTTCTCCGCAGCATCGCGGTCGATGAGTTCGCCCAGCATCTCGCTCAGGAACGAATGCACAGTGTCCACCGCCGCCATGAAAGTGAGTTCAATGTAGTTCTGCTTCCCTATGCGGCTAGTGACGCTGTCATGCATGAGGCTCGCGGCGAGATCATCCAGCGTGTGCCCCATGGCTCCGACCACGATGCCGACGCTGTTGTTTGCGGGTTCGGCGAGCTTGCGCATGTAGTCCTTCAGGGACTCAATGCAGTCAGCCTTGCCAGCATCGTGGAGCTGCTCAGCTTCGTCAACGAAGAAGATGACGGTCTCGTCGTTCCTCTGGGCGAGCCGGCCGACCCCAACAAGCACGCTGACAAAGTCACTGGCACCTGTGGTGCCCAGGTTCCGCGTGACACCCAGCGTCTCCAGTTCGGGGTTAGACAGCTTCTGTCCGGCGAGCCAACGCCAAGCCGTCATCCCTGGGCCAGCAGGTTCGCGGAGCCTGTTGGCCGCGGCGACCATGTTCGAGTCCCCGTCAAACAGGACGGCGAGTTCGCCGCGTAGGTCGGCCACCTTCTCGAAGAGGCTACCCACCCATTGTGTCACGGCGTCCTTCCCCAGGGCCTCGAGCATCTGGAGATGCCAGTCCCCCGCATTGGAGTTGCCGTGGATGTCCAGGTTGTAGTGGACGGTCCGGGGCTTGAGACGGCACGACGTCACCTCCCCATTCAAGAGCAGATGCTCCATGTAGTAGAGCGTCTGCGTCTTGCCCGACCCATAGGGCCCGAACACCACGATCTTCGGAACGCCGGGCTGTGTGAAAGAGCGTCTGAGCTGCTTCTGCAGGCGCTCCTTGGTCTCCGGGCGGCCGAAGTAGAAGCGGGCGTCCTCGGCGTTGATCGCCGCGTCGATCGTGAAGCTGTGCCGGTCCTTCAAACAGAAGTGCTCTCTGAACTCCATCAGGCTACCTCCTTGGTGCCGATATCCGCTTGACCAGTTTCGTGTCCGGCGAGGTCCGAAGACGGACGGTTCCCCACTCGTACATCTCGTGCACAAGGCCCTGTCCAGGCCCACGGCTGGACACCAGCACCCCGACTTCTGTGTTGCGGAGCACTGAAGTTGGTGTCAGGTTCGCCGAACCGAGCAGCCCGAAGCCCCGATCCTGGTGCTTGCAGACGTACAGCTTGGCGTGCAGCGATGAGTTGTAGCGTATCTCGACCCAGTCACACCCGGCGAGGATGTCGAGCGCCTCTCGGTGGTAGCGGTCGTCCTCGGCGGGCGGAGTCGTGATGACATAGGTGCGTATCCGTTCGGCTCTGACCTTGGCCACCACTTGCTCCAGGCGGTACCGCGTTCCACGGAGCGCACCGATGATTGGCGAGACGAGGAGCATGCTATCGAAGCGCAGGGACGACAGGAAGAACCGCTGCAGGAACCTCTCAACCGGGCGCTCGGTGATCAACTGCACGTACGGCCTCCCGCTCGCCGTGCCCTCGGTCGTGCCAGTCTCGCCTTGGGCCATCTCCGGCAAGTGCACACGCCTCCCATCCAAGCAAGGCCGTGGTGAATGTGATTGCCCTGACTCGTCCCTTCCCTCACGATCGTGCGGCACCCAACGCCCGGATCACCTAGCGCGCCGCAACGCAAGCCGACGTGCCCGTGGCAGTCCACGTTGGGAGCGGCAGCCCTGGGCCAGCTTCTACGGCCCGTCCGGGCCTGCTACACCCCCGGGCGGGAAGTGCTCGTGCTGTATTTCGGTGCTGGGTTGGGGGGCACCTTCGGAGGGTGGGTGTGTCGGCTATCCAAGGAAGCGGAGGATGAGGCCCGGGTCAGGCGGGTGCTGGGCATCATCTGCCGGGCGGGGCCTCCGGCGCGGGCTTGTCTCGCAGAATCACCTGTCGGTGGGCACTTCGACGGTCACGGGCGAGGGAACAGGTTCTCCACGGGGTTGACGGACCTTCTGTTGCGCCCATGCTTCAGCCGGCTGTCACACTCGCCGATCATGCCGAAGGGGCAGTTGCCGCCCATACGGCACGTGCAACAGCCCTACGGCCTTCCGCTTCGCCTCCTCGCAGCGGCGGTCATGCCCGGCCGTCGTGCTCACACTGGCATGTCCCGCCAGCTTCAGCACCGTCACCACGTCCACGTCGGCGTGCAGTAGGTCGGAGACGAAGCTCGGCTCGCTTCTTGGCCCTGGCCCGCTCCTCACTTGGCCGGCGGGAGGTCGGCTCCGTGCGGAAGAGGCAGACCAGGTCCATGTGCTCCGCGCAGGCCCGTTTTGCGGCGAAGTGCCCTTCCCGTCAACCTGCCCCCGAGCCACTTCGCGCGTAGACGCGTTCTGAGCGCCTGTCCTGGTTGGGCCGCCCCTCCTACCTGTCCTGAGGCCTTGCAGGCCGCTGGGGGCCGTCATAGCCCGCCGGCGCGGGCGCGCCGATCCCGAGGTGGAAGGCCGTGGGCGCTTCGTCCTCCTCGGCGGCCGCGTCCACGTAGTTCCGCGCCGTGACCAGGCTGGCCCAACCGGCTTCCCGCGGCAGCCGGGGCGACAACGCCGCCGGGAAGGCCTCCTCCCGCCGGAGAGGGCCTCCGCCGACTAGCTGCCCGTCCGCAAACCGGCGCGTCCGATTAGGGGTGCACGAGCCTAGAGAGCGCCGCGGTCGTCGCTGGCCGCCCATTCGCGCCAGTCGGTGCGACTCTGGACGGGGAGGCCGAGCCGCCGCGCCCAGTTGGCGACGGTGAGGTGGCTGACGCCGAGCACCTCACTCAGGTCCTTGGCGCTTGTCGGCGGCTGCTTGTCCCGCATCTCTGTGCGGAGAATGCGTTCCATGCTCCACGCCTGTCCGGTCGCTCGCTTCCAGGCGAGCTCGGCCTGTCTGATCTTGCTCGCGTGGTGTCCCCTCGGGAGGCGCCGCTGCTTGTCCCTGAGGAGCAGCGTGTGCGTCTGCCGGGTGTGCGGCGCCTCCCGGTCGCAGAGGATGCAGTGGGCCTCGAGGTCGTCGTCGCCCCAGACGGCGCGCACCCCAATGGTCGAGAGCTGCGCGAGGGCCGCGTCTCCGGCGGCCACTGCGGCGAGCAGGTCAGGGTCGAAGTCGGGCTGCGGCTCGAAGCGGTCGCGTCTCACAGGAGGGTCTCCTCTAACCGATGGTACGGCGTGTCCACCATCCCCACGGCCTTCCGCTTCGCCTCCTCACCCCGCCGGTCGTACCGCGCCGTGGTCTGGACGTTCGCGTGCCCGGCGAGCTTCTGGACGGTCACCACGTCAGCGCCCGCGTCGAGCAGGTTGGAGACGAACGTCCGCCGCAGATCGTGGGGGCTGAAGCGTCTCACCTTGGCCTGCCGCGCCCGGCGCACGAGCATGTTGTACACTGCTTGATCGGTCATCCGATGGCGTCTGACGTTCCCGCCCCTGCTGACGGGCTGGAACAGCGCCCCCGGTTCGTCGCCCCGGTGGGCCAACCAGTCGGACAGGGCGTGCGCCGCCCCATCGTTCACGTAGAGCAGCCGCTCCTTGTTGCCCTTGCCGCGCACGACCAGCTCCCCTGTCTCGGCGTCGTAGTCGGCGCGGTCGAGACCAACGACCTCCGACCGGCGCAGACCCCCGGCGGACATGAGAGCGATCAAGGCGGCATCACGCGCCCCGCCCGCGCCGTCTGTCTTCACGCAGATACGCAGAAGGGCCGCGACCTCTCCGGTCGCCAGCGCGCGCCCCGTCAGGAGCTTCTCCCCGCGCACCGGCTTGACCGAGCGAATGCGCTCAAGCTCCTCTCCCGACAGCAGACCCAGGTTGAACGCGGCCCGCGCTACACCCTTCAGGGCGGCGAGGACGGTGTTCACGGTGGCGGCGGCCAGGTTCTCCTCCTGCAGCTTCGTCCGCACGGCAGCGACGTGCTGGAAGCGCAGGTCCGCCCACGGCGCGGCGAAGGCGTCCCCGAAGCCGAGAGCCTGGGCCGCCCGCGAGAGCTTGCTCAGCATGGACCTCCGCCCGGTCGGCGCCAACCCGGCCAAGTACACTGCGGCGGGGTTCTGGTCGAGCGGCGCGACCGGGGCGAGGGCCTCGGTCATGCCGGCCTGGGCAAGCTCAGTTCCCATCGCGGTGCCTCCTCCATTCCAAGGTGCTGCCGGGCAAGGTCGGTGACTTCCCGGCCCCTCGGTCTGCGGACGATGAAGCCGAGCTTCAGCAGGAACGGCTCCACCACGTCTTCGAGGGTGTCCTGCTCAAGGTTGAGGGTCGAGGCGATGGCCCGCACCCCCGCTGGCCCGCCCTTGTAGACCGCGATGAGCGTCCGCAGGTACTTGCGGTCCTGCGGGTCGAGACCGGCTCCGTCGATGCCCAACTCCGTCAGCGCCCGGTCGGCGGTCTCTTGGTCGATCCTGCCCTTGGCCTCCACCTGGGCGTAGTCGCGGACCCGCCGCACCAGGAGCTTCGCCGTTCGGGCGGTGCCCCGCGACCTCCGGGCGATCTGCAGGAGGCCGTTGTCCGTATAGCCGACGCCGAGGCTGTCGGCGTAGGCCGTGGCGATGCGCTTCAACTGGTCGGGCGTGTAGAAGTCGAGGTGCTGGTGGATGCCGAAGCGCGAACGGAGCGGTCCCGAAATGAGGCCCGGCCGGGCCGTGGCACCGATGAGCGTGAACTTCGGCAGCGGCACCGCCTCGGCCCTGGCCTCGTCCCCGACGCCATGCACGAACTGAAGCTGGAAGGACTCGATGGCCGGGTACAGGGCCTCCTCGGTGAGCCGGCTGCAGGCGTGAATCTCATCTATGAACAGCACCTGGCCCTCCTGAAGCCCGCCCAGGATCGGCACCAGGTCCGCCGCCTCGCGTTTCTCCAAGGCCGGCCCGGAGGTCCGCAGGATCGGCACGCCCAACTCGTGGGCGATGATGTTCGCCAGCGTGGTCTTGCCCAGGCCGGGCGGCCCGTCAAGAAGCACGTGGTCGAGCGGTTCCCCTCGTTGCTTCGCCGCGTCGAGTGCCACCCGGATGGCCCGAATGACCCGGCCCTGGCCCACGTCGTACTCCTCCAATGTCTGCGGGCCGTCCGGCTTCGTCGGTGCTGGCTCCGGGGTCGCGGTCGCGTCCTCCACCTCGCCCTGCGGCTTGGTGACGCGCGGCGCCGTTGCGTTGAAGCACTCCGCCGCGAGTCGGGCGATCTCCGACCCGGACTGGGCCAACCGCCAAAGGGTAGCAGTGCGGTCCCACCGGAGGCCCTTCTGGATAAGGAGATTCCAGTAATCCAGGACCGCGGCGACCTGCTCCTGGGCCAGTTTTGGTACGCGCCAGATCCCGTGCTGAGAGTACCACGAGCACCCCGCCGCGAACAGGTCGTCCGCGAGTCTATCGGGGACGGGGACCGGCGTCCGCAGGATGGTGGTGCCGCAGAGGCAGGTCCCCGCGTCGCCCGGCTGCATCTTCAGCATCGAGGCCTCCTCTAGGGCGACCGTTCGACAAGCTCACGGTCCTGAGCAACGTCGAGGGCCTGAAGGCTCTGACGCAGCCTTGTGCGGCTGGGTCCCTTCTCGGCGACGAGCACCAAGCACTCCCGCCCCCACTCACACGCCTGGCAGCCTCCGCACAGCCTTCGCGCCTCGCACTGGCTCCTGGTCGGCCAGCCGCCCCGATAGCAGGCGACCGGGACCGGGACCCGCGAGTCGGCGCCGTGGTCGGGGTGACTACGGCACCTCCGGTCTGAGCACACCGCCGGGACCGGCTCCCGCACGTCGTATGCCTTCCTCACGGCACGCCTCCTGCCGGGTGCTGGTACTCGTCGATCACCGCCCGCACCCGGCGACTGGGTTCCTCGCCCACCGCATACCATGCCTGGCGACCCTTCGCCCACCGCGCGCCCGCCGCGTACAGGTCGCGGCCTAGCGAGTGCCCATTCGGCGGCGGCGCTCCGTAGACCCAGCACCAGGAACCCTTGACCTCCGTCCGCAGGGCTTCGTGGATGGGCCGCGCGGGCGCACTGGTGGCCCCTGGCGCGGGTTCCACGGTGGAGGGGCACTCCGGCCCCCTTGCTGCCTCTACCTCCGCCAACAGCGCGCCCAGGTGCTTCGCCGCGCCGGCGAGCTTCGCTCGGGCCGCGTCCAGCTCATTCGGCCCCAGGTCCGGGAGACGGAAGTCTACACTGCGCTCGTCGAAGGTCAGGTCCACGACCCGCGCCAGATGCCCCATCGCCCGGTTGAGGGTGTCCCGCGTGACCCGCGCCTGCGGCGACGCCTCGGCCTCCCCGGCGAACATCGACCCCTGCGCCTGTTCCCCCAGGTAGGCGGAGACGCGGGCCTTGACCTCGACCACCGGCAGCCCCTGCGCGACTGCCTTCCGAGCGAGGCGCACGCACTCCGCGCGGTTCTCCTCGCCCTCGGCCAGCCGGACGAGACACTGCGCCTGCCCCTCGCCCAGCGCCCCCTTGTCCACAAGGCCTTGCACCTCCGCCGGCAGGGCCAGGAGCTTGAGCTTGAACGCGATCCGCTGGGGCGAGCTGCCGGTCACCGAGGCGCACCGCTTCGTCGCCTCCCCGTCGGTGAGCCAGGGCCGGTCGATCTTCTCCTGGTCAAGGACCTTCCGGTACGCCCGCGCCTCCTCGCAGGGCCGCACATCACACCGGGCCAGGTTCTCGGCAGCCTGCAGGGCCAGGGCGTCGCCCTCCGGCAGGTCCCGCACGACTGCCTGAATGGTGGTGAAGCCCGCCGCTTGCATTGCTCGCCAGCGCCGTTCCCCGGCGACGATGCGGTATCCGTCACCCTCGGGCCGCACCACGATCGGGGAGAGCTGCCCGAGGGAACGAATGGACTCGCCCAGCTCGGCGAGCTTCTCGGGATCGAAGTGCTTCCGGTGTTGGTCGGGGTCCGGGTGAACGTCGGCGAGCGTAAGGGAACGCACCTCGGGAGTGTCGGCGATCGCCTGCCCACTCATTGCAGGCCCTCCTGGTCTGCCTTCTGTACGGGGGAGAGGGAACGGGGAGATGCCTTCTCTCGCCCGCCCCGTCGTCATAGCACTAACAACACAATAGCACATCCAGGTGTTCCTGTCAACAAGTATCTTCTGGCGACCGCCTTCCGCCTTCGTTGGCCGACGTGCCGATCCCGAAATACCGCTGAATACGAGCGCTATCTGGGAAGGTGCTGACGGTCGAGACGCCAAGGCGGCTGTCGGCACCCTTGGTGTTGAGAACGCCTCTTCTCATAACTTGGTTTGGTGGTGGACGCGATGACGGTCGGGCAC
>Ga0315289_10004902_pt1 | contig 19900 bp, 18 predicted proteins | sample YL17G11_40_MG_FD_203452 | JGI IMG/M metagenome (GOLD analysis project Ga0315289, IMG submission 203452) | Sediment microbial communities from Yellowstone Lake, YNP, Wyoming, USA - YL17G11_40 | ecosystem: Environmental > Aquatic > Freshwater > Lake > Sediment | place: USA: Wyoming | collected... | reverse complement strand
TGTTTGCTTCCTGAACACCACAATTAAAGGTCCTCTCTGGAAATTCCTTTAAAAAGGGGATCATCCCCATTGAACTCATTAAATCCGCATCCAGGACTAATATTTTCTCATTTTTTCTGGAAAGTTCTATTAGAGTCTGGCAATAAACATTTCTCATTTCTATATCTTCTTTGACATTATTCTTTGCTAACAATATCGTCATTTTTTTACCACCCTGGTTCTCCATTTATTTCGAATAATTAAACCAGATATTCTTTTAATTTATTTTCTAACTCAATAATACATTTCTCTGCTGCTTCATGTTCAGCCTCAGAAAATATCATATGGTGGTTAGCCATAGTCTCTTCAACAAATTTTATCCCTTGTCCTTTTATGGTATCTAAGATAATAACTGAAGGTTGTTCTTTTATTTCTTTGGCCTTTTCGATTGCTTTATATATTTTTACTACATCCGCACCGTTTACATCCTGAGCATGCCATCCGAAAGAAGCAAATTTTTCACTTATATCTCCTAAATCATTTATATCTTTAGTATATCCGTCTAATTGTTTTTTATTAGCATCAATAAAGGTTATTAAATGATCAAGCTTATGATGATGAGCAAACAAGGCGCCTTCCCAAACCTGGCCCTCATCACATTCTCCATCACCTAAAATTAGATAAGTATAGCTATCCCTTTTATCTAAACGGTTACCTAAAGCAATCCCAATAGCCGTAGACATTCCCTGGCCCAATGAACCTGTGGTCATATCAATCCCTATCGTCTTGTTTCGGTCACAATGACTGGGAAGGTTTGTTTTTGGTTTGTTTAAGGTCATTAATTCTTCAATGGGGAAATACCCTTTTAATGCTAAGGCAGTGTATACTGCTGGTCCTGCATGCCCTTTGGAAACAACAAGCCAATCTCTATCTTTCCATTTGGGTTCTTTTGGATTAATCTTCATTACTTTACCATATAACACAGCAAGTGTTTCTACAATTGACATTGCTCCGCCAATATGGCCAAAACCCAAGTTTTTAATTTCCTTTAAAGTTTCCAAGCGAATTTCAGTAGCAAATTTTTCTAATTGATTTACTTCTTTTTGGCACAGCATTCTATAACCTCTCCCTACTATTATTTCTTATTACTTTTCTCATATGCTTTTCTATATTTTCTATTAAAGATAGTTTTTTATCCGATAAATATTTTACCAGTCCCGCCTGTGGTACACACATGTACTATTTATATTCGTGCTACCCCAGTCTCTTTTGCAGCCTGAGCTACTGCCTCTGACTCTACTTCTACTACTTTGGGATTAAAGACATTGGGAATGATATTTTCCTCACTTAATTCATCCTCAGGGATAATAGAAGCAATTGCATAAGCAGCAGCAAATTTCATCTCTTCATTTATCTGACTTGCCCTTACCTTTAGGGCACCTTTGAAGATAGCGGAGAAACCGAGGCAATTATTAACCTGATTAGGAAAGTCTGAACGGCCAGTGGCTATAATGCGAGCTCCTGCTTCTTTAGCTTCAGCAGGCATAATCTCGGGTATGGGGTTAGCCATAGCAAAGACTATGGGATCGGAAGCCATCGACCTTATCATCTCTTTACTTAATGCCCCGACTACCGATAGTCCGATGAATATATCGGCTCCCACTATGGCATCAGCCAAAGTCCCTTTGATCATCTCTTTATTGGTGACTTTTTCCATCTCTTCTTTTATCGGATTCATATTCTCTTTTCTGCCTTCGTAGATAATTCCTTTAGAATCACAGAGGATAGCATTCTTTACTCCTGCAGACATAAGAAATTTTAATACTGCTATGGCAGCTGCCCCGGCACCGTTTACTACCACTTTAATCTTATCTATATCTTTATCTACTATCTTTAGGGCATTGATTAGGCCAGCTAAAACAATTACTGCAGTTCCGTGTTGATCATCATGGAATACGGAAATATTCAGGGTCTCTTTTAGTCTTCTTTCAATTTCGAAACAGCGGGGGCACTAATATCCTCTAAGTTAATTCCTCCAAAACTGGGAGCTATGAGAGTTACTGCTTTTACAATCTTATCCGGATCTTTGGTAGCCAGACAGATAGGGAAGGCATCTATTCCGGCAAAATGTTTAAAGAGAACCGCTTTTCCTTCCATCACCGGTAAAGCAGCCTCTGGACCGATATCTCCCAATCCTAAGACGGCTGTACCATCAGTTACAACTGCTACCATATTCCCTTTGGCAGTATATCTATATACTTGAGAGACATCCTGATGAATCTTTCTGCAGAGTTCGGCTACCCCAGGGGTGTAGACTACGGCTAAATCGTGCATGTCTTTTATCTTGGTCTTACTTATTACTTCGATCTTACCTCTGTTTTCTTAGTGTAGCTTTAAGGCTTCTTCATTAAGATCCATTTAAATTTTTATCTCCTTTTCTTTTTCAATAATTTTATTATTCAACCTTTTTTTTCTACAAAATTTACACATAAAGCAATATTTTTTTAAATAATATAAAGTCTAATTCTTCGATAATAATTTCCGTACATTTTCGATTCCTTTTTTCGCTGCTGTATCCGGGTCAGGCAAAGGAAATGCTTCCAAAGATAAAAATCCTTGATAATTTATTTCTTCTAAGGCAGAAATTATTTCTGGAAAATTTATATGGCCATATCCTGGTACCCAACGATTACTATCAGCAATATGAACATATCCAATTAAATTTTTGGCATCGATTATACTTTCTTTAAAAGAAGGGTCTTCTATATTCATATGAAAAGTATCAATATGTAACAAAACATTTTCTCTCTTTACCTTTTTTAGAAAGCTAATACCTTCTGAAACAGAATTTAACCAATTAACTTCATATCTATTAACCATCTCAATTAAAATAGTTACTCCACTTTTTTGAGCAGAATCAGCACATTCCTGGCAAGCTTCGATTGCCCATTCTATAGCCTGAAATTTCTTAGAACCCTCTGGTAAATTTCCTCTAATTAAACCTATAATAACGAAGGAATTAAATTCTGAAGCAAGATCTATGTGTTCTTTTATTCTGTCTACTGCTGCTTTTCTAACCGCTTTATCAGGATTTATAAAAGTAAGTCCTTCGCTGGCAACTGCTTGTCCAGTACCCAATGTAGTTAAAGTCATATTGTTTTTCTTTAAAGCTTCTTTTAATTCCTCTTTTTTAATTATTTTGGGGTCTCTTAAGGAAATTTCTACGCCTTCATAACCTAATTTGCTCAATTTTTCAATATTTTCTCGAATGTCACCCCTATACATTATAGGTCCAAATTTAGCTTCTCTAGTGGTAATTGCTCCGGCAATCTTCATTTCATTATTCTCTCCTTTAATTTTGTTGAATTATTATAATTTTTAAAAAGCATTTTTTACTTGCCTTTTAATTTCAATTAAAAACTACTTGATATATTCTTCTAATTCTAATCTCTTAAGTGTTTCTTTGGTTGGTATCCCAAACTCATCCCATCCTCTGATTTGGTAATACTCATTAAGCATTTTGTTTAAATCTGGAAGATTATCTCCTGCTCCTCCACCTCGAGGATGAGTTAAAATTCGGGGAGGAAGAGTGTCATCTTTCCGACTAATTCCTTCCTGAACGTTATATAGTCTTTTCAAGTTAAATATCCTTTCTCCTGTTTTCAAGAAATCTTCCTTAGAAAAATCCCATCCAGTAACTAAATTTAAGACTTTGACTAATGGCTCTACCGTCATTCCACCAAAAACAATGAATTTGCAACAGTGCAAAGAATCAAACATGCTCATAAGATGTTGAAAATCAACTACAAACTTGGCCTTTCCTTTAATTTCAAAGCGATCAAGTGTTTCCTTATAACCTAAATCGGGTAGAGCGGCTCCATCTTCAAAATCATGGGTAAAGGCTTGAAGATGACAAGCGCCTCTATTAGAAGTAGCATAACCCAAGGCTACGCTAACTTTACCTCTAGGATCATGGGCAGGGAAATCTAAGCCCTTTACATGGATGGCAAATTCACAACTATTTCCTCCAATTTCTTTAGCTGCCTTAATCAACCCTTCTCCTAGAAGTTTTCCTATATCTTGTCTATTAGCGATCTTTTCTATCATCTCTAATAGGGCATCTCCGTTTCCCCATTCCATTTTTAAGCCACCAGTATCTTCTTTGGTTATTAGTCCTCTTTCGTAAGCCTCCATACAAAATGAAATAGCTGAACCAGTAGAAATAGTGTCTAACCCATAACGATTACATAATTCATTGGCTTTACAAATAATTTCAATATCATCCACTAGGCAATTTGAGCCTAACATACCAATGGTTTCATATTCTGGTCCTGCAGTTTCTTCAATCTTATATTTCCCCTCGGTTATCTCTACCGTTCTACCACAGCCAATAACACATCTACCACAATGATAATTCTCCTTTAAAACAGTTTGGGCCATGTATTGGCCAGATATTTTTTTGGCTCCTTCCCAGTTTCCTTGATACCAATTTTTAATTGGCAAATCGCCTACAGACTCGCAATATTCCACTCCATTTGAAGTGCCATATTTTCTTAAAGCCTCAGTTTGATCGACCATGTAAGAGGTCAAGCCTTTAATAAATTGGTTAAATTCTTGTTCGTGAGCAATTTTAACTTCTTTAGTTCCCAATACCCCTATAGCTTTAAGTTTCTTAGAACCCATCACTGCTCCAACTCCAGCTCTACCTGCAGCACGAGCATGCTTACCTTCGTTGATGATACAAGCAAATTTAACCAAGTTTTCCCCAGCCTTACCAATACACACTACCTGCGAATTCGGGCTAATTTCTTCTTTTATTAAACTATCGGTAGCAAAAGTATCCTTACCCCATAAATGAGATGCTGATTTTATTTTAATCTCTTCGTCTTTTATAGTAATATAGACCGGTTTTGTTGCTTCCCCTTTAATGACAATCCCATCCAATCCACATTTCTTTAATCCTTCGCCCCATCTACCTCCACAATCAGATTCTGTATAGATACCGGTCAAAGGAGATTTGGTAATTACTTCAAAACGATCAGAGGAAAAAGTTTTGGTTCCTGTTAAAGGCCCAGTCATAAAAATCAATACATTCTCAGAACTAAATGGATCTGTTTTATGATCGGTATAACCATATAATAACTTTGCTCCTATACCACTTCCCCCAATGAATTTTTTGACCTCTTTTTCTTCTAAAATTATAAAGTCAATTTCTTCAGTAGTTAAATTAATTTCGGCAATTTTCATAAAGTAGCCAGGTATCATTTCATCCTCCTCCTTTTACCCTCCCCCTATTTGGGAAAATATTTTTATTATATCATTATTTTTTACTCTATAATTTAAACTTACAATTTTATCTCCTGCCAGTATTAGACTTATTCTATTCTCTGGTATCCCTATTCTTGTTACAACATCTATTAATATCCAGTTAGAATCTAATCTTAAAGTTACCCCTTTTTTATGATCATAATTTTTGATGTACTTATTTAAATTACCGTATAATTTTAAATTTATATTTAAATTATCCATCTAATCTTTAAAGCTCATTTCCTATTAATGAAATATTTATTTCAATAGTTGTACAACTTTTTTCTAAATTATCTGGTTTATTCCTTAGTTTTCGAAGGTGTTAACAACTATTTAACCCCTATCCCTTTGGAAGATTTATCAAAAGCTTCTTCCCATCATCCAAGAGGCATATTTTCACTTGTAAGTGGTTTTATTTTGACTAACCCCTTAGATAAAAGTTTTATAGCCTTTTTCCAGAACGTCTATTTTTGCGCAAAAATCCCGTTTAGAATTATTTACTTCTGTGTAAGCTGAAAGTTATGTAAAAAGAGGAATAAAAGAAACTAAAAAATAGGAGATTTATCAACCATTTATCCAAAATATTCCAATAATAATACTAAAATGATATTCTTTTGTCCCTTTATATGAAGTAGAATCAATCTTTGACGGAGTAGTAGTATACTCACTTTCTTAATATAAAATAATAATTTTATGGATATAATAAAATCTTAATCCCTTTTTTATTTTCAGCATCTTTAAAGGCTGCCTCCCATTCCTCGAGAGAGCATTCATAAGATATTACTTTTTCAATTTTTTTCCCCAAATGTTTTAGTAATCTAATACTAGTTTCCCAACTCTTCCATTTATGACCGAATGTTCCTACTAAACTAAGTTCTCTTCTAGTTAAATCATTAAAATCAACTTGAAATGGCTTTTCAAGAAGTCCCGTCTGTACCATTGATCCTCCTTTTCTTAAACATTTAATGCATTGGGATACAGATGCAGCAACTCCAGCACATTCAAACGCATAATCTACTCCATATCCGTTTGTGTCTCTTTTTATAAGTGAATAGAGGTCCTCCTTTTCAACATTTATTATTACATTAACACCTAATTTTTCTCCAACCTTAAGCCTTTCTGTATCAACCGATGTTCCAGCTAAAATCACATAAGCACCAGCTGATTTAGCAACAAATGCAGTTAGAAGCCCTATTGTCCCAACGCCAGATACTAAAACAAAATCTCCTGTTTGTACCTTAGTATGGTCAAGAACAGCATGAACGCTCACAGCTAAAGGCTCAGTAAGTGCTCCTTGCTTAAAAGTCACTTCATCAGGAAGTCTATGAATTGCTTCCTCGCGTATCACACAAAATTCAGCAAATCCTCCATCTACGCCATAACCAGCAGAAAGTCGATTTTCGCACATCATATAATTCCCTGTGCGACAATAAAAACAAAATCCACATATGGACGCTGCGGTTTCAGAAACAACACGATTTCCTACTTTGAAATTTTTAACATCTTTACCAACTTCCTCTATTATTCCACAAAATTCATGTCCCAAAATTACAGGTGGGTTAGAAGGAGCTGTTCCATTTCTTATTTTAATATCAGTACCACATATTCCAGCATATTTAATAGCAATTTTAACTTGGCATCTACTTGGAGTTGGTTCTTTTACTTCACATATTTGAACATTACCTGGCCCTGTAGCTGTTTTAACTAAAGCTTTCATAATGAATAACCCCCATCTAACAAGTTTATAAAAAATGTATGCACTATAAATATTAAAGTAATAATTTAAATATATATTTCATCAACTTATTTTTATAAAATACCATATGATGATTCAAACATAAAACAAACTAAATCTCCCTATAAAAATAAAAGGTAAATAATATAATACAAACTTCTTTAATTAAAAATCTTTAATTATCTTCTGGTTTTAATGTTAAATAAAAAATTTCTCTTAAATCTTCTGATTAGTAATGAGTAGTAAAAAGTATTTAATTTAGAATGCTTAGACAACCTGTCTAAATATGAGGTTATTGTCTCATTAAAATATATATTTAGTATATTTTTTAGATTTTATAATAACCAGGTCTTTCGTCAATATTAGACTTATCAACAAGGAGAGTATTAGTAACTATATAAGACCCGCGTAAACTATATTTACAAGTTACTTCCCTACTTTTTAATAGTAATCAAAGCCTCATAAGATGTTTTAACTTCATTATTTGGAAATTTCTCTATATATATCTATAGTAATAGTCCGCTACCCTTCTTTAATATATTTGAGTATATACTCCTCCTTTTCATATAATATTTAACGGCAATTCAATTGCCAATTCTGCTCCATAATCTTGTAAAATTACATTTGAATTAATACTATCACAATATTTTACAATCGACTCTGTTAATTTTTTGTCAGAAGTATTTAAAATTATATTTGCCTCCAACTTTTCAGCTGATTTTAATCTATCAGCATCCTTTGCAGCACCAATTACAATACATTGAACCCCACAAGCCTTAACTAATTGAAGACGTAATAGATCTATGCATCTGGGGCCAGCGAGTAATATATTATCATCTGGTGTTATTTTTATTTTTTCTAATACCGTTTGAATACAGCAAGCTAAGGCTTCAGTCATGGCTGCTTCTTCAAAACTTATATCGTTTGGAATCCGATGTATATTTTTTGCTGGTACTAACAAATATTCAGCAAATCCACCATTTACACCACTGCCAATTGATAATCTTTTAGTACATAAATTATTTCCCCCGGTTCTACAATAGTAACATTTTCCACAAGTATAATAATAAGTTTAACTTGTGACTCGCTCCCCTACAGAAATTTCTTCCACACTTTCTTCTAAAGAATCGACTATACCACTTATTTCATAGCCTAATATCACAGGAGGATCTGTTGGATAACTATCATTATAATAAATATGAATATCTGTACCACAAATCCCAACTGCTTATATTTTTATTCTAACTTCACCCTTTTTAGATTTTGGTACAGGTATATCTTCCATTCTTAGTTTTTTAATACCGTTTTTATATTTTTAGTGCTTTCATTATTAATAAAATTTCACTTCCTACCCTAAAAATAAAATTTTACTCTGAATTTTATGTATAATAAAATAAGTAGGAAGTATATATATTTGCACAAAGCATGCGTTTATATTATATATTCCATGAATCTTAAATTTTATTTATTATTCTAATTAAGTAAATAAATTTTTAAAATCTTGGAGGAGAATCTACCCAAATAGCTAGGGATTTTTTATCAGATAAATTTATAATTTGATGAGGAATAGTAGATAAAAACCAGATGAAATCACCTTCATTTAAAATAAATTTTTTGCCATTTAAGTTAATTTCTAATTTACCTTCCAAAACAAAGGCACACTCTTCTCCTTCGTGCCGGTATAATTTATCCCCGGTAGAAGAATTGACTTCATATTCATCGTACATAAATTCCAGATTGGAATTGCTGGGTGATAGTATATGTAATTTAACTCCTTTTCCCCATATTATAGAACGATTTTCATTACCTTTCCGAATAATTACTGCATTTTCTTTGCTTATCCTTTCACCTAATAACACACCTATATAAGTACCTAGATAATCAGCAATTGTGCGAAGGGTGCTTATTGAAGGAGATACAACCCCCGTCTCGATTTGAGAGAGAAGGCTTGGGCTTATATTCATTTCTCTTGCAGCTCGAGTAAGGGTGGTTCCTTTTTGTTCTCTTTTTTTTCTAATTTGCAAACCTAAATAACGATCACCTTTTTTGGGAGTAGTCATATTTAATCATTCCTCAAATCTATATAATTTAGTTAATCTTGTCTTTTTCTTAGGTCAACATAGATAATAGTCTTCCTAAGATTGAGACCCTAATAAGTCAATTCAATAGCTATATCTCTGGACCCCTAGATCTAATATTATATAATATGATAATATATCTGATAATGAGCTTCTTTTTATTTAGTTTAATTTGATTGACATCTAGGTTTAATATTTCTTCTTGTTAAAAAAATCTAAATATATTAATTAGATAAACCTTTTTACTATAGATAATATTCTCGTACATTCCTGAATATTTTGAATAAATTATACTTAAAACTGCCTATATAGCAATTCTTTGTGCGCTTTTCTCCATACTATTTTAAATATTTTGTTTATTAATATTCTATAGAAAAAAATAACAATATGCATGACCAGTTTTATTTTAGATAAAATTGTAAACACTACTTAAAAGTAATACATATTATTTATATATTTAATCACATTTAACCATGTTCGATTCTCTTTATATGGTATTCTTGATGTTTTGGATCAAGCAACGTAAAATAAACCTGAAAACCACCAACAGTTACCTTCAAATTCCTATATTTTTCTGGCTCTTTTTGAGCTTTTCTCAAAGTTTCCGTATCTTGCATTATCGGTTGTAACATATTGCAACCTAATATAATAAAAGATCTCAAAAGAGCTTTTAAATTTTGCAGGCCATTTTCGCCTTTTGCAAATTTAGGACTAATTTTTAAGTTCAAAGGAGAACCAGTTGGAAGGCGACTGAAGTCAATTTTTGCAAAAGAATGAATCAATGAAGAAATTCCACTATTATCAGACCCAATTGTAGGACTACAATTTGTTGCTATCCATTCTCCTGATCTTCTCCCATTGGGTGTAGCCCCTACATTATTTCCTAAAAGTATATATCTTTCAAAAGTTCCTACTCCACATGGAAATCGTATCCCGTCAAACTTCCTAGCCAGCTCGTTGACCATTGAAGTATATGATTCTAATACTTTTATTACAACCTTATCAACATAATCTTCGTCATTGCCATATTTTGGAATACGATTAACTAATAATAACCTTAAATCTTCACTACTTTCAAAATTATTTTTTAATAGATCTAATAATTCTTTCATACGTAAATATTTATCTTCATAGACCAACTTTTTAATTGCCACAAGAGAATCTGCTACATCGGCAAGACCGCAAGCAAGAGGGGAATGAAAAATATAACGTGCTCCTCCTTCAGTTATATCTTTCCCTTTTTCTATACAATCATCTATTAATGATGAGAAGAATGGATCAGGTGCAATATTAAATACCTTTCCATAATATTTCGTAACATTTTCAATAAAAGCTTCTAATTTAGCATGTAACTGTTTTTCAAAAGCTTTAAATAGATCATCAAAAGTGAAAAATTGTTCAGGATCCCCAGCATCAGGACCATTAAATTTTTCACTTATTCGACTTTTACCACGATTCAAAGCAAGTTCCAAACATTGGAGAAGTTCGATATTTGAATATCTAAATTCTGTTTTTCCTGGGATTGTAGTTTCCCAACAACCATCATTAGCGTAATCAAAAGCTTCTCCATCTGATATACCTAATTTTCTAAGAGCTTCAATTATTACTTCATCATTAAATATAAATGGATATCCTCCACCAGTCTGAATGCATTCTGCACATTTTTCAATCAAAGAATCAGGCGAATTCTTAGCCAATCTAACAGTAACCACAGGACTAGTAAGAGAGAATTTTTTTGTTGCTTCTAAACACATATAAGTTAATGGATTTGTTGCATTACTTCCATCTGGATTTGTTCCGCTTAAAACTACATTCTGATGCCAAGAATTTGTCAAAATATCATTCTCCAGAACAATATCAAAATTCCCTCCTAGTTGCATAAAAGTAGGGTCAAAATTATCTTCAATTGTACCCTTTTTCAACTGGGCTCTATCGTTTGTCTTTAACCAAAAACAATCAATAAGTTCTTGAACTTTTTGATCATTAATTATTCCCTTTTTAATATCTTCCTCATAAAAAGGAAATAAATACTGATCAAACCTACCAATTGGTACATATTCCATTGTATTTTGAAGTGCAATGTGAGTAAACCATAATAGTTGAAGTGCTTCTCTAAAACTATGTTGAGCAGAAGTTGCTATATTACTGCAAATTCTTGAGATTTCGATTAATTCTTTTTTTCGTATTTTATCTTTTTCTTTCTTTGCTTCTTCTTTAGCTAATTCTTCATATCTTTGAATATATTGCTCAAATCCTTCATAACAAATCAATACAGCATGATAAAATTCAAATTTTTTAATATCTTCATTTTTACTTTTATCTATCAATTCTAACTTTTTTTTAATTTCGTGTCTTATTCCTGAAATACCAACATCTAATAATTTTTTATAATCTGGGAGAGAATGACCCCATACGGATTTTATACTCAATCCAATTTTTGCAGCGTCTTCTTTTTCCTTTTTTGTTGCATAATCAATAAATCCTACACCAAAGCCAATAGTTCCTTGAGCTGTCATTCCAACTATTAATTCATTTGGAAATATTTTAATGGGCATTTCACTCAAATATTTCTTAATTGCATACGCTTTTCTTATAATTAATGGTTTTTTTGCAATATCTTCAGATTCTATTATACTAATATACTCTTTTGGCCAAATATCCTTTTTTTTCATTGCTCGATCCATAATATCATTATACAATTGTTCTACTCTTGACATTAATATCACCTCTTAAAAAATTATTTATATTTATTTGTATTAATTTCGAATAGTGATTACAGTCTAAGTTAAGAAAGCTCATTATGTATGTCATCTTTCCTATATAATATAGTCGTTAAAACAAATTCTATATATAAGAAGGAGAATATCACAAATGATCAAAGATGAACTTATTGCCAATTTCAAGTATAGTGCATGGACTGACCCCCTCAGACTAGACATTTATGGTCTTAGCCATAATGCATTCCTGAGAGTCGTTTTTAGAAAATAATCTCTAATATTTCTTTTAAGGCCAATAACCTAAAGATGAAGGCAACCTCTTCTTATTGCAAACATCTTCTATAAAATAAGGATTCCTTTCTATAACCTCAGAAAAGGCTTCGTATTCCCATAAATATATCTCCTCCCGTTTTAGGATTTTAAAAAATGATTAAAGCTATGGCATCATAATAAGGACTGCCTTTGGTGGATATACTTATTTTGATAGCATTATCTTTCCTATAGTCATTTTCAAAGTAGCAATAGTAAATTCAGGGCATAAAGTTTTGCATAACTGTTAAGTATTCTGATATAGGTGATATCAGAACATCAGAGCTGATTATAAGAAATAGCTGCTATCCTATCTTTAATATCTGCTTATTTTCTTTTTTTATTAAGATTATCTTTTGTCTGATAATAGAAAGTAGATCTTTTTATACCCATTATTTTACACCCCTGCCTGATGGAGGAAAATAAGGACCGGTGATAATAGATGAATCCTCTCTTTTCTTTTGTAGTAGGTATTCTTTCTCTTTTTTTAAAATATAGTCCTCCATGGTCAGCTTTCCGATCATCTTCTCAAGTTTTCCTATCTGTATCTGTAATTTTTTATTTCTTGGTTATCATGGTTACCCTTTAACTCTTCCCCTAGGTACTGTCATCTCCTGCGGTTGATAAGTCCAGGAGAGATTTTATTTTCTTTGCCTAATTCCAGGACACTTTTGCCACTTAGTATTTTTTGTACAATCTTTTCTTTTTGTTCCTTAGAATATTGTCTTCTTTTAATATCCATTGCCTCTGTTCTCCTTTCCCTTTTTTTGTTTGTTATTTTATTATACAACGGGTATTATTTTTTCTGTAAATGTATCTAGCACTAGGGGGTTCAGTCCAATAGTATTATTCTTTATAGGAAAGACCAGAGAGTATAAATACCACTCAAAATTAATATAATTTATTAAATAGTAAATTATTATACAATAAATTACAAAAATTCAATTTAAAACATTCTTTAAAGATTCCAATTAAATCAAGCTTTTCATAAATACTATTGAAATTTAACTTTTAAATCAAATTTTCTTCCAATGTCATTCACTAATTCTTTCCATTTATCCCCAAGAGGTCTAAGATGTTCAAATCTATATCTTCTACCTAAACATTTATATTTCGAACCTGCAAGTCTATTAAAGTCTAATAATCTTATTTCTTTCAATCCTAAATTATAAGTAAATTCAAAAGTTCTAAAAATATTATTTTTTGAACTATTAATCCCTGGAACAATTGGAACAGAAATTATTATTCTTTTTTTTTCTTTAACTAATTTCTTTAAATTTTCTAAGATGATTAAATTACTAACACCTGTATATTTTTTATGATTTTCGTTGTTCATACACTTTAAATCATAAAGAAATAGATCGGTAAAATCCAAAATCTTTCTTATTCTATTAAAATCAAAATATCCACAAGTTTCAACTGCAGTATGAATACCCTCTTCTTTGCATAATTGAATAATTTCATATAAATAATCTATTTGATAAGTTGGTTCACCTCCAGAAAAAGTAACCCCTCCTCCAGATTCCTCATAAAAGATTTTATCTCTTTTTATATACTTAAAAAGCGTTTCTAATGTTATTCTTTCACCAATTATCTTCAGTGCCCCAGAATAACAAGTTTGGATACATTTACCACATAATTTGCATTTATTCCATTTAACAATTCTCTTCCCTTTTTTATCAATATCATGTACATGATTAGGGCAAATTTGAATACACTTTCCGCAAAAAATACATTTTGATTCATAAAAAGCTAATTGAGGTAATGGTTTTATTGATTCCGGGCTATGACACCATATACAATTTAGAAAGCATCCTTTAAGAAAAATTACAGTTCTTAATCCAGGGCCATCATAAACTGACAATCTTTCTGTGTCAAATATTATACCTTCTTTAGAACCACTTTTATTGTTTCTCATTATATAGGCCATTCTTTAATTATTGATTATTGTTAATTATTTTCAAAAAATTTTATTAAGTAATAATTTTGACCTTTTTAATTAAAAATGCTTTTCTTATTCTTTCTCTATAACTGTCGATCCAAACAGCTAAAAATATTAACAATCCCTTTATAGTATAAACTAAATATGGAGAAACATCACACATCGCTAATATATTATCGATAATTGTAATTAGAATAACTCCTCCAAAAGCACCTAATACACTACAAGTACCTCCTTCTAGTCTAGCTCCTCCTAAAACTGAAGCTGCAATTGTCATGAAAAGTAATCCTGACCCCATATTATTGCTTATAAATATATTTCTTCCTAAGATTATTAATCCAGCAACGCTTGCAAGTGCACCACTAATAACATATGCAATAATTACTATATTATCTATTTTTATACCAGCAATTAAAGCAGCTATTTTATTTTCACCTGTTGCAAATAAAATTCTTCCAAAAGTACTTTGGTATAATAAAATTCCGAATAAAACATAAAGAGAAATTACTAGAAAGATACTACTTGGTATCCCAAGTATAAAATTCCCTAACCAACCATACTTAGGATAAATATTATCGAGACTTTTAGGAACCAAATAATATAAAAATCCATATAAAATAACATACATAGATAAAGTCATTAAAAATGAATTTATTTTAACTTTTGTGATGAATATTCCATTAATTAAACCAATAACAGAACCAATACATAATGCAATTAAAACAAATATCCAGGTAGGAATATTTGTTTGTGGTACCCATACCATTGCTAATAAACCCGGAATAGCAACTGAAATTCCTAATGAAGGCTCAACTGAAAGATCAATATTACCCGTTACTATTACAAATGTTTCTCCTAGAACTAAAATTGCTAAAGCGGCACTATGATAAAAAATATTTATTACATTTCTTATAGTTAAAAAACTAGGAATAAAAAAAGTAACCGAAACAAGCATTCCTAATATAATAATCCAAATAAAATTATCAATTAAAACAATAATAATAGAATTATTTTCTTTCATTTTAATTTTCTAATGCCTCCAAATATATATATAATTTTTTTTCATCAATTTCACTAATGTTAAATTCTTTCACAATCTTCCCTTTTTTTAATAAAATAATTCTATCACAAATTTGTAAAAGATCTTCAAATTCCGAAGACGCGATAAGAACAGACCCTTCTTTGCTTAAATCTTCTATAATAAATCTAAGTATTTGTTGTTTCGCTTCTACATCAATCCCTTTTGTTGGCTCATCTAAAATATACAATATTGGTTTTGTTTCTAACAATCTTCCTACTATAACTTTTTGCTTATTTCCACCACTAAGATTTTCTATTTCTTGATTGAAACTTAGGGTAACTATTTTTAATTTATTTATTATTCTATTAACATTACATTGTTCAAATTTGTTATTAATTAATTTAAATCTATTTAAAAATTTTCTTAAACTAGAAATAGTAATATTTTCCTTAACAGACCTTTTTGAAAATAATCCTTCTTTTTCTCGGTCTTCTGGTAAAAGACAAATTTTATATTTCAATGCATCGTTAGGATTTTTAAATCCCACTATATTTCCATTTACTTTTATTAAACCTTTATCAATTGGATTATATCCTATTATAGATTTAAACAATTCAGATCTTCCCGAACCCCTTAAACCTGCTAATCCAACAATTTCATGTTTATAAACTTTTAAATTTATATTATTTAAAACATCGCTCCCGTATAAACCCTCAATTGATAAAACTTCTTCCTTATCTCTTTCAAAAAACTTGCTATTTATTCTATTATAATAATATTTATTAACTAATTTTGAACCAACAATTAAATGCGTAATTTCCTTAATATTTGTTTCTTTTATTTTCTTTGTTGCTATATTTACTCCATCTCTCAAAACAGTTACGTCTGTACAAATATTAAATATTTCTTCTAATTCATGTGATATATATACTATTGATATTCCAGTATCCGCTGCTTCTCTCACTATTCTATGAACTTCTTCACGTCCATATTTGTCTAATGCAGCAGTTGCTTCATCTAAAATAACAATACGATTTTTTTGTGTGTAAAATGCTTTGATCATTGATATAATTTGTCTCTCTGCAATATTTAATTCACTTACATTTTTTGCAATATCTATATCCAATTTACAATTCTTACATATCTTTCTAGCTTTTTGATTTAATTCATTAATTTTTACAAATCCCCATTTATTAGCTGGCCAATTACCTAAGAAAAGATTCTGTGCAATCGTCATATATTGGATATCTTCCGGTTCTTGGGGAACAACGGCAATTCCTAATTGAATAGCTTTATGTGGATCAATCCTTATAACATTTTTATTTTCAAATAAAAAAATATTTCCACTATCAGTTTGAATCCGGCCAGACATAACATTAATCAACGTAGTTTTGCCTGCTCCATTTTTTCCAACTAACCCATGAATGGTCCCTGCTTTTAAAATAAAATTAACATTATTCAAGGCAATTGTCCCAGGGAACTTCTTGACAATATTTTTCAATCTCATAGTAATCATTTTTTCACCTTCATAAATCTACGTACTTATATACTTTAATAATTTTTAAAATTTTTACTAATTCCTCTAAAACTATTAATTAATACAGCAATAAAAACAAGTAAGCCTTGCATTATAGAGAGTGCATATGGAGAAAACATAGCAATCATTGATATATTTCTAACTAATGCCAAAAAAAGAAATCCACCAAAAACACCTATAATAGAACCCTGTCCTCCCAATAAACTTACTCCACCAATAACTGAACCTGCTAATGCATAAAAAACCATATTCTCGCCTAACGAATTGGGAACACATCCCATTTGTCCCGCCATTAATAAGCCTGCTAATGCCGAAATAAAACCACTAAGCATATAAACAATTAATAAATTTTTTTCAACAGAAATTCCAGCTCTAAATGCTGATTCCTTATTACCCCCTATTGCAAAAACTTCATATCCAAATCTAGTTTTAGTCATTAATAAATGAAAAAAAATATAAATGATAATGACTACTATAACTCCAAATTTTATATTGAAAATAGTGCGAAAATCAGAAAAACAAAACTCTTGTGGTAATCCATAAACAGTAACGATACCTCTAGTTAAATATCTCATAAAACCCCTCAAAACTATTGAGGCTGACAAAGTCAATAAAAGAGAATTTATTTTTTGTTTTACAACCATATATCCAATAATTAATCCAATAATAGTTCCAATCGCAAGTGTAATTATAATTCCTAAAAAATAACCAATTGAAGAGAACCATGAAACTATACTTAAGGCTCCAATCATAACAGAAATACCTAATGTAGATTCTATTGAAAGATCATAATTGCCACTAATTAATACAATAGCTTCTGCCAATACTAACAAAGCAAGTCCAGCATTATCAAAAATAATTGATTCTAAATTATATTTATTTAGAAAAAATCCTTTAAAAATAATTGAACTTAAAAGAAAAGAAAATACTAATAAAAACGACACAGAATTTTGAATGATTATTTTAAAAAAACGTCGTTTGATCATAATGCTTCTTTCCTCATCTATAAATCTATAAATATTAATTTACAAAACCTATTTATCTTTTATCTCAAAATAGAGGTGCGTTACAATATAATTCTTATTGCAAGCACCTCTATTTTTAACTAAATAAAAGTTAATTATTGTTTTTTAAAACTATTCTTTAGCTTTTGCTTCTAACTCTCTCTCATATAGGACCCTTACACCATAAAGTCTCATATCAAACGGACTTACCTCATCAGGAACAGAAAAAATATTTACATCAATCTCTGGATCACCATTCGGTGCTTCTGTAATTGTCAAGGGATACCATAAATCAAATCTATCATCTGATTCAACTGTTGAACCAACAGAGGGTATATTTTCTCCTTTTAGTAATTTATACGCCCATTGTATAGCTAATTTCCCATACATATCTGGAGGCTGAGCAATAGAATAATCAGCTTCACCATTTCTTATTGCAGTTAAACCATATGGAGATGCATCTATTCCAGCAAGAAAAACATGCTTGGGATTACCTACAGGATAAAGATAACCTAACCTCTTTAACGCAGGAATTACCCCAGGCCAATGTAGTCCATCCGTACTACAATAAATTGCATCAATTTCTTTTCCTTGAGCACCAAACACGTCTTCAACAATTGCAGAACATATATCCGCTGAAAATTCTCCTGGCTTACTAATTACTTCAATATCTGGATATTTATCTACAATGTTATGGAATCCTTGAGATCTTTGATGATGTCCTACATATTGTAATTTCCCCATAATTTCAAGAATTTTACCTTTTGGTTTTCCGTATTTTTGAATTAGAAATTTAACTATTTTTTCCCCAATTTTTTCTGAACACTGAATATTATTAGCAATTACCATTCCATCTGCATGAATATCTTTCCCTAAAGGTGTATCCATTATCATTACTTTTACTCCAGCTTCCATAAGTTTTTTAATTGCAGGACCTTCAGCATTAGAGTCAACTAATTGGATAGCAACTGCATCTACGCCCCTAGAAAGTAAATGGTTCAATTGAGAAATTTGGAGTGAATCATCAAAATTAGCTGTAAAATCAAAATGTTCTATTCCTAATCTCTCACATTCAGCAATTGCTGACTCATATTCAGTAACAGTATGAACATCGTATAAGCCTGCTACCAATACTCCAAAAGTTAATTTATCTTCTGCAAATCCAATTGTTAAACCGAAAGCTAACAAAAACATTCCAATTATTACCATAATAACAATCTTCCTCATCATTTTTAAATATCCTCCTTGTTAATATTTTAAAATTATTATTTTATGAAAATATTATCTTACTTAATACTTTTCACCTCCTCTTTCTATATATTAGTGCCTTTCAGAAAACTCTGAACTCCTTGTTTTACAATCCTTTTCTGGCACCTCAATTTTATTCTTCACCTCCACCATTGAAATCCTTATCTAATACGATTTATAAGAAGTTTATTCCTTAATTTTCGATTATTTTATTGATTTTTTCTGGAGTTAGAGATGAATTTTTTCAACTTTATCTAACCTTCCCAGTTTTCTGAAACCCTCATTTCTATCTTAAACATCTTTTTTAGTAATCTAAATTTGATTTCATCTCCATCTACCTTTTACCATATAGTCTTTTAATGGTGTTCTTTTGGGGCTATAAAGCCTTTCAGAAAACAAGGAAGAGGGAATAGAGTGACCTCTTTAGACTAAATACCAGACTGAAAATAATAGAAAATAGATTAATATTTACTGAACACTTTCAGTATATATTAATCTATTTTAATTTGTCAAGACTAAATTTATTTTTTTTGGAAAAATATTTTAAATTTTTTTTCATTTTTTTTAAAAAGTTTCTGTAATCCTTATTTTAATTGCTCTTTTCAACAATGAGGGAAAAAATATTTTTTTAAAATATACATATATTTTTGGAGAAAAGTATATTTTTAACTTAATATAAGATTCATAATAAAAAAATCTATAAACAATATATCTTAATTCTGTTAAAAAGAATATTTTTTAAAATAAGAAAATAACCAAAGTGGTAAAATAATTTTAGTTTTAGTAATTAATATTTTCTTCTAATATCTGTTTAGCTTTTTGGATAGATTCTTTTACCCTTTTTAAAGAAGTCCCCCCGTAAGAATCCTTAGCCTTAACGGCAGCTTGAGGTTTTAAAATTTTTAAAGTTCTTTCATCAAAACTTTTATGAAATGCTTTTAATTCCGATAAAGCTAAATTTTCTAAATGATTATTATTTTCCAGACAATAAAGAACAATTTTACCTACTAATTTATGGGCCTC
>Ga0315289_10004900_pt1 | contig 19906 bp, 15 predicted proteins | sample YL17G11_40_MG_FD_203452 | JGI IMG/M metagenome (GOLD analysis project Ga0315289, IMG submission 203452) | Sediment microbial communities from Yellowstone Lake, YNP, Wyoming, USA - YL17G11_40 | ecosystem: Environmental > Aquatic > Freshwater > Lake > Sediment | place: USA: Wyoming | collected... | reverse complement strand
AATGTCTAGCATTACCCCCGCCCCGAAGGGATTACTTCCTACGGAGCAACCCGATCTATGGTTCGAAGATAATGCCGTCGGTCGGATGAAAAAAGAAATCTGGGAGATGAACGAGGATCAGTTGAAAAAGGTTCTCGCCGAGTACGGCTTCCCAGCGAAAGAGTGCGAATGGGCGAAACCGGGCGCGTACATTCAAACGACGCCGCACCACAAGGTCGTCGAGAATCGCCGCAAGAACGACATCGTGCTGATCCCGGTCGGCTGCACGGAACTGCACGGCGATCATCTGCCGAGCGCGACCGACACGCTGTTCGTTTCGATGATCTGCGAAGGCGTGCGCCGCTACACCGAAAAGAATCGCAACGGACACATCAACGTCGCGCTGCCGCCGCTGAACTACGGCGGACATCCGTATCATCATCTCGGTATGCCCGGCACCGCCGTTGTGCGTGAAACGGTCGTCCGCGAATTGATGATGGACGTGATGCTTGGTTTGTGGAACGATGGCTTCCGCAAGCAGATCATCGTCAACAATCACGGACAGTTGTGGATTCTGGAATCAGCGGTGCAGGAATTCGAGAAACGCTATCAACTGCCTGGCATCTTTCGCGTGCTCGACTGGCATCGCGGCGTGCGCGAAATGTTCCGCACGAAAGAACGCGGCGGCGGCTGGGAAACGAACTTTGTCCACGCCGACGAATCGGAAACATCGCTCGCGCTGTACCTCTTCCCCGAAATGGTGGATATGAAAAAAGCGGTGGACACCGAACCGCGCGGCTATCTGCCCGACGGACATTTCGACAAATCGGTTGATCCGTTCGGACGACCACACCGCTGGTCGGAAGGCGAAGGGCATTTTCCGATTGAGATCGCGGGCACGCCGGAAGGTGTCGTCGGCAAAGCGAAGAGCGGCGACGCGCGCAAAGCAATGCGTCCGCTCGCGTGCATCTTGCGCTACCTCACGCTCGTCAACGACGAAATCTTGAAGGCGTTTCCTGCCGGCAAACTTCCGCCGGTTGAGGAAGTCACGCTCCGCACAAAAGAAGAGATGGAGCCGTTCATCAGAGAGCCGATGAGTCCGGGCTGGCGACCGGTGTATGCGTTGCCGCGCATCGGGCAGGATACACTAGTAGGTTAAGTGTCCTTTTGCAACTAGAGACACAGAGACCTGGAGACAAGGGGACAAGGAGATGCTCCTTGTCCCCCCATCTCCTTGCCTCCTTGTCGTGTTTCTGGGGAAATTATGAAACTATCCTTCGTCATCTCCACCCAGCCCACCAAATTCCAAGCCATCACCTTCGATCCGAATTTCGAAGGGAACGCCGCGCATCTCGCGCGACTCGGTTACGATGGAATCGAACTGGGCGTGCGCGAGCCGGACAAACTGGACGTGGCGAGTCTCAAGCAAACGCTCGTCAAGTATCGTCTGACTGTTCCGGCGATTGGCACCGGGCAAGCGTTCGTCGAAGAGCAATTGTCGTTCACTGACCCCGACGCATCGGTGCGCGAACGCGCGGTTGCGCGCGTCAAGACCCACGTCGCGCTTGCCGCGCAGTTCAACGCTGGCGCATCATCACGAGGGGAAAGCTCGTCACAAGTACAATCAACCCTGCCTCGTGATGATGTGCCACTCGTCATCATCGGTTTGATTCGTGGCAAGACAGGGCAGACGATTTCGCGCGAGCAGGCGCACGTGTGGATGGTGGACGCGTTGAAAACACTCGCGCGGGACGCGCAAGAACGCGAAATCCGTCTTGCTATCGAGCCGATCAATCGGTACGAGACGGACTGGGTGAACGATGTTGCCGCCGCGCTGACGTTGATTCACGAAATCGGCGCGGAGAATGTTGGTGTGTTGTTCGACACGTTTCACGCGAACATCGAAGAGCCGAGCATGGAAAAGAGTTTGCGCGCGTGCGGCGCGCGTCTGTTTCACGTTCACGTCGCCGATTCGAATCGGTGGCATCCCGGCGCGGGGCACACGAATTTCGCGAGCATCCTCGCGACGCTGCGCCAAATGCAGTACGCGGGCTGGGTCAGTGCGGAAATCTTACCGAAACCAGATGTCAAGCACGCGGCGGAAGAGACATACAAAACCATCAAGCCGCTGTTGTGACGCAGACTTCAAATCCTGTTGGGTGGAGTAAGACGGATTCGCAATCCACCGTCGGCGTATGGGATTGCGAATCCGGCGTACTCTCAGAGGTTTTTAGATAGAAACACATTTGCAATGAGCGACCTTTCCTCCCGGGAGCGGCTAATCACCGCGCTCGCCCGCCGCAAGCCCGATCACGTCCCTTGCTGTTTTATGATCTTCCAATCGTTACAGCGACAATGCGCCAGCGATTTCGAGTTTTTTGATCGGCAACTTGCGTTGGGCGTTGACGTGCGCGTTGAACTCCCCGATCTCCCATTTCATTTCACGCCAGATGTTGGGGTGCGCGCATGGAAAGAGCAGCGCAAAGAGGAAGCAGTACTGCTCTTGCATAAAGAGTATCGCACGCCAGTGGGCACGCTCACGACGATGGTGCGCCAAACTCAGGATTGGATTCACGGCGAAGATGTGCCGCTGTTCGACGATTACCTCGCGCCACGCGCGGTGAAATTCCTGGTGACCGAACGCGCCGACGTTGCCGCGCTGCGCCATCTCCTCGCGCCGCCGCGCGAGGAAGAGATTGCTGCGTTTCGCGCGGCGGCGGCGGCGTACCGACGATACGCGCGCGCTAAAGGCTTGTTGCTCAGCGGCGGTTATCGCGATTGGCGCAGCAACGCGCTGAACGTCGTTGGCAATCAGGGTGGCGCGATGGTCGGGACGGATGCGCTGATGTGGCTCTGTGGCGCGACCGCGCCGCTCTTCTGGGCGTTCGATCAGCCGGACCTGCTCGAAGAATTGATCGCGCTCATTGCGGCGCGCGACCAACGGCACATGGAATTGATGCTTGACGCCGGCGCGGAGTTAATCGTCGAGCGCGCGTGGTACGCGGGCACCGAGTTTTGGTCGCCCAAATTGTATCGGCAGTTCATCGCGCCGATGCTGCGCGCGAAAATTCAAATCGCGCATCAGGCGGGCGCGAAATTCGGCTACATCATCACGAGCGGTGTGATGCCGATCCTGGACGATCTTCTCGATTTGCAAATTGACGCCATCCTCGGGGTTGATCCCGTGCAAGGCAAAGGTACCGACTTGAGCGCGCTCGCTCGGCGCGTCAAAGGACGGATGTGCATTTGGGGCGGCGTCAGCGCGCCGATGTCGGTCGAGCACGCGACGCGCGCAGAAATCTGGCGCGCGGTAGAGAATGCGATTTCCACTTGCGGCGCGCAGGGTGGTTTTATCCTTTCGCCAGTGGACAACATTATTGATCCGTCGCGCGAAACCTGGAAGAATGTGAGCGAGTTCATCGACGCGTGGCGGCAAATGTGGAATATTTGACGAGGGCGCCGATGATGCTGTTTACAAGCATCGCGATTGGGAGTGTGATCTATTCCCTCGCGGCAGTCGTCGCGCTGCATTGCTTGAACACCGGTTACGACGCGATTTCGCAGCCGCTGAGTTATCACGCCGTCGGCGCGTACGGCTGGCTGATGGCGAGCGCGTTGGGTGCGTTCGCTGTGAGCGCGCTTACGTTGGCGTTCAACCTTGAACGCGGCGCCGCGCGCGTATCGCGCGCCGGCATCGCGTTTTTGTTTGGCGCGGGCGCGTGTCTTGTCATCGCGAGCATTTTTCCGACGGACGTGACAGCGAACAACCTGCCGATCACGGTTGCGGGTGCGATTCACGTCGCGGCGAGTTATCTCGCGTCGCCGTGTCTCGTCGCCGCCGCGCTGCTGTTGTCGCGGCGATTCGACGACGCGCGACGACGGGATGCCGCGCGGTTCGCGCTCGCGTTGGCGAGTTGGGCATCGCTCGTCGTTCTGGTCATCGTCAATCATCTCGATTTGCACGTTGGCGGAATCGGTCAGAGAGTTTTTCTCGCGCTGATCGCGCTGTGGCTGCTCCTGACTGCGTTCCGCGTGCCGCAATCAACGTGAGAGGGGATAAATTTGACAAATCTAACCTTCTAACATATTCTCGTTAGTAGTAGTGATCGTCGAAAGCATCAGCAATGGCAAACCGCGAATTGACTCGGAATGAATTGAAAGCCATCGTTCTGGCGGCGGGCAAAAGCGCGATCGCCGCCGATGCTCAGCCCATCGTCCTCCAGAACTTGGGCAGCCGCAAGATTGTTGATTACGTCGTTGAGAACGCGCTCCAGGTTGTGCTGCCCGGCGATCTGTATATCGTCGTGGGATGCCAGCGGGCAGAGGTGCAGACCCATCTGGGACCACGTTACCGCTATGTCGTTCAGCCGGAACCGCTGGGCACGGGGAACGCGGTTTTGCAGCTCTATCCGCAACTCAAAGATTTTGACGGCGATTTGCTCATTCTCTACGGCGACACTCCTCTCTTTCGCGCGACTTCGATTCGCGGGTTATTGAATCGTCACTATCTCCGTCAATCTGATCTGACTCTGCTCACCGCCGTCGTGGATCGCGCGCTTCCCTACGGGCGCATCATCCGCGACGCGGACAACCAGATCGTAGACATCATCGAAGAGACCGAAGCGTCGCCGAGGATTCGCGAGATTCGCGAGTTGAACGTGGGCGCGTACGTCGTGCGCGCCCAGCCGCTCTTCCGCGCGTTGGAAAAGTTATCGCCATCGTTTGACGGCGAGTATCGGTTGACGGATTGTGCGCATCATCTCATCCACTCGGGTCTGCGCGTCGAGAGTTATCAAATCTACGACCAAGACGAAGTGCAGGGCATCAATACTTCCGAGGACTTGACGCGCGCGGAATTCATTTTGCAAAAGCGGCTCTTCCAGCCGCGCCGGGCGGAAGAGCAAAATCAGGTCTCTTTTGGTACTGGTGGTTGGCGCGCGATTATTGGCGAAGGTTTCACGTTGCACAATGTCCGTCGCTTGAGTCAGGCGCTAGCCAACGAGATGACGCGGCGCGGCGAAGAAAAGCGCGGCGTCTTGATCGGTTTTGATCGGCGGTTTCTCTCTGACCGCGCGGCGGAAGCCGCCGCCGAAGTTTTCGCCGGCAATAACATTCCTGCTCTGTTGTTGGTTGAAGATGCGCCGACGCCGCTCATCACTTTTGCGACGGCAACCCAGGGCGCGGCGTATGGTCTCGCGTTCACGGCGAGTCATAACCCGCCCGAATGGAATGGACTCAAAGTTTTTCACAGCGACGGCTCGTTGCTGCTCGACGACGAAACGCGCCAGATCGAGCAGGAGACGAATCGGCTGACACTGGATCAAGTGATCAAAATTGATCTCGCTTTGGCGTTGGAAGCGGGCATTGTCCAACGGCGCGATTTCACGAACGAGTACGTGGATGCTATCGAGGCGCTGATCGATCTTACCGCGATTCGCAACGCCGGGCTCAAAGTCATCGTAGACCCGATGTACGGTGTTGGACAACTTACGCTCGGGACGATCCTGACCGAAGCGCGTTGTCGGGTGACTTTTATTCACGAACGGCACAACCCATTGTTTGGTGGACGCTCACCTGCGCCGAATCTGGAAGCCCTGCGATTGTTGATCACGCACGTGAAGGAAGATCGCTACGATCTCGGCTTGGCGACCGACGGCGACGCGGATCGCATCGCGATTGTAGACGAGCAGGGCGAATATATCACGATCAATGATATTTTACTTTTGCTGTATTGGTATCTGCACGAAGTACGCGGCGCGCGCGGTGGCGTCGTGCGTAACCTCGCAACCACGCATTTGCTCGACCGGCTTGCCGCGCATTACGGCGAACAATGTTACGAAGTACCGGTCGGCTTTAAGCATATTGCCGCCACGATGGTCGCGCACAACGCGCTCCTCGGTGGAGAATCGAGCGGTGGGCTGACGGTCCGGGGACACATCTTGGGCAAGGATGGCATCTTCGCTTCGGCGTTGGTCGTGGAGATGTTGGCGCGCACGGGTAAGCGCATCTCGGAATTGCGCAAGCAAGTTTATGAAATCACCGGGCGACTTTGCTATGTTGAGGAAGGAATCCCATCCACCTCGGAAATGCGCGTGGCGATTCCACGGCGATTGAATCAAGTCCCGCTCGATCATATTGGACCTTATCTGGTGCTCAAGGTCTCTCACATTGACGGCACGAAATTGTACTTGGAAAATGATAACTGGGCTTTACTCCGGTTCTCTGGGACCGAACCCTTACTGCGCCTTTCGACTGAAGCCGACTCACCAGAGAAAGCCAACGCACTGATCGAATGGCTCAAGCAATTCGCGACAGCGCAGTAGAGCAGGGCAGTGGCCGAACAAAGGAGGTGATGAAACCCAACTCCAAACTCGAAATGGTCGACCAACTGACGATCGAAACTAGTACCTGAATCTCAAGGAGGAGAAAGATGAAAAACATCGTTCGTTTGATTTTCGTGATCGCGCTCGTGGCAGTTGTTCTTACTGCGTGCGCGCCAGCGCCAACCCCCGTGCCAACGGCAGCCCCCCCGACTGCCGCGCCGAAGCCGACTGAGGCACCCAAGCCAACCGAGGTGCCCAAGCCCACTGCGGTTCCCCCAACTGCAGTGCCGCCGACCGCTGTCCCGCCGACCGCTACTGTAAAACCTACAGAAGTCGTGCTGGAAAAAGAAATGGTTCTGTACTCCGCCGCCGATCAAGCAATGGTTGATTTCGCGGCTCAAGCGTTCCAGACCAAAACCGGTATCAAGGTCTCGACCGTCCAGGCGGGCTCGGGCGTACTCTTGGCACGCATCAATGCTGAAAAAGTGCGTCCGCTCGGCGATGTGCTGTGGAGCGTGGGACCCGACACCATCGGCGCGATGCCAGACTTGTTCGAGCCGTATAAACTTAAGGAAGCAGACAAACTCCTTCCCGAAGCGCTGGACAAAACTAACCTGATGGCGCCCTGCTCCGGCATTTCCAGCAACACGATCATGTACAACAAGAAACTCGTACCTGCCGCCGACGTGCCGAAAAAGTGGGCAGACTTGCTCGACCCCAAGTGGAAGGGCAAGATTGTGAACGCCGATCCGTCAAAGTCGTCGTCGTCGTATCAATCGCTGGTCACGCGCTTGCTCGCGTTCAAAGACAAGGGCTGGGAATTCGAAGAGAAACTGATCCAGAACTTGGTGATCGTCCCCAGTTCTAGCACGGTCTATCTCCAAGTGGGCACCGGCGAGAACGCGTTGGGGCTGGCGTTTGAGCAAGGCGCGTACATCTACGCCGCCGGCGCTAACGCAACCGCGGGCGTTGTCTATCCAACCGATGGCACCGGCGTCCTCTTCGACGTTGCCGCGCTGATCAAAGGCGCGCAGCATCCGAACGCCGCGAAAGCGTTCCTCGACTTTTCGGTCTCGGCAGAATTCCAAAAGGCGTTGATCGAAAAGTACTATGGTCGCCGCGCCGTGCGCTCCGACGTGCCTCTGCCGCCGGGTGTGCCACTGGCGAAGGACATCAAGACTATCGAGTACGATCTCAAGTGGGCGGCGGACAACCGCGACGCGAATCTGAAAAAGTATCAGGATTTGATGGTCAAGTACAACAAATAGTCGCATAGTCGCGTGGTCAACTAGTCGCGTAGTCGCGTTGCTATCTCGTCGCGTGACTACGCGACTATCAGCCTATGCGACTGACAACGGAGTTGAGATGACCCAGGTCAAAATCGAAAACATCGTCAAACGATTTGGCAACGTCAGCGTGCTTAAAGGCGTCAACCTCGTCATCGAACAGAGCGAGTTTTTTACTTTGCTCGGTCCCAGTGGTTGTGGCAAAACGACCTTGCTGCGCACGATTGCCGGTTTTCTGACCCAGGACAGCGGCGCGATTTATTTCGATGGCGAATGTATTGATGGTATCCCGGCGCACAAACGCAACGCGGGCATGGTGTTTCAGAATTACGCGATCTTTCCGCACCTGAACGTTTTCGATAACATCGCGTATGGATTGAAGAATCGAAAATTTTCGCGGCAAGAAATCGAGCGCAAGGTGCTGGAGGCAGTGCGCTTGGTACGCCTCGAAGGATTGGAACGCCGGATGCCGCGCGAACTTTCGGGCGGACAACAGCAACGCGTCGTCCTCGCGCGCGCGCTCGTGATCGAACCGCGCGTCCTGCTGATGGACGAGCCGCTCTCGAACCTCGACGCGAAATTGCGCGTGGCGATGCGCGGCGATATTCGCGCGCTGCAGCGCAAGGTTGGCATCACGACGATTTACGTGACGCACGATCAGGAAGAGGCGCTCGCGATTTCCGACCGCCTCGCGGTAATGGACGCAGGCGTGGTCCAGCAAATCGGCAGGCCCGCCGAGGTGTACGTTCATCCCGTCAACCAATTCGTCGCCGATTTTGTCGGCGCGACGAATATGCTGAACGCGCGCCTTGTCAAGTACGAATCGGACGCGCGCCGAGGGTGGTTCGATCTGGGATCCGGTTCGCCGTGGCAAGTGCCGCTGGCAACCGCGCCGCGCGGCGATCAATGTGTGCTCGCGGTGCGACCCGAGGTGTTGTCGTTTGCCAGCGCAGCGAGCGATGCGGTGAATCGCGTCAACGGTCAGATTGCCGACGCAACTTATGGCGGCTCGATGATTCGTTATCAAGTGCGTCTCGAAAACGATCAAACGCTCCAGGTTCACGACCACAACTCAGAGCAGTCCGCGATTCGACAATTGGGCGAGCGGGTGCAACTCGTGTGCGATCCTGCGCGCGTCCTCGTGTTCGAAGGAGGCGCGCATGGCAGTTAATGTGATTCCTTTGCGCCGCGCCACCTGGTCGCGGTATTGGCAGAACTTCGGTTTCTGGAACATCGTTACGCTGGGCGCGTTCGCGTTGTTATTGTTTTTCCTCGTTTATCCACTCCTTGCCGTTCTTGGACAAAGTCTGACCTCCAAGACCGGCGACCTGCTCGAAGGGTACCGCAGATTTTTCTCGCAGCCGTACTATTCGAACAGTCTGATGAATAGTTTGCTCGTTTCGATTCCCGCGACGATTGGCTCGCTGTTGATCGGCGTGCCGCTCGCGTACATCGTTACGCGCTATACGATCCCAGGTCGCGCGCTCATCCGCGCGGCGGTCGTCATCACGTTGCTTTCGCCGCCGTTCATCGGCGCGTACGCGTGGGTCGTGATGTTGGGACGCGCGGGTTTGCTGAACCGGTTCCTGGAAAACTTTAACATCCAAGTCCCTTCGATTTATGGTCCCGGCGGTTTGATCTTCGTCTTTACGATCACACACTATCCATTTGTCTTCCTCATCGTCTCCTCCGCGATTCGCTCGATTGATCAATCCATCGAAGATGCCGCGCGCAACCTGGGTTCGGGCGAAGTCAAAACGCTTTTCACCGTCCTCTTGCCGATCTTGCTACCGTCTATCACCGCAGGCGTCCTCCTGTCGTTTATGACGATTGTCGCCGATTTTGGCACGCCGATGATTATTGGCGAGAGTTTCCGCGTCCTGCCGACACACATCTACAGTGAGTTCATCAACGAAATGGGGGGCAATGCGACGATGGCGAGCGCAATGAGTGTCATCCTGATTGCCCTCTGTTTGCTCGCGCTGGCATTGCAGCGGTACTTTGCGTTTAAGACGAGTTACAACGTCCAGTGTGTGCGCCCGCTCGAGACGCGCAAGCTGCAAGGCGCGACCGGCGCCCTGATGATCGCTTTCGCAGGCCTCGTGATCCTTGTATCGCTTCTGCCGATGGTTATCATCTTTTTTTCCTCGTTCTCCATAGGACGCGGCTCACTGCTCACGTCGAACTTTTCGCTGGGAAACTACGAGAGCATCCTCTACAACGTGCCGACGGCGATCACGAACACCTTCTTCCTCGCGACACTCTCGGCGTCCATTGGCATTGTGCTCGCGATGTTCATCGCCTACGTCTTGGTGCGCGGCAAGACGCGATGGCGCGGCTTGCTCGACTCGCTCGTCACGTTGCCGAATGCCATCCCTGGCACCGTGATCGCGGTGGGCTTTATCATCATCTTCAATCAGCCGCCGCTCTTGATCACCGGCACGTGGATGATTCTCGTCGTTTCGTACGTCGTCCGCCGTTTGCCGTACGCGGTGCGCGCGTGCGTCGCGATGTTGCAGCAGATTGACGCGAGCATCGAGGAAGCGTCCGTCAATCTGGGTGTGCCGCCGATGCGCACGTTCGCGCGCGTCGTCGTGCCGCTGATGGCGCCTGCCATTCTCGCAGGCGGGATTATGACGTGGGTCACGACGATCAGCGAATTGAGTTCGACGATTCTGCTGTACTCTGGACCCTACGCGACGATGACGGTCAAAATCTTCAGCAACGTTTTCTCCAACGACTTTGGCAACGCGTCCGCGCTCGCGATGATTCTGATCACCGCGACGTTCGTGCCGCTGTTCTTGATGTATCGTTTCTTGGGGGAGCGCGCGGAGCAGGCGCTCTAACTTGGTCAATGGCAAGACGAATCTTGTTTCTCTGCACCGGCAATTACTATCGGAGTCGGTTTGCAGAAATCCTCTTCAATGTGCTGGCTCACCAAAGTGAATTAGATTGGATCGCCGATTCGCGTGGATTAGCAATCGAACTGGTCCCGCATAATGGCGGCGCGATCTCCCCTTTTACAATCAAGGGCTTGGCAGAGCGCGGTATCGCGCTCGACCATCATCAACGACTGCCGCGCGCGCTGAAAGAAGATGATTTGACTCAGGCACATCGAGTGATTGCGCTGAACCAAGTAGAGCATCACCCTTATTTGGAGCAACAATACCCCGTGTGGGCTAACCGCGTAGAGTACTGGCGAGTGTCCGATCTGGATTGCGCATCCGCTGAGCATGCCTTGTCGGAAATCGAGCGACATGTGCGTGCGCTCATCGGACAATTGGTGATCAAATCGTAAGCAATGGCAATTCAGATGACTGAGCGGATTGGATGGACAAATTCACGCTCGCACGTCTGCTGACTCTGCACTTATCCGTCGTCCAATCCTCAAGATGACAGCAGAGCAAGAATCGTGTAAAATAGCCGCAGATACCTGAGATGGAAGTGAGGTGAATAATGCGAGAAAGAATCCAAGTCAATCCCAACATACATTTTGGCAAGCCCTGTGTTGCTGGCACGCGAATTCCTGTGCAAGATGTACTTGAATTGGTCAGAGAGGGTATTCCATTCAACAAAATCATTCAAGATTATTATCCTGACCTCCAAATTGAAGATGTCCGCGCGTGTATTCAATACGCCATTGAACTCGTGACAGTAGAAGATGTGCATATCGCGCCGGTTGCCGTATGAAATTCCTTCTCGACCAGGACGTTTACGTGTGTACCGCGCGATTTCTCGTTGACTCGGGGCACGATGTTGTGCCTGTCGCAAATCCTCCTCTCGCAGGCGAGTGATTCAGATTTGCTAAAGACCGCCCGCGATCAAGGTCGAATTTTTGTTACGCGGGACAGAGACTTTGGCGGATTGGTTTTCGCCCAAGCCCTGGGATTGGGAGTCATTTATCTCCGCGTGTCACCATCTACACAGAACGCTGTCCATCAAGAACTTGAACGGGTACTCGACGAACATTCCGAAGTAGAATTGATGAGTGCTTTCGTCGTTATCGAACTAGGGCGACACAGATTCAGAAAACTCGCAAAATGAAACCTAATCCCATCCCCCCATCCTATCTCTCCACCATGTCCTACCTCTGGCGCGAGTACGAAAACACACCGCGTGCGCTCGCGTTCCGCGCGCAGACGCAAGACGAGTGGCGCGCGTGGCGTGACGCGTTGCGCTCGAAATTGATCGAGTTGCTCGGCGGGTTTCCAAACGAACGTTGCGACCTCGCGCCGCGCGTCGTCGAGGTCGTTGAGGAAAAAGAGTATCGCCGCGAAAAAGTCTATTTCTATTCCGAGCCAGAGGTCGCGGTGCCGTGCTACGTTCTGATTCCACGCAAGGTCGCGCTGCCGTACCGTCCGGTGATCGCGCTGCACGGACACGGCAGTGACGGCGCGTATCTCTTGCTCGGCATCGCGCGGCGTGAGAAGGATCGCGCGGTGATACGCGCGGATAATCTGGATTACGCGCGGCAACTCGCGCGGCGTGGTTTTATCGTTTTTGTGCCAGTCCAGCGCGCGCTCGGCGAACGCGTCGAGAAAAATCGCTCGTACCGCGCGCGGGCGGGACGGCGCGCGAAATCGTGCACGATCACGACGCTCGTCAGTTTTGTGCTGGGGCGCACGATGGCGGGCTTGCGCGCGTGGGACGTGATGCGGACGATGGACTACATTCGCACGCGTCCTGAACCCATTGCGGAGCCAATCGGGTGTATCGGTTGGTCGGGCGGGGGCACGACGGCGCTGTACGCCTCCGCGCTCGACGAACGGATCAGCGCGGTGGTGCTCGACGGCGCGTTCTGCACGTATCGCGCGTCGATCCTGGCAATGGAACATTGCGCGGACAATTACATTCCGGGCATTTTGCGGTACGCGGAAGCGTCGGACGTTGCGGGGCTGATCGCGCCGCGCCCCGTGTTAATCGAAAGTGGAATCCAGGACGACATCTTTCCGATTGAGGGAGTTAGGCAAGCGTACGCTGAACTCGCGCGCGTGTATGCGTTGCTGAACTGTTCCGATCACCTTGACGCGGATTATTTCTCAGGTGGTCATCGTTTCGGCGGGCGCAAAGCAGGCGCGTGGTTTGAAAGGTGGCTAGCCGAATGACGAATCCAGTGAACACTCCGCCAGCGCGACCGCGTTCGGTTCAAGAGACCGGGTTGCCCCTCAATTTTCTCGCAGGACTCGCGCTCAAAGCGATGTACACGCGCGGCTCGTTGTTGGGGCATGAGATTGCCGACGCGCTGAAGTTGCCGTTTGCGAATGTCGTTGACCAAGTGCTGAACCATTTGCGGCGCGAACGTTTGATGGAAGTTAAAGGCGCCGCTGCGGTCGGCGAATCGTCTTATCGGTACGCGTATACGGACTGGGGACGGGCGCGGGCGCGTGAACTGATGAATCAAAACGAGTACAGCGGGCCTGCACCCGTGGGTCTGGAAGCATACACTGCGCGGGTCAAGGCGCAATCGCTCCCCAGTCAAGCGATCACGCCGGACGCGCTTCGGCGCGTGCTCGCGCATCTCGTTCTCAGCGAGGCGCTTCTCAATCAACTCGGTCCGGCGGTGGCCTCCGGCAAAGCCATTTTCCTGTTTGGCAACACGGGCAACGGCAAAACTTCGATTGGCGAAGCCGTCGGCGTATTGCCGCCCGGCGCGATTTGGATCCCGTATGTCGTCAGCGTGAACGAACAAATCATCAAGGTTTTCGATCCCACTCAGCATCAATTGATTTCGACCACCGCCGAAACGGAAAAGCGGTCGGGCGCGCTGCGCTATCTGTCCAGCAAGAGCGAAGAGTACGATCAACGCTGGGCGCTCATCGAGCGACCGTTTATTGCGGTTGGCGGCGAATTGACGATGAAAAATTTCAACCTGGTTTATGATCCGACCACGAAGGACTATCAAGCCCCATATCAAATGAAAGCGAACGGCGGAATATTCTTGCTCGATGATTTTGGACGACAACGGGTCCAGCCGCGCAATTTGTTGAATCGCTGGATCGTGCCGCTCGAAAAAGGCGAGGATTATCTGACCCTGGAGACGGGACAAAAGATTAATGTGCCATTCGACGTGCTCGTCTTCTTCGCGACCAATCTCATTCCCGAAGATTTGGTGGACGAAGCGTATCTGCGGCGCATCCGTTACAAGATCTATGTACCCGATCCCACCTTGGAGGAATTGCGCGAAATTTTTCGCCGCGAAGCAGCCAAGCGCGATATTTCGTATTCCGAAGAGGGATGGCGCTACCTCATCGCCGAATATTACACCAAGCCCAAGCGCACTCCGCGCGGCGTCCACCCGCGCGACATCCTCGACGAACTGGTAGACATTGCTCGTTTTCAGGGCATCCCGCCCACGCTCTCCCAGGAATTGCTGGATCGGGCTTGCCGCGCGTACTTTCTGCAAAAAACGGACGCCGCCTGACCTTCGTTCGCCATGGCAAGCGCAAAAGGATTCCATCCCGGATATTCCAAGGGGTGGACTCTTTTTGATATTGTGTCCGCGTGGTGACGCGCGCGGCATCTCGACCCACCCTCAAATTTTTTGCGCAATCATTCCTTTTCCGCTATAATACCGCGCGGCGAAAGGTTCAATTGAATGAATCCAATCAAGGTTTTGCTGACCCTCCGCTTTACCGACGCGCAGATCGAGCGCGTGCGCGCGCTCTCGTCGCGTCTCGTCGTCGCGCAGAAATCGGTGAAGGAAGGCGCAGATTTTTCCGATACCAGTGCGCTCTTCGACGGCGATGAAGAAATTTTCTACGGAATGATTCCGCCGCGCGATCTGTCGCGCGCGCTGCGCTTGAAATGGGTGCAACTGCACAGCGCCGGCATCAACCATCTGACGAATCATCCGATTTTGCAGAGCGATGTTCTCGTCACGACCGCGAGCGGCATCCACGCGACGCCGATTGGCGAATTCGCAATTGCGTTGATGCTCGCGCTCGCGCGCAAAATTCCGACGATGACGCGCAAGCAAGATCACGCCGAATGGCCCAAGGGTAAGTGGAATTTGTTGTTGGGCACGGAACTGCGCGGCAAGACACTCGGCGTCGTCGGCTACGGCAGTATCGGGCGCGAGGTCGGGCGCATCGCCACGCGAGGGTTTGCGATGCGCGTGCTGGCGCTGACGCGCGGCGGCGATAAACGGGATCGTGGTTATCACGAGCCAGGCGTCGGCGATCCCGACGGCACGCTTCCCGACGCGTGGTTCACGCGCGCCCAACTGCTCGACCTGCTCGCGCAATCCGATTTCGTTCTGATCGCGACGCCGCTGACGGACGAGACGCGCGGCATGATCGGCGCACGCGAACTGCGCGCGATGAAGCCGACCGCTTTCCTCGTCAACATCGCGCGCGGCGGCATCGTGGACGAAGCCGCGCTCGTTCGCGCGCTGAAAGAAAACTGGCTCGCGGGTGTGGGACTCGACGTGTTTGAAAAAGAGCCGCTTCCTGCCGACAGCGAACTGTGGAAACTTGAAAACGCACTCATCTCGCCGCACGTTTCTGGTGCCACGCGGCATTACGATGAGCGCGCGGTGGAACTGTTTTGCGAGAACCTGCGGCGGTATTTGCGTGGAGAATACCTGCTAAACCTTGTAGATACTACGAAAGGATACTGACACGGTTTTCGATTTTCGATTGCACGTCGGCGATCGAAAATCGGCAATCAGAAATCGAAAATCGAAAATGCCTATGATTCGGGGTATCATTTTTGACCTGGGCTGGACGTTGATGTGGTACGACGGCGACTGGAAAGAAGTGAATCCGCGCGCCGCCAAAACACTTGCCGAGTTTTTGAACGCGTACGGCATCACGGTGGGCGACGATTTTCCTGCGGCGTTCCAAGCCGCGCGCGAGGCGCGGTGGAAACGCGCGGACGAAACCGGCATTGAGCAGCCAATCGAAGACGCACTGCGCGACACGCTCGCCCAATTTGGGTACACTGCGTCGCCTGATGGTTTGTTGCCGCGCGCGGTGCGCGTCTTTTTTGCAGAACACGAACCACGCTGGCACGCGTACCCCGACGCGCTCGCGACACTGCAAGAACTGACGCGGCGCGGTTTGCGCGTCGGCTTGTTCTCGAACGCGGATGACGATGGACTTGTGCAGAACTGTGTCGCGCGGCTCGGTTTCGCGCCGTACCTCAATCCCGCGCTCAGCAGCGCGATGCCGCATCGTCTCCGCAAGCCCGACCCGCGCGCGTTTCGTCTCATCGCGGACGCGTGGCAACTGCCGCCGAGCGAAATCGTGATGGTCGGCGACTCGCCGCAGTACGACATTCTGGGCGCGCACCGCGCGGGGATGCGCGCGATTTGGATTGACCGCAACGAAGAATTCTGGTGGCAGAAAATTCCCGACAACCGCGCGAGCGATCCCGCGTTACGCGCCGACGCGACGGTGAAAACGCTCGCGGAGATTCTCCAAATCATTTTCGATTTTTGATTGCCGATTGACAAAATCGCACATCGGCAATCGGCAATCGAAAATGGACCAATTGACCAGGTGACCCATTGACCAATCCACTCAAAATCCTAATGCTCTCTGCCGAAATCACGCCTTTCGCCAAAACCGGCGGACTCGCCGATGTGGTCGGCGCGCTCCCCAAGGCACTGCACGCGCTCGGACACGACGTGCGCGTCGTGATGCCGCGCTACGGGCGGATTGATCCCGCGCAATTCAAACTGCAAAAAGCGCTCGATCCGTTTCCTGTGCCGTTCGATCACGCGACCGAAGACGCGTCTGTGTTCGAAGGCGAACTCGCGCCGGGTGTGCCAGCGTACTTCATCGAGAACAAACGCCTGTACGACCGCGAAGGGATTTACATGTATCCCGACGACGCGGAGCGTTTCATCTTCTTTGCGCGCGCCGCGGTCGAAATGTTGAAGCGGTTGAACTGGCAGCCCGACATCATCCATTGCCACGATTGGCACACTGCGCTCGTCCCGAATTGGCTGCGCACGATTTACGCGGCGGATTCGTTCTTCGCCAATACCGCCACCGTCTTTACGATTCACGATATTCAGTATCAGGGCGTCTTCGGCTACCGCGTCCTCGAAATCGCGGGACTCGCGGCGTATGGTTTCATCGCGCATCCGAACGTCGCGCCCGAACTGAACCAAGTTTTCGATTTTATGGCGCGCGGCATTTTGTTCGCCGACAAAATCAACGCGGTGAGCGAAACATACGCGCGCGAAATCCAGACACCCGAATTCGGCGAAAAACTCGATCCGATTCTGCGCGAGCGCAAAGACCGCCTCGTCGGGATTTTGAACGGCATTGATACCGATTCTTTCGATCCCGCGCGCGATCCGAATCTCGTGCAAACTTTTGATCGCGATTCGATTGACGCGCGTGTGGCGAACAAAGTCGCACTGCAAAAACACTTCGGTCTGCCCCAGCAAGCCGACGCGCCGCTCCTCGCGATCATTGGACGACTCAATCGGCAAAAGGGGATGGATTTGATCGGCGATTCGATTGACCACGTGCTAGACACGTTTTCTGCACAACTCGTCGTGATGGGCATGGGCGATCAGCACTATCACGAGTTTTTCACGCGCCTGCAACAGCAATACCCTGGTCGCGTCGGCGTCGCGCTGACGTTCGATCCAGCATTGGCGCGCCAGATTTACGCGGGCGCGGATATTTTGCTAATGCCATCGCGCAGTGAGCCAAGCGGGACCGATCAAATGCTCGCGATGCGGTACGGCTGCATTCCGATTGTCCGCGCGACGGGTGGTCTCGCCGATTCGGTCGAAGATTTCGACACGCGCGCGAATCACGGCACGGGCTTTGTGTTCACCGCGCCCGACCGCTGGGCGTTGTTCGCCGCCGTCGCGCGCGCGATTCAGGTTTATCAGATTCCAGACGCGTGGTCCGAACTCCAACTCCGCGCGATGTCGCGCGATGTCTCGTGGAACGCCGCCGCGGAGAAATATTTCGCGCTCTATCAGGATGCCATCGAAAACAAAATCCAAGCAACCCAAGCCGCGCGCGAACTCGCGCTCGATATTCAGGAGACGGGCGTGAGACTCGCCGCGCTGCCAACGCGCATCGCGCGGTTGAGCGAACTGGCGTACAACTTGTGGTGGGGCTGGAATCCTGCAGGGCGTTATGCTTTCCAAGCCCTCGATCCCGAATTGTGGGAGCGCGTGCAGCGCAACGCGGTGAAATTTGTGCGCGAGGTCAGCGCGGAGAAATTGCATGCCGCGAGTCAAGACCTCGACTATTTGAAAAAGTACAACGCCGCGGTCGCGCAATTCGACGCATACCAGCAATCGAAATCAACCTGGTTCAATGTCGGCTATCCGTACCTGGCGGATCGTACCATCGCGTACTTGTCGTTTGAATTTGGGTTGCATTCGTCGTTGCCGATCTATTCAGGCGGACTCGGCGTCTTGTCGGGCGATCACGTAAAGGAAGCGAGTGACTTGGGGCTGCCGTTCGTCGGCATCGGCTTTCTGTATCCGCAGGGATATTTCACGCAGCGACTCAATCCGGATGGCTGGCAAGAAGCGATTCACGAGAAATTGAATTTCGCGCTTGCGCCCGCTGTTTCCGCCAAAGACAAAGATGGACGCGAGGTCATCGTCGAGGTGGAATTGCCCGGACGATCCGTGTACGCGAGACTGTGGCGCATTCAAGTCGGACGCGCGCCGATCTTCTTGATGGACACCGACATTGACGCCAACGCGCCCAACGATCGTCTCCTTGCAGCGCAACTGTACATCGGCGACCGCGAGATGCGCTTGATGCAAGAGTACATCCTCGGCGTCGGCAGTGTGCGCGCGTTGCGCGCGTTGGGCTACCAGCCGAGTGTGTGGCATTTGAACGAAGGGCACTGCGCGTTCTCCGTCCTCGAACGCGCGCGCGAGTTCATTCAACAAGGCATGACGTTCGAGCAAGCGTGCGACGCCGTGCGTGCGACGACGATCTTCACGACGCACACCCCCGTTCCGGCAGGCAACGACACCTTCGCGTTCGAACTCGTCGAGAAATACTTGGCGAATTTTTGGAAGCAACTCGGCATCACGCGCGAACAGTTCTTCGATCTCGCGCGGCAATACCTTCCCTGGGGTGCAGCAGAGTTTTGTATGACGGTGCTTGCGCTGAAATTCGCGGGCGCGGCGAACGGCGTGAGCGAATTGCACGGCGAGGTCTCGCGCAAAATGTGGCACTTTCTGTGGCCCCAGCGCGCGGAGAACGACGTGCCGATTGGTCACATCACGAACGGCGTGCATACGCGCACCTGGCTCGCGCCCGAATATCACGATCTCCTCGACGAATATTTCCCGCGGGATTGGCGCGACCGCCTTGACGATCCCGCGCTGTGGGAGTCCATCGAAACCATTCCCGACGAAAGATTGTGGACGACGCATTGCATGCTCAAGAAACGATTGATTGATTTTGCCCGAACGCACGCGGGGGCAACGGGCCCGGCGCCCCTACCGTTCGATCCCGACGTGCTTACGGTCTGCGTCGCCCGACGCATTGCGACGTACAAGCGCGCGACGCTCATCTTCCGGGATGTCGAACGCCTGAAGCGCGTCTTGAATGTGGACAATCGTCCCGTGCAAATTCTCTTTTCGGGTAAGGCGCACCCCGACGACAATCCTGCCAAAGAGGTTATTCGACAAATTGTGCAGTTCGCGCGGCAGCCGGGGTTCGCCAGACGCGTCGCCTTCATCGAAGATTATGACATCAACGCCGCGCGCGCGCTCGTGCAAGGCGCGGACGTGTGGCTCAACAATCCGCGCCGTCCGATGGAAGCCAGTGGGACGAGTGGACAAAAAGCGTCGCTCAACGGCTTGCCGAACTTCAGCGTGCTGGACGGCTGGTGGCGTGAAGGTTTTATCAAGGACGTGAACGGCTGGGCAATCGGCGAAGACCGCGCGTGGGACAATCAGGATGCGCAAGACGCGGCGGATGCGGAATCGTTCTACGCGACGCTCGAAAATGAAATCGTGCCGCTCTATTACGCGCGCGATGCGAACGGAGTCCCGCGCGCGTGGGTGCGCCAAATGAAAAACGCGATCAAGACGATTGCCCCGCGCTTTTCGACGATGCGGATGGTGAAGGAATACGTGACGCGGTACTATGTGCCAGCGGCAACGAAATGACAAGAAGACACGGAGACAAAGGGGACAGGGAGAAGTTGTCTCCTTGTCTCCCTATCTTTGGTTCCCAGAACGATGACGTATACCGAGTCCTACTTCACCCAACGCGAAACCTGGCGCGACTGGCGCATCGAAGCGCGCGAGTTGATGCGGCTGGCGCGCGTGACGCGCGGCGCGCGCGTGTTGGAAATCGGCTGCGGGGGCGG
>Ga0315289_10004899_pt1 | contig 19907 bp, 14 predicted proteins | sample YL17G11_40_MG_FD_203452 | JGI IMG/M metagenome (GOLD analysis project Ga0315289, IMG submission 203452) | Sediment microbial communities from Yellowstone Lake, YNP, Wyoming, USA - YL17G11_40 | ecosystem: Environmental > Aquatic > Freshwater > Lake > Sediment | place: USA: Wyoming | collected... | reverse complement strand
CCCCCCCCCTCTCCAATCCAACCCACCTCAGCAGCGGCGCCAGCTTCCGGTCCTCGTGGACGTACTCCCCCGGGTTGGCGGCCACCGCCGACTTGAGCGACCCGTCCCGGTGGCAGAGGTCGACGGCCGCCCTCACGTCGCGGTAGAGGTCCCTGAAGAGGGCCTTCCCCGGCGGCAGGGCCTCCGGCGCGGCCTCGGCGAGCTCGACGAGCTGCATGAACAGGTGCGCCTCGGCCAGGGAGAAGAGCGTGTCGATCAGGGCAAAGTCCGGCTCGTCGTAGTCGAAGGCCTCCGAGGTGCGGGCGTAGGTCGAGAGGCGCTCCTCGCGGGTCAGCTCGGAGAAGCCGTGGTAGGCCAGTTTCACGTACTTGTGGCGGTCGATCTTGAGGATGTTGCCGCGGGCCTTGTCGATGGTGAGGCCGCGGGCCTGTTTTGTTGATTTTTGGGGGGAGAGGGGGGGAAAGAGTCGTCGGTTTCGAAAGAAGTAAAGAGTGAGTTTTTTTTAATTTCTCTTCTCATCTCGCTCTCTCTCTCTCTGCAATTCTTTCATTTTCTCCCGGAAAAAAAAAAGTCCAAAAAAACGAAAACGGAAAATGCGCTGCTCTCACCATGTACCGCCAGTCGAACTCAAACTCCTTGATCAGCGCCGGGTACCCAAACACGGACACCAGCTTGTCAACCGTCAGCCTGTACGCCAGCGCCTCGAAGGACTCCGGCTTGTACTGCGCCAGAGTGTAGTCCATGTCGAAGCCGACGGCCGTGATGCTCTTCATGTTGAGGGAGCGGTTGCAGAAGACGCGGCGCCTGACATCGAGGGGCGAGGCGGGGGGCAGAGGGCGGAGGAGGAGGCCGTCGTCGTCGAGGGAGTCGAGGGAGGAGAAGGAGGAGAGGGAGAGGGAGGCCGGGGAGTTGAGAGAGGGAGAGGAAGAGGGAGAGGGAGAGGCTCCTCCCGCTCGCGCCGCCGGCGCCGCCGGCACGTCTGCGGCCGCGGCCGCCGTCGTCTCGGCTCCCTCTCCCCCGGCGGGAGAGGCGAAGGTCGTTCCTGCCCAGTCCGGGGCGTCCGCCGAGGGGGCCGGGGGCGGGGGAACGACGAGCTTGGCGGGCCGCGCGTCTTCGGCAGCCCCTGCCGCCGACGACGACGCCGTCGCAGCCCTCGCTGCGGCGGCGTCGTCGCTCGCTGCCGCCGACGCGCCGTCGCTTGCCGCCGCCGCCGCCGCCGCCGCCGCGCCTGGCCACCGGGCTCGCCGGAACCTCTCGAAGATCGACGAGGCGAGCGACGCGGGCGAAGGAGCAGGCGGAGGAGGCGCGGTCTTCTTCGCCTTTGAAGACGAGAGGCGCGACGAAGATGCTGCTGCTGCTGCTGCGGAAGCGGGGAAGAGCGAGCCCCGTCGCAGTGGGGGGAGGAGCAGCGAGGAAGAGGTCAAAGGAGGCGCGAAACCGAGTATTGGCCGGCCATCGATGCATATGCTCCTCGGCCTTCCCGCTCCTCCCTCACAGCTGCTGCTGCTCAGAGAGCGCACGCGGCAGGCAGATATCATCGTCGCAGTCGTCATCTTGCTGCTGCCTCTGCTCAGCATGAGCCTGGACGCGGCGACGAGTGAGCGCGGCGACATCATCATCGAGGAGTGAGTCTGCGTCTTTGTCGTCTTCGGCGATTTCGTCGTCAGCGTTTTTGCGCCCCCAGCTGCGCCGCGCATGGAGCAGGGCTCTCTCTTGGTTTGAGAGGGCGAAGAGCGCCGCAGTCTGCACTGCTGCCTCTGGGATTTCAAGGGCGCCTAGAGAGCTCGAAGGAGAACCAGGAGAGAAGGACGACAGAGAGTTCTGTTTCTTCGAGCTTTTTACCCTTTTTCGGTTCGCCCAGGAAAATTCTTTCTCTCTCGTTCGCCCCGGAACTTTCATTTTTTCAAACGAATCGCCTATAGTAAAAAGCGCTCGAGCGCCCATTCTTCGAACGGAGCGATGCTTCGAAGCAGCCTCCGCCTGTGCGCGCCCGTGACGAACGCCGTGCTGCTGCGCGTCGTCGCACCTCGAGCAGCGGCGAGCAAGTCGACGTCGACGGCGAGCGCGCCGCCGCAATCAGCCCCGCCGCCACCGTTGCCGCCGCCGGCGTCGACTCCCTCGGCCGCTCCGCCCCGGCGGCCCGTTGCCGCCTCCGCCTCCTCCGCCGCCGCCTCCTCCTCCTCCCCGTCCTCCCCCTTCGACGCCTCGTCCTTTGACGCCGCCGCGCTGAGCCCGGCCCAGGTCATCGCCCTCGCCACCAGCGGCAGCGGCGCAGAGGCCCGCCGCGCCCTGCTCCGCGAGGCCGTCGCCGACGCCGCGGGCGCGCTCCACTCGACGCTCCTCACGGACGAAGCCGCCGCGGCCAGGGTCCTCCCGCCGCAGCGCCTGGCAAGCCTCGAACGCAGCATCGGCTACTCGTTCCCGGGGGACCACGCCTGGCTCCTGCGGGCCGCGCTCGTCCACAAGTCGTACAGGGCTGAGGCGGGCAGGTACGCCGCAGCCGACGTGCTCTCGTGGCACGGCGACGCGGTGCTCTACGCGCTGCTCGCTGAGGCGATGGTCTCCGCGTACCCGAGCGCCGGGGTCGCGGACCTGACGGCGGCGAGGATAGGGCGCATCTCGAGGGAGAGCCTGAGCGAGCTGGCGAGGGCGGCGGGCATGGACGGGCTGGTGCTCGTGGGGAAGTCGTTCGCCGGGCTCGGCGGCGGCGGGCTGAGCCGGGGCATGCTCGGCGAGGCCTTCGAGGCCTTGCTTGGGGCGGTCGCGTGCTCGGGAGGGATGGACGCCGCGAGGGACTCGTACTTCAAGATGGCACCTCTGCCGGCGAAGCTGCGGACGTTGATGGCGGAGACGATGCGGAGCTCGACGTTCAAGGGATAGAGGGGGAGAGAGGGGGAGAGAGAGAGAGGGAGGGAGAGTGAGGGAGGGAAAGAGAGGAAGAGAGAGGTGAGAGAGAACTGAAAACAAGAAAGATTCTTAGAAAGGGGAACAAAATGCACTTGTGCATACGACTAGGCCATGGTCGTCTCTCCGTCGTCGAAGCCTTTCTCGCCTTGCCTTCACGCTCTCTTCAAACCCTTTTCGAGAGGAGGTGCTTCTCTGCTTCCGAGTGTGTCTTGCATTCGTCTCGTTGCCGTTTTCGAACCACGAAAGGGCGTTTTGTCGAGCTCGAACGCGACGGGTTTGGTCTCCCGATTGGTTTGACTTCGGACCCGTCGACCTTTTGGTCGCTCGACCTCCTCCAAAACCAACCATCATGCCCTCGCGCGAGGACCTCACCGCGAGGCAGGTCATCGACCTCGTCTGCGGAGAAGACGCCCCCGGGCGCCACGACCTGCTGGGCCAGAGCATCGAAGAGGCCGCAGGAGCGCACCTCCGCATCTTCAAAGACGACACCGCGTCGGTGGCGCTCTTCCCGCCCTACGACTTTGCGCGGTTCGAGGAGCTGCTGGGCTACTCATTTCCGGCGGAGGACGTCTGGCTCGCCCGCGCGGCCCTGACGACCAAGGCCTTCGGCTCCGAGTCGCACGGCCAGTCGACGGCCGCGCAGCGCCTCGCGTGGATCGGCGACGCCAAGATCTGCGACCTCCTCTGCGAGGCGCTCGTCGCGGCGTTCCCGGCGGCAGCGCACGGCGAGCTCTGCGTCGCGCGTACCGCGCGGATCAGCCGCAGGACGCTCGCGGGAGCCGCCAGGGCCGTGGGCATCCACCGGGTGCTGCTGCTGAGCAGGTCGTACGTGGGCGCGCACGGCCCCGCGGCGAGGGAAACGCTGAGCAAGGGCATGCTTGGCGAGGCCTTCGAGGCCGTCCTTGGCGCAGTGAGCCTGTCTGGCGGGGTGGAGGCCGTGCGCAGGTGCTATTTCCGCAGGTTGCCCCTGCCGGCGACATTTTCAAAGCTGCAGCAGGAGACTGCAGAGCTGTTGGCCCCCGATCCCGACGCACACGGACACTGAACGAACGAATCAAGAACCTTTTTTATATTTTTTTGCAAAAAGAAAGAGCTCCGAACAAATACCCCGACCTCCGCCCGTCTCTCTCCCTCTCTTTCTCTCTCTCTCTTCTCTCTCGTTCCTCTTCCACTCTCTCTTCGTTTCAAAACCCGAGCCTGCACACGGGGTTCCTCCTCACCGTCGCCAGCGAAACCTTGTGCCCGAACAGATCCCTGATATTGTCTATCCCGTAGAGGATCATTGTCGGCCTCTCGAGCGACAGGCCCCAGGCGATCACGTTGGCGCCCTCGGGCAGGCCCATCGGCCGCAGCATCTCGGGGCGGAACATGCCCGAGTTGCCCACCTCCATCCACTTGCCGAGGTCCTCGCTGTACGAGAATATCTCCATCGACGGCTCGGTGTACGGGTTGTAGGCCGGCTTGAAGCGGATCCGGTCGCCACGCAGGCCCAGACGCTCGAAAAATGTCCTGAGCGTTCCGATCAGGTCACCCAGCGTGACGCCGGCGCCGCAGACGAGGCCCTCAACCTGGTGGAACTCGGCGAGGTGCGTGCGATCGATCGCCTCGTTGCGGAAGACGCGGTCGATCGAGAAGAGGCGCGCCGGCCGGAAGCCGTCGCGCGCGAGGCGGAAGAGCATGCGGCTCGAGACCGCGGTCGTGTGCGTGCGCAGCAGGTTCTTCTCCGCCTCGAGGGGGCTCCAGGGGCAGAGATAGCCCTCGGAGCCGAATCCGCCGCGCTCGTGGACGGCGCGGACGCGCGCGGCGTAGTCCGCCGGGGCTCCCCGGGCGAGGGGGGTGGTGGCGGCGCAGGGCAGGAAGGGGGGGGGAGGGGAGGAGTGTCCGTCCGTTTCCGCCACCGCCGCCGCCGCCCCCGGACCCGAGGAGGGAGGAGGAGGAGGAGGAGGAGGAGGAGCGGCTCCTCTGCTCTTGGCCACGAAAAAGGTGTCGTGCGCGTCCCTCGCCGGGTGCTGCTGCGGCTGGAACAGCGCGTCAAAGTTCCAGAATGAGGACTCGACCCACGCGTTGGTGTCCATCTCCTCGAAGCCCATGCTGGCGAAGATGCGGCGGTAGGCAGAGCGGACCTTGAGCAGCGGGTGCAGCGCGCCGGCCGCGGGCTGCGCGCCGAGCGCAGCGAGGTTGACGGGCTTGTAGTCGGTCGACCTCCAGATCGGCTGCCCGCCGCCGCCGCCCTCTCCCTTCGCGGCTGCTGCGGCCAGGTGTTCCGCCTTGACGTCGGCCTCGAGCTTCCTCCTCTGGAGGGCAAACTGCGGCCCTTTCGTCAGGGCGTAGGTCTTCCACGCATCGACGGCGGCGAGCTTGCGCTTCTTCAGCATCGCGGCAGAGGCCTCGTCGAACGGGGCAGCAGCAGCAGCAGCAGCGTCGGAAGAGCTGGAGCTCTCGCCTCCCCCAGCTGCCCTCGCGGCATCCTTCGCCCTGTCCTCCGCCTCGAGCGCCGCAGCGAGCGCCCTACAGGCGTCTCCCACGGGGTCGCCGCCCGTGTCCCCGACCGCGCGGGCGACGCGGGTCCTGGGGGGCAGCTTGGCTGCCTTCCTGCCCTGCGCCGCCGCCTCGGCCGCGGCCTGCTCCTCGGCGGACTTCTCCTCGGCCGTCTTCTCGACCTTGAAGGCGCGGAGCCACTTGCACTTGACCGCTGCTCCGTACCCGGCCTCGGCGGCCGGGAGCGACTCCCTGAGAGAGACGAGGTCGATCCCCTCGTCCCCCGCCGGGACGGCGCAAAAGGTCCGGTACTCGGAGGAGCCGTGGGCCGCAAAGTCCTTGCCCTCCTCGGTGAGGACGAGGCGGGAGTGCGGGACGTCCTGGGGCGTTTGGTTAGGGGGGAGAGAGGCAGGTGGGTGGGTGGGTGGGGGAGGGGGGGGGGGGACAGAAGAGGTTCAGAAAAGAATAGAGCCGCCAAAAGAGGGCGGCGTCGATCAACCGATGCCTTTCTCTCACTTGCTTCTCTTTCTCAGCGCGCAGCGCCCTCTCTGACGCTTCTCTTCGCGCTTGTCCGACGTCCAGGGGCGTAGCCACGGCCCCGATCTCCGACTTCCTCACCTTGGCCTCGACCATCTCGGCGCCCGTCAGCGACTTGACGAGCCCGACGACGTCGATGGGCTTGAGACCGAACGACGCTGCAAAGTCCCCCGAGTCGATCGGGGAGCCGTCGCCTTGCTTCGAGAGGGCCAGAAGCAGAGAGGTCTCGAGCTTCTCGACGAGCTCGTCGGGGAACTTGTTTTGCTGCTGGCTCTTGGCGGATTTGGACATGGCGAAGAGAGGAAAGAGAGAAGCAAAAAGCGAAAGCGGCGGCGGAAAGTCGCCGGCTTGATTTCCGATAGTGAGGGAGGCCGCGTTTTTTTTTTCTCCCCCCCCTGACGAATCATCGCTCCTTCCACTTTTCACGCTCTCGCTCGCGCCTCTCTGTGCCTTTTCGCTTCAGAGCTTCTATCGCGCACTGTGAGCGTCTTCCGAGCAGCAGCACCTCGCCTTTCGAGTCTCTGCAGCAGCAGCAGCAGAGCCCCATCCTTCGACGACGACGTAGCGGCCGTTCGCTCTCGATCGAACCCCCGCCGCCGATTGTTTCTCTGCTTGATCTCCTCACGAATGGTCTGGCACCGCCTGCCGACGTACCTCCCGTCGTTCCCGCTGAGGCTCGTGCCGCTGTCCCAGGCGCAGCGCGCGGCGTACGACGCCACCGGATTCGTGAAGGACCTGGTCTTTAAGACGGTGCCGCGGGTCGGGAAGGTGAGAGATAGAAGAAAAAAAGAAGAAAAAACATCCGTTCGTCGGCTGCCTCGTTCGTTTGTCGTTCGACCTCCTCCCTCTCTGACTCTCTCTCTCTCTCTCTCTCCTCTCCCGCTGCACCACCAACGCCACCACATCGCCAGCTCGAACTCAAGGAGTACCTGACCAAGGTCTACGGCTTCGACATCGCCACCCTCCGCACGTCGGTGCTGGCGGGGAAGAAGAAACGGGGAAAGGCCGGCAACGCGTTTGCGAGGCCGGACATCAAAAAGGTCTACGTGTCCCTCAGGCCTCCCTCTTCTCAGTAGAGCGATCTCTCTGCGTTTTCCGTCTCTATATTTTGCTTCTTTACTAGTTACAAAAGAGAGAGAGAGAGAGAGAGAGAGAGAGAAAGATCGGCTTTAGACTTGAGCAGAGAGAGAGAGAGAGAGAGAGAGAAAGATCGGCTTTAGACTTGAGCAGAGAGAGAGAGAGAGAGAGAGAGAGAGAGAGTGAGAGAGAGAGAGAGAGAGAAAAGATGGACACTGACCCGACAACGACGCTGGCGGCTGAGAACGACGGTGGAGGAGGAGAAGGAGGAAGCGGAGGCGGAGAGGCCGAGCACGCAGCTGCCTCTGCTGCCGCGACGGATCAGCAGCATCAGAAGCAGCAGCCTTCCTCGGAAGCACCTCCTGCTGAAGCAGCAGAAACTGAAGCAGCAGAAACTGATGCAGTGGCAGCAACGACGACATGCGCCGCTGCTGCCGCACCGACGAGGACGACAACGACGGCGACGGCAACGGCGATCGCCCCCGACGAACACCAATCCAAGTTCCCGATCTTCGTCTCGCACCGGGAGGTCCGCCTCCCGCTCTCCCGCTCCTCGGGGCGGAAGGGGGGCTACTCGCTCCAGTTCTACCTGGTGGCGCACGACGGGTCGGAGGCGCTCGCGGCGCTCGGGGCCGACGCCGGCGACGCGCACTACCAGTACCGCGCCGACCCGGGCTTCGACGCGAGAATGCGGTCGTTCCCGGAGGTCGCCGCCGCCGTCGCCGAGGTGATGAAGGGTTTCGGGGCAGGGGCGGGAGCGGGGGCCTCGGGAGGAGGCGGAGCGGGGGCGGGGGCTGGAGAAGAGGCTGCGGGAGCCGGGGAGCCCACAGCGGCCGCCGCCGTCACTCCCCCCTCGCTGCGCGCCCGCAACCGCCGCGACCTGCAGCACTGGCTCGAGGCGATCATGAAGGCGTCGCAGAGAGCCGGAGGATTCCACGTGGTCGGCTCCGACGACGAGGGGGGGTGCGCCGAGGCCGAGAGGCGCAGGAGGGAGCGGGAGGGGGGAGCCGTCGGGGCCCTCCCGTCCGCGGCGGCGGCGGCGGATGGGGACGCCGGCGAGAAGGGAGCAAGCGCCGTCGCGGACTCCCCCGCCGCCCCCGATCCCGTCTACATCGCCCACCGCTCCGCGCGCTACGAGCTCCCGGGCGGCCGCCGCGGCGTCCGCTGGTGGCTCCTCGACTCCAGCGGGGTAGAGCGCGCCGCGGCCTCGGGCGAGGAGCGCGAGGCGCGCGACGGGCACTACTCGTACAAGACCGAGAAGACCGTCCCCGGCTCGGGCGGCGTCGTCGCGCTCGAGGCGGCGCACAACGCCGCGACGGTGGTGGCGTGGCTGGACGGGCTGATCCGGGCGAGCCACGAGCCGGGCGGGCTGCGGCGGGCGGCGGAGGCCGCGAGGTCGGCGGCGGAGGAGCGGAGGAGGAGGGACGAGGAGGAAGCGGCGCAGGCGGCGGCCGATGCCGCTGCCGCTGCGGCAGCTGCTGCCGCTGCGCCCTTTGCTGCTGCTGCTGCTGCTGTTCCGCACCACCGCCCTCCTGCTGCTGCTCATCACCGCCAGCAGCAGCAGCAGCAGCATCAGAGACCGAGGGAGCAGGAGCCGCACCACCACCTGCTGCTGCAGAGGCCGGCGCACCCGGCGTCGCACCCGCTCCCCGCTGCCTTTCCCGCTCCCGCTTCGCCGCGTCAGCCTCACGCTCCTCCTCGACCCCAAGAGGCTGCTCCTCCCCCTGCCCCAGCTCCTCCTTCGAGGCCCCCGCTGCCTCCGCCGCCGCCGCCCCCTCCCCCGGGACCCCCGAGCGTCGCCTCCCTCTCGGCCTCCAAGCCTGCGGGTCGTAAGGGGCTCGAGGAGGCGTTCCTTGAGGCCCTACCGCACCTAAAGGAGGGAGGAGGAGAGGAAGCATCGACGGCGGCGGCGGCGGGGACGGCGCTCTCCAGGGCGGCCGCGGCCGCGGCGCAGGCCCGCCGTGCCGCCGACGACGAGTGCGCTGAGGCCGACGCCCGCACCGCCGTCGCCGCCACGCTGCGCGCCCGCGCCGCCCGCGCCGCGGCGCAGGCTCAGGCGGCCAAGAGGGCCGGCTTGGCGTGGCTGCGCGCGCGGGCGAGCCTGGGCGGGATCGCGCGGGCGAGGGCCGCGGCCGGGAGGCTGGCCAAGGCGCTCGCGGCGCTCGAGGCGACTAAGGGGGAGGCGCCGGCAGCTTCCTCTTCCTCCTCTCCGGACCCGCGCCGCGTCGCCGCCGTCGTGGCGGCGCACGACGCCCTCCGCGACGCGGCGGGCCTGGCGATGCCGCCGAGGCTGGCCGCGGCGGTGCCCGAGCTGATCGAGGCCGTGTTCGCGGCCGCGAGGCAGCGGGGAGCAAACAGTTCCTCGGGCGGCGGCGGCGGCGACGCCAGCGTCAGGGAGGCTGCGGGGGCGCAGATCGCCGCGTGGCGCGGCGCCGCGGGCGCCAGGCTCGCCGCCCTTGGACGTCCGCACGCCCTGGCCGACCCGGAGGCCGAGGCCGAGGCGGCGATCGCGCTGGGCTGCGCGGAGTTAGACGAGAAGGCCGCGGAGAGGGCTCGGAGGGAGGAGGAGGAGGCGCGGGCGAGGGCAGCGGAGAGGACGAAGGAAGGAGAAACAACGGAGGCAGCTGCTGAGGCCGCGAAGGCTGCTGCCGCGAACGCATCCGTGACAGCAGCCGCTCCGACGGAAGAGGCAGCGGCGGCAGCATCGGTGACAGCCGCGGCTCCCTCTTCTTCTCAACCTCAGCTTTCTCTCGCCGACACCCCAATGGAGACTGAATAAAAGAAACGGAAAACAAAATGTAACGCAGGAGGATCTTTCAAAAATACAAACGAGCTTTTCACGCGCTCTTCAATTTTTTTATACGGTTTCATTCCAGCTTAGTGGTATATCGCCGTGTTCCTCTTCGCGGCGGCCTCGGCGACCGCCGCGTCGACAGCGGCGAAGAGAGCTTCTTGGTCGTCGCCTTCGCCGCCGTCGCCGCCGTCGCCGTCGCCGTCGTTCCCGTCCTCAAAGAGCTCGCAGCTCTCCTCTCCCCTCCTCGTCGCCGCCGTCTCCCCTCTCTCCTCGAGCGCCACAGCCTCCGCCGCGTCTAAAGCCGCTAAGAAACGTCGCGTTGCCGCCTCGTCGCCGTCAATCCCCTCAAAGCCGGCCCCGCCATCGCCGGAGGAAGGGAAAGGGAAGAGGGAGGAAGGCGAGGCGCAGAGCGACAGCGCGAAGAGCGCCGCCGCGCGTGCGACGTCCCCGGGCAGCGGCGCCGCCGGCGAGCGGTAGCCGCGGCACTCCGGGTCGTGGCACCGCTGGCGGAAGGTTCCCCCGCGCAGGTCGACGACGTAATAGACGCCGTTGGAGCGGTGCGGCCTCCCGACGCCGCCGCAGAAGCGGCCGTCGCGGAGGGAGAGCACGAGCGTCGTCGTCGTCGCCGGGTTCGGATCTGGACACAAGTTCGACGAGGACTGCTGCTGCTGCTGCTGCTGCTGCTGCCCGCCCTCGCCCTCGGCGACCGCCCAGCTCCGCACCGTCGCCTGCCTTCCGTCCCCCGTGAGCCTCGTGGCAACCTCCTCGATGAAGGCGTCGACGGCGGGGAAGGGCGAGGGCCCGGGGCGGGCTCGCAGGGAAGAAGAGGAAGAGGAGGAAAGAGCGACGGCCGCACCCCCCACTCCCCCCGCAAACGCCGAAGAAGAAGACGAGCAAGAGCTCCGCCGCCCGGGCGGGCCGCCGCTTCCTCCGTACACGGCCCCCTCGACGCTCAGCAGCTTGAACCCCGGGGGGACGTCGCCCGCGAGCCCGCAGAAGAAGGCCGCGCGGTCCGAGACCCTGGCCGCGGGATTCTCCCCTCCGGCGCCGCCGCCGGCTCCGGCGCCGCCGCCGGCACCGCCGCCGCCGCCGGCGCCGGCGACGACGCCGCCGTACCTCCGAGCGAGCGGCCTGAGCACCCGCGCCGGGGCGTCGACCTTCGACGAGAGCGCCATGCGCCAGGCCCTGTTCCTGGTGTAGACGCCCAGGTCGACCGCGGAGCCCTCAGCCCTCGGTCCTTGGTCCGAAACGACGACGCGGGCGAAGGCGGCGAGCGAGGGAGGAGGAGGAGGAGGAGGAGGAGGAGGAGGAGGAGCTGAAGCGACGTCGGACTCGCCCTCGTCAGCGTTTCCTTCCCCCTTCCTTTCTTCGCCCTCGCTTCCTCTCTCCTCTCCCCCTCCCTCCTCTCCCTCCTCTCCCCCTCCCTCCTCTCCCTCTCCTCCGCCCCCGACCTCGTACACCGCCTCCCTCACCACCGCGCCGGCGTCCGCATTGGTCGCAAAAGCAAACCCCCTCAGCCGGAGGGTGACGTGCCGCGAGAACTTTTCTGCGCTCGACGAGTCCAGCTCCAGGACGTCAGCGTCGTCGAACCGCGAAACTTCTTCGCAGTCGGGCCAGCGGCGCGCGAGCACCCTCCGGACCGCCGCGACGGCCCCGTCGACGACGGCGTCGCCGTCAACCCCCGGGTTGAGCCCGCGCTTGAACTCCAGGTCGAGGTACAGGTGGCAGGGCCGCCCCTCGCGGAGGATCTCGTAGTGGTGCCTGTCCGAGGGGCGCAGCGCGCGGTACCTGGCCCAGAAGGCGGGGAGCGCCGCAGCAACGTAGGCCCTCCACGTCGCCTTCCTCCCGCTGCCAGAGTTTCCCCCACCGAGCTCGACGCTGAAGACGCGGAGCGCGGCGGCGGGCCCGGCCGAGTCCGCGGCGGCGAAGGCCTCGGCCTGGCGCCGGAAGACGCGGAAGCCGAGGTGGGGGCTCTCTTCCTCCCCCTCCTCGCCCTCGCCCTTTTCGCCCTTCTTCTTGGCCTTGTTCGCGGCCGCGACGACGCCGCCGAGCCTGGCGTCCACTGCGGCCAGGAGCTTGGCGACGCGGGCCTCGGTGTCCCTGTACTCTTTCGGGCGCTTCCGGGAGTAGAAGGAGGCGAGCGGGAGTTCGGTCTTGGTTGGGATCGCGGTCAAGGTCGAGGTCGGAAGAGGAGGAGCGACGTTTTCGTCCGCATCGACGCCTGCTCTCTCCTCGGCTGCTGCTCGTTCCGATCGTCTCTTTCGGTTCGCTTCAGCTTCATAGATCCGAGTTCTCTCTGCGAGGGAGAAAGAAAAGAGAAATTGTGAGTGTTTACGGGGGAGAATGAGGGCAGAGAAGATTCGTCGCCGACGACAAATTCAAAAAAATAAAGAATCGCACCTGTCGCCGCCGCCGCATCGTCCTCCTCCTGCTTCTTCTTCCTCATCTTTCGCCGCTCCCTCTCCGCGGCCTCCTCCCTGGCGCTAGCGTTCCGGACGGCTTCCCAGAGGGAGGAGCCGCCGACGGCGCGCTGGGCCATAGCAGAAGAGAAGCGAAGAGAAAGACGAAGGGAAAGAGATAGTTTTTTTCCGTTTTCTGAAGTTGCATTTTTTTGCTATTTTCTTGTTTTCACCCTCTTCTCTCTCTCTTTTTCTTTCTTTCTTTCTTTCTTTCTTTTACGCCTCCGCGAGCTCCAGCACCCTCGCCAGCGCGTCCAGCAGCCTCTCCACCGCCAGGCCCGCCTCGCTCCCTCCCCCGGCGCACTCCTTCCCGGCTTCCCCGGCTGCAGCCCTCAGCCCCTGCGCCGCGGAGCAGGCCGCGGCGCGCAGCGGCAGCAGGGCCTCGCTCACCAGCGTCCGGCGGCGCCACCGCCGCTGCGCCTCGCCGTCGGAGACGAGCGCGGCTAGCGGCGCGGGGAGCCCCGACGCAAGGGAGGGCGGCAGCGGCGCCGCCGCCCTGCCCCTCAAGAGCAGCAGCCTCAGCGCCGCCAGAGAGGCCGCGACGGGCTCGACTCGCTCCAGCAGCGAGACCTCGGAGCCGCCCCAGCCCAGGGGGCGCGGCCCGAGCGGGAACACCCGGGCGGTCGCCGCTGAGGCGAGGAGGGCCGCCGCGGTCGCGGCCGCGGCAGGGGCGGGGCCGCCGCCGCCCGGCTCCCCCCTCTCCCCCCCCGCCGCCGCCCGAGAAGACAGAGGAGGCGTCGGCCACGATGAGGCCACCATGGAAGACAGGTGGTGCAGCGCCAGGGCCTCCAGGGCCGCGTTCGGGGGGGGGCTCGAGGGAGGAGAAGGCGCCGGAGCCGAAGGACGGCCGGAAGGCGAGGGAGGCGGCGGGGCGGCGGCGGCCTCGTCCGCGAGCCGGGCGCACTCCGCGGCCCTCTCCGCGGCCGGCATCGCCCGCAGCGTGGCCTCCCAGGCCTCGTAGCAGGCGTTCCTCGCCGCGGAAGAGGGGGTGAAGCTCATCGCGCGCGAGAGGTGCGGGAGGAGCCTCCGGGCAGCCTCGCAGGAGGGCCGCGGGGGAGCGGCCGAAGGCGCCGCGGCCTCCGATGCCGCTCCTTCCGCTGCTGTCGCTCCTGCTGCTGCAGCTGCTGCTGCTGCTGTCGCTTCTGTTGCTGATGCTGAGACGGAGGCCAGCTGTGCGGCGGCGACGACGAGCCCGGGCGAGCGGCGAGCGAAGGCTGCTTCGAGCAGGGCCGGGACCGAGGCGGCGGCGGCCGAGAGGGAGCGGGAGCTGGTGGTGGAGGCGGCGACGGCGGCGGAGGCAGAAGCGGCGGAGAGAGAGAGAGAAAGTCTTCCCCTCTTCTCCGTCGCTCCACTTTCGTCGCTCCTCTCGAAGGAGCACCAGGCGGATGCGTAGGTAGCGAGAGCCAGGCTCAGAGCCGAAGGGGTTCGCCCGACAGCGGCCGCCTCCTGCTCTTCTCCTCCTCCTTCTTCCTCTTCCTCTTCCTCTTCTTTGTCGCTGTCTTCGTCGCCGCTGTCGCTGTCGTTGCCGCCGTCGTCACTTCCGACGCCTTTCTTCTTCTTCTTCTCCTCCTTCTTCTTCTTCGGCGGCAGCGCCGAAGTCTCGACGGAGAAGCCCCAGCTGTTCCCAAAGGAGGGAGGAGGCGCTGGTTCGCTGCCGTCGCCGGAGGAGGGAGTCGACAGCGAGCAGAGGGCCGAGACGATGGCGACGGCGACGCCCCCGGCCGCTCCCGACGCCCGCTTCCTCTCGGAGGAGCCCAGCGCGCGCTCTTCCCCGCGCCCGAGAGCGGAAACGGTCTGCGGCTTGAGCAGCTCGACCGCCGAGGGAGACGGGGGACGGAGCGGAGCGAAGGGCAGGCAGGCGGCGGGAAGGAGGCGCAGCAGGCTCGAGGCGAGGAGCGACCGGGCGTACTCTCCCGCCTCTCCTTCCCCCCGCGCGCTCCCTCTCTCCGCCGCGCCGCCGGTTCTCCACGCCTCGGCGACCGCCGGGAGCGCCGAGGCAAACTCTTCCGCGCTCTGGCACGCGGAGATGAACGACAAAGTGGAGCTGCTGCTGCTACCCATGCCTCTCTCTGCCGCTGCCGTAGTCGCCGCTGCCGCGCCCGCGCTCGTCAGAGCCCGGACGGCCGCGGAGGTCGCCGCCGACAGAGCCCCCGTCGCGGAGGGGATCCGCGCCGTGGTTCTTCCGAGCCTCGAGAGGGCCAGAGGGAGCGCCGAGAGCAGCGCGGCCTGTTTCGGCGAGAGGCTGTTTGAGCTTGCGTGAGGAGGTTTTTTTTCCGTTTCCATCGCAAGTTTTTTGAGCGGCTAGATGCGGGGGAGGGGGGGGACGAAGAAAAAACAAAAATCTCTTCTCACCTTCCCTGTCCGCGAGTCGATGACATCTCCGCGGAGAACAAGGCCAATGCCTCGCGCGGGCTGAGGTGCGCGGCCAGCGCCGAGGCGAGGCGGTGGACGGCGGCGGCGACAGGAGAAGATAACGACGACAACGACGATGTCGATGGCGCTCGATCTCGATCACCGTCGACGGTGACGTCAACTTTCTTCTTCTCCGCTGCCTCTCCGTCCGCGGCGCCGAGCACCTTGGGGGCCCAGTCAAACACCCCTGCGTCGAGGACTTGGGCGTTTCTCCCGCCTGAGCGCAGGCTCGAGGCCACCTCGTCGAGAAGCGAGGCGAGCGAAGCCGAAGAAGACGACGATTGAGGGAGAGGGATGGAAAAGTTCAAGACGCGCTCGACGAGCCAGGCCGCGACCTCGGCCGCGGCGGCGCCCGGGTCGCCGCCTCCGTCGCCGCCGCCTCCATCGCCGACGCCTCCCGCGCTCTTCAGACACTCGGCGAGGGTCTGCGGGGGAGGGTCCGTCACAGCAGAGCTCATATCTAAAATGGGGCGTTTGTCCTTCTTCTGCGTTTGGTTCTCTAAAACGAAATGAAAACCAGGAAGGAAAACAAAATTTTAATCTCTGTTCGAAAACTCTCTCTGAATTACACAAATTTAAAAAAAACTCTCACTCGGACCTGATCTCGATTAGTTTTGTTGTTGTCTTGTAACTGGGCGGTCGTGTTTTCATGTGCCTCCCTTTCCGAGTGGCATAAGAACTGAAGGAGGTCGGGGGGGGCTGGATTTTCTTTCTCAGGCCAGAATTGAGGTCGTAAAAAACGGGTTCAAGGCAAGGATGATGATCAGATGAAAGAAATAGAGAAAACAAGGAAAACGAGAAATAGAGAACACAAGGGGAAACGAGTGGAAAAAGCGGGAGGGTCTTGGAAGCCCGTCAAGCCGTTGCCGGTTATCGCCTTTTTTCTCAAAAAGGCGTGAAGAAGGGACCCATGTTGGTTCGTATGCAGATAGTGGAATTCGATCGGAAGGAAGAGGGGGAGGGGGAGTAGAGAGCAAAGGCGATCCCGAAACAAAAAAAAGGCGGAACAAACTTTTGACGGCAACACCAAGGCGTAAAAAAAAACGTTTCGTGTCTTTTTTTTCTTTCGAAAAAGCTAATTTCTCCTTGAAATATACTACCCGAAAGGAGACGGATCAAGAAGAAGAAGGAGAAGGAGAAGGAGAAGAAAAAGAAGAAGAAGAAGAAGAAGAAGAAGAAGAAGAAGAAGAAGAAGAAGAAGAAGAAGAAGAAGAAGAAGAAGAACAACAACAACAACAACAACAACAACAACAACAACAACAACAACAACAACAACAACAACAACAACAACAACAACAACAACAACAACAACAACAACAACAACAACAACAACAACAACAACAACAACAAGAAGAAGAAGAAGAAGAAGAAGAGGAAAGCGTTGCTGCTTTTTCCCTTCTTCCGGTGTACGAAAAAGTGCGGCGCGACGCGCGCGCGCAGTTCCAACGATAGTGTGGGTGGGTTGGAAGGGGAAAAAAAAACTTGAAGAGAAGAGGGAGGGATTTTGGAGGTGGGGACGCTGCTCTGCGCTCGCGCGCTCGCTCGCCCGCGCTTTTCGAATAATAAGGGGGAACCAGCGGAATTCGACCATTGGGCCCCGAAAGCGCGGCGGCAGCGGCGGCGGCGGCGGCGGAGGGCGGAAGAGGTGGGGAGAAAAAAGAGGGGGGAAGAAGAGTGGGGGGGGGTCTCGGAGGGAAAAGCTGTTCTTGCTCTCTCTCTCTCCTCTCTATCCCATATCTCTTCTCTCTCTCTCTTCGCTCTTCTCTCTCTCTCTCCTCCCTCTCCTCGCTCTTCGCTCTCTCGCTCTCTCCCCCCTCAGTCGAGGGCAGACCTAGAGGGCGAGCCCTGCTTCTTGTCCCTCGCGCGGAGGTTGAGAGGGCGCAGGGTCCCTGGAAGGTGCAGCGCCGCGGCGCCTCCCCCCTTGTGGAGGAGGGCGGCCGAGGAAGGAGCGCCGACCGGCGGAGGGCAGGAGCAGATCGACGCCGACCTGCGCCTCCCGTAGAGCGGGATGCCGCGGCGAGCGGTCTGGCTGTTCACCTGCTTCTGCGCCTGCATCTGCTGCTGCATCTGCTGCTGCTGATGCGAGCAGCAGCAGCCAAAGGCGGTGGCGCCGTTGAGGGCGTCGGCCTCGGAGAGGGTGCAGCAGCCCGAGCGCGCGGACGCGAGGGCGCGGCTCTGCTGGCGCTGCTGCAGCTGCTGCTGCTGCTGCTGCGCCGGCGGCGACGGCGGCGGCGACGGCGAGCGGCGGGGGTGCGGGGCCGCGGGCGCGCCCGCGAGGGGCGCCCCGGGGCGCTTCCTCTCGCCGTTACTCGGGCCCGGGGCCAGCGGCGGAGGAGGGGGCAGGAGGTGGTCCTGGACCCGGGCGCCGGCGGCAGCGAGGTCGTTGGCGGAGCTGGCGGGCGAGTGCTCCCACGACGCGCCGAGGGGCCCGCCGCCGCCGCCGGCGGCGTTCCCGGCGCCGGCCTTGCTCAGGACCAGGGGTGGCAGCCCGCCGCCGAGCTCCAGGACGTCGCCGGGGAACGGGAGGGGCGGCGGGAGGCGCGCCTCCGTCCTCGGGGGCGTGACCGGGGCCTGCGGCGCCAGGGCCGCCGCCGCCGCCGACGCCGACGCCGACAGCGGCGGCCACCGCGTCCCGCCCGAGGAGCCGTCGTCCTTGCCGTTTTCCTTGCCGCTGCTCCGGTTGGTCCGGTTGGTCCGGCTGGTGGACGAGTTGGCCGGGGAGGGGCAGCGGGAGCCGCCGGCGTGGCGCGGCAGGGCGCGGGGGGAGAAGGAGGGGGCGAGGCCCCCGGCGTCGGTGCCGCTGCGGCGGCGGCCGCGGTGGGAGCAGTCGGCCGAGGCGAGCGCCGCGAGCGCCGACGGCGAGGACAGCGAGGCAGGGGGGACCCTGCCCGACCCCAGGCTGGAGAGCAGGCACTGCAGCGAGCACGCCGAGTGCCCGTCGGCTGCCCCCGACCCGCACGTCACGCACCGGTTGCCCGAGGGGGGCGGCGCCGTCGGCGGGCGCCTCGCGCGGAGCATCACGACGCGGTGGCCGTTGATGCGGTACGACTGCGCGAGGCGGAGCAGCAGCGCCGCCGTGGCGCTGCCGCCCGCGGCGTCCGCGGCGGGGCCCCCCTCCCCTCCCGCCCCGGGCCTCCGCTCCCCGGAGGGGAGATCGAACGTCGCGGCGTCGGAGAAGAGCACGGCGTCGGCGTAGGCAGCGCGGCGCACGCGGACGAGGGCGTGGCCCCGGTGGGGGTGGGGGGCGGAGGCGGGGGAGCACGGGGGAGCGGGCGCGGCGGCGGCGGCGGCGCGGCTCGCGGCGGCGCTGCGGCGCGCCGAGCCCGACGCCGGCGAGGCCGACGAGAGGCCCGCGCAGAAGTTGCAGGCGACGGTCGCCGCCGAGGGGCCGACCGCCCCGGCCTCGAGGGCACAGGTGGCGCAGAAGTAGATCGCCTTTTTGAGGGGGGAAGTGTGAGAGAGTAGGAGAGAGAGGAGGAGTCTGAGCGGAAAGGGAAAAGGGAGAAAAGGGAGAAGGGAGGAGGGAGCAGAGGCGGGTAGGCAGCCTGCCGTCGCGCGTGAAGACAGACGCTTCGATGCGTGGGCGAGCGAAAAGCGAAGGCGGAGATCGTTCGATCGATGGGGGCGGGCCCCCGCTCTCGGGCGGTGATTCCCCTCTTTCGATTTCTTTTTTGAGCGCCCTCCCCAGCGTCCGCGAGCCCCCATCCCGATCCAAAAACTCACCGGCGATGCCGATCCGCAGCAGGGGCATCCCGTCGCCATGTGGAAGATGTTGTGGAGCCGCGGAGACGAGGCCAGCGAGAGCCAGGCCGGGAGAGGTTGCGACATTGTTCTCTGTTAATTTTTTTATTTTATTTTTGGCTTCTCGTTTTTTTTGGGTCGGGGCCTTTCCGGTTGTTTTGGCCGCCGCGGAGCCTCGGCTTTCTGGCTGCTTCCTCCCAAAGGCACCTCTCCAAGACCAGCGAGCGTGCAAAACTGCCATCAAAGGTGCAGAGAGGGAAGAAAACGCGCGGGGGGGGGCGAGGCTACGCGCGGAAACGGCCGCTCGAAAAAGGAGAAAACTTCCGACCTCGATCTCTTGGGGCGCAAGCCGTCAATCGCTCCGATAGCGCTTTGCTCGTTTCTATGTTCTCCCTCCCATCTGTCCCTCTCTCTCTCCCCGCTGTCTCCTCGCTTCGATCCGCGGGCGATTCGGTAAGAACTTACCAGAACTGACGCGATACGAGGGAAGTCGTTCGGGGGGTCTCGAGGAGGGCTCGCTGAGGAGGGGGGGGGGATAAAAAGGTTTATGAACAAAAGTCGCCCTTTTCCTTTTTCTTCTTTCGAGAGAAGAGAAAGGCGGCACAGTCGACTGTCGACGGAACGTTCAAAGAAACTTCGAAAAAAGGAAGAATCGGCACCTCCCCAGAGCACCCCCCCACCCACAGCTCCTCTTTTTCCCCAGCCTCTTTTTCCCCCGTTTCCGACGCCCTCTTTTTCCCCCTCTGCTGCATTTCCGATGCAATTCTGAAGTCTGATTGGTTAGTTTTGCATTTCAGATCACGGGAATCAACCGGCAAAACGGAATATATCTATACCCCAAAAAAGGGCACTCTTCTAACCTCCCTCCCCTCTGTCGCCGCCCCTGTCGCCGTTTGCTCCCGAGGGCGCGAGCGAGCTCCCCGCCCTCGGCCGCAGCGGTGAGCCGCCGGGGCCCCCAGCAGCAGCCGAGGCCGGAGGCGTCGCCCCAGTCCCCTCCCCCTCCGCCGTCGTCGGCGTCGAAGCGGAAGAGGAAAGAGGCGGCGCCCCAGAGTCGAGCGAGGCACCGCCCCTGTCGCCGTCGCCGCCGAGGCCGGCGCCTCCTCTCCTCTTCCTCGCCGCGGCCTCGCTGCCGCTGGTGCTCACCGCGGGATAGGAAGAGGAGGAAGGCACGAAGGTCTCGCAGGCAGAGGCCGCGGCAGAAGGGGGGTTTTGAGAGGACGCAGAAGCCGCCGCCGCCGACTCCGCCGCCGCCAGAGCCGCCCTCTCCGCCGCCGCCAGGGCCGCCGCCCGCTGCTCCGCCGCCACCTTCCGGTACTTGTCGTAGTTGAACAGCGCGACGCCCGCCACGAGCACCGCCAGCCCGGCGGCGTTGACGCGCGAGAAGGACTCCCCCAGGAAGGCCACCGCGGCAAGGACGGTGACGATCTCCTTGAAGGTGCCGGCGACCATGAAGGTCAGCGCCGAGGTCAGCTTGATGACGGTGAACTCGACCCAGACCATCG
>Ga0315289_10004898_pt1 | contig 19908 bp, 12 predicted proteins | sample YL17G11_40_MG_FD_203452 | JGI IMG/M metagenome (GOLD analysis project Ga0315289, IMG submission 203452) | Sediment microbial communities from Yellowstone Lake, YNP, Wyoming, USA - YL17G11_40 | ecosystem: Environmental > Aquatic > Freshwater > Lake > Sediment | place: USA: Wyoming | collected... | reverse complement strand
AGACGCTCTGCCAGCATCGTCTGCCTCAACTCCCACAGAAACGTTCTCATCGGGAACAGCGTACCGGGGCATTCCGTGTTCTTCAACTCTCCATGCCCCACGACGCGTTCCAGCGGGATGTGATACCGGGCCGCCAGCGCGGCGACGAGCGCCTCGAGGCTGGCCATCTGCGCGGCCGTCGGCTGCTCCCGGTTGAAGTGGCCGAACAGGCAGATCCCGATCCCTTGCTCGTTGAACTCCGGGTGCCCCGCCACCTGGCAGTGGGCCCCGGCGCGCTGATTGGTCCATCGCGGCGTCGCGAGGATTTTGCCGTCGCGGGTTCCTGTTGCGCGGCCGTTGTTGATGACGAAGTGATAACCCGCGTCGTCGGTGTGCAGCGTCTCGTGGTGCCAGCGGTCGATCGCCTCCAGCGTCGCGGCTCGCGTCGCCGAGTGGTGGATGACGATGTACTTCCAATTCCGCATGGGCGCCAGGTCGTTCGTACGGATGAGCGACTCCCGCGTCGCCTCGGCCGACCGTTCGTTCGCTTCCCCATCGCTCTTGCCGGAGTCGGCGCTGCGCGTCGGCATGGCCGCCCAGCAGACCAGCCCGACCATCCCCATCGCCGCGATGAGCGCCAGCCAGACGGCCGCCATCCGGCCGAAGTTCATCGGCCTGGTTTCAGCGGGTTTTTCACGGCGCGGCACGTCGGTCATCGGACACCTCGCGTTCTTCGGCAGGCCGCTCACGCGCCGGGCAGGCGCACGGATTATAACGCCCGCCGAGTGTCCTGTCCAGAACCCGTGGCGCATCCGCGCCATGGGGGTGCGCCAGCATTTTCTGGCGGGTTCGCCGCCCAGTTTACTGGGCGCTGGCACAGGCCGGGGCGGGGAACGTGACCGCCCGCTTCCGTCTTCGCCCTTCGGGCTACGCCGGGACAAGTCCGCGGGCGGCTCGAACGGCGTGACGTTTAGCCGCGAGCCGAAGGCGAGCGCGGCGGTCGGCTCCCAAGGCGAGCCGCAGCCAGAAGGGCAGGCACTGGACTCTTGCGCGGGGATTGTCAATAATGTCGGCCGGCTGGGTTCGGCTTGCCCGCGAAGGCGCGCGGAAAGGCAGCCTGAGAAGGTGTGCGGGGGATGTCCCTCAGAGAATGGGGTTTTTTTCCCGTTTCTCGCCCGTACTACTGTAGGGGAGGCCCGACTTCGGCCGAAGAATAGGGAAGGATTATGCGCGCGCGATTCAGGGCCATTCTGGCGGTGGCGGTCGGCTTGGGCGCCTGGGGCGCCGCGGGCACGGACTCCCTTCGCGCCGGCGAACCCCTGCCACACGCCGAACTCCGCGAGACGGCCGCCTCGCGCGTCTGTCTCGTCACGGCCCGAAACAGCATGGGTCTGCCTCGCGGCTATGCCACGGGTTTTCTCATCGGCGACGGGCGTTTCGTCCTGACGGACCTGGCGACGCTCGTTCAGCCGGGCGTCGTCGAGGCGCAGGTCCGCTTCGAGGACGGGACAACCCGCACGGCTCGCCGGTTCGGGTTTGCGGAAAGCGTCCTGGGCGTGGCAGCCATCGCGCTGGACGGCGACGAGCCGCTTCGGCCGGGCTTTGTCCTCACGGCTGAGGAATCGCCCGTGGACGGTTCGGTCGCGGTCGCCTCGGCCGGTTGGGAGTGGGGTGCGACGCTCAAACTGGTCAGGGGGCGCCTCGTCGCCGGCAAGAGCGGCTCGGACCTTGCCGCCGAGGTCGGCTGTGACCCGCCTGCCGCCCGCCAGGCTTTCATGAGCGTCAACGGCGGCGGCGTCGTCGGCGCGAGCGGATCGCCCGTTCTCGACGGCCGGGGGAACGCCGTCGGCATCTGGCTCGCCATCGCCGGCAAGGGCGGACCGATCGACGTGGTGGTGCCGGCCGCAGCCGTTCGCCAGGCGCTTTTGTCGGCCAAGCCGGAACTCAAGGACTTCGCCGACCTTCCGGCATCCTTCTGGCCGGCACGCGTTCAGCAGATGAAGGGCGAGATGCCCTCAGCGGCCGCGCTCGCCCAGACCGTCCGCACCATCCGCATGCAGATCCTATGCAAGAAATGCAAGGGCACGGGCACGATCATCGTGACGCGCGTCGTCGGCCGGCGCAACGTTGGGGGGATGGTTTATACGGACGTCCAGCGCGATCGGGAGCCGTGCCCGGACTGCGGCGGCGAAGGAACGGTCATGGACGATTCCGCCTACAAGATGTTGACGCTTTTGGCGGACCAGGCCCTTCGCATCTTGCTCGACGCCGGCGTCGAGGAACGGGCGCGGGAGGCGGCTCATACGAACGTCGTCAACGTCCTCGAGGCCATGGGCAAGTTGACCGGCCAATCACGCCGCGCGTTCATCGATGCGGCCGTCAAGGGATTGGGCGGAGGCGCCGGCGACTCGCCGAGAGGGTTCGTCGCCTATGCCCAGGTCCGGGAAACCCTCAAGGGTCCGGACGGCGACTACGTGGTTTTCGCCCCATTTCACTCGGGCCGGTTGCTCGCCGCCCGCAAGGACGGCTTGAGCGTGTCCTCCGGCGACGGGAAGGATCCGCCGGCCGAGCAGGGTCCCCCGGTTCTGAGTTATGGCCGTTGGGTCGTTCTGGCGGTTGTGGCCGAGGGGGCTTTCGACCTGGAGGGCAGGAAAGTTGTTATCGTCCGCCCCGCCGCCTGGGTGCCCGGGCCGTCGCTGGGACCGCCCCCGTCGCCAGAGAGGCCTCCGGGCGAATGGGATCCGGGCAGGCCGCTACGCCGCGAGGATGGCGACCCGGACTTCTTCGGTCTCTGACGGGTTCGCCGCCGTGGCACGTGCCGGGGCCGGTCGCGCTCGCCGCGTGCTTCCGCCCGCGGCTCACCGTGAGCCGCGACCGGGAGGTCGCGGCGACGTTCCTCTGCCGTGGCACGTGCCACGCCGGGGAACGTAGCCGCCGCGCAAAGTGGTGTTGCAACGTTAGGCAAGTGACCATGGTCCATACGGACATTGGCCGGGCCAAGGCCCAGGCGCGCCGCAGCGTTTCCGTCGCGCTGGCGAATTTGACGCCCGGCCGGCGCCGGTCCGCCGGCTTGGCTGTCGCGCGGCGACTCGCCCGACTGGAAGCCGTGCGGAGGGCGCGGACGCTGATGGCTTTTCTTTCGCTCCCGACGGAGATCGACACCTGGCCGATCATCCGCTGGGCCTGGACCGAAGGCAAACGCGTGGCCGTCCCGCGCGTCGAGCCGCCTCTCGCCGGACGCGAGAAGGACCTCGCCGGGCATGAGATCGTCCCGGTCGTCCTGGAGCCGGCCGACGTCGCCGGCCTGGCGGACCACCCGGCCGTCCGGCCCGGCGCGCTGGGGATCCTTGAGGTTCCGGACGCCCCGGCGATTCCGGCGGCCGAGATCGACCTGGTGCTCGCGCCGTGCCAGGCGATCGACCGGGCCGGCAACCGCCTCGGCAAGGGCGGCGGGTTCTACGACCGGTTCCTCGCCCGGCCGGACTTGCGGGCCGCCGTCATCGCCATCGCGTTTCAGGAACAGGTGCTCGACGAGGTGCCCGTGACGCCAAACGACCGCCGCGTCGCCATGATCGTCACCGATGCCGAGACGATTTCCATCGGCGCGGCAGGTTCGCCGCCCCGCTTGCGGGGCGCTGGCCGTTCCCGAGCGCCCGCCAAGGCGGGCGGCGAACCTGACAGAACGGAAGGAGCCGAAGTACCATGACTACGCTGGGTCGCACTGTTGTGACGGTTCTGGTGGTTGGAGTTCTGGTCGGGGCCACGGCGGTGGCAGCCCATTTCCTCTGGCCGAGGGCGCCCGAGCCGATGAAGCCCGTCGTCATCGAGACGCCTGTCGGCGGCCCGCCCGCGCCGTCGCCCGCACCCTCACCCGCGCCGTCGCCGGTGCCCAAGCCGGCGCCTTTGCCATCACCGGTTCCGGCCCCGGCGCCTGCGGGTCCCGGCGAAGCGATGGCCGACGAGGGGCTCGCCCTCTTCGCCGCCGGACGCATCGTCGAAGCCCAGAAACGCCTCAGCGAAGCCCTCCGCGCGGGAGTGCGCGGCGCCAAGGGCAAGGCCGTCCGCGACGCGCTCGGCCGGTGCAGCGAACGTCTCCAGTTCGCGCGCCACCAGGTTGATCCCGGCGACCCGTGTTCCAGGACCTACGCCGTGGTTTCCGGCGACATGCTGACGACCATCGGCCAGAAGTTCCTCGTTCCCTACGAACTCATCATGAGAGTGAACGGCCTTACCTCAACCGCCATCTACGCCGACCAGCCGCTCAAGGTCCTCCAGGGTCCGATTCACGTCGAGATCCTCAAGAGCGCGTACGAACTGCAGGTCTGGCTCGGAAACGTGTGCCTCGCCGTCTATCCGGTCGGCTTGGGCGCCGGCAACTCGACGCCCGAGGGCACCTTCCTCGTCGAGAAGAAACTCAAGAATCCGCCGTACCAGCCCCAGCACAAGCCGCCCAGCGAGTTCCGCCCCGGCGGGCATCCGGAGAATCCGCTCGGCGCGCGCTGGATCGACATCGGCAACCACTACGGCATCCACGGGACGATTGACCCCGCGAGCATCGGCGGGAACGTCTCCGAAGGATGCATCCGCATGCACAACCGCGACGTCGAGATGCTTTACGACATGGTGGTGCCCGGCGTCAGCAAGGTGACGATCCGGCCCTAGCGCTACAAAGCCACTTGGCGCGGTGGGTTCGCCGCCCCGCTTGCGGGGCGCTGGTTGTTCGCAGCGCGGGGCAAGCCCCGCGGCGAACCCCCCCGCGCAAATGGTCAAGTGGCGTTGTAGTACTAAAGGCTGTTTTGACACGCCGGCCGCTCGTATAGTAGAGAGGAGGAGCGTGCAGGCTTTCCGCGCTCCGGCCCAGGCGGGTGAGACGCCTTGACCACCCTCACCAACTATCTGCCGTATTTTGAGGTGATGGCCCGCATCGAGGCCGTCCGAGGCAGAATCCGCACCTTGCGTTTCACCGAAGGCTTCTTCTCCTTCATGACCGTTTTCTGCGGCGCCATCCTGGGCGCCACGCTCGTCCAGGGATTCCTCCGTTTCGGGCCGGCCGGCCGGCTCGCGCTGCTTCTGGCCGGCGCGGGCGCGATTCTGTGGGCGTTCTGGCGGCACATCCTCAGCCCACTTCGCCGAGAACCGAACTTCAAGGAGGTCGCCCGCTTCATCGAACTTCGCCTCCCGCAACTCGGCAACAGTCTCATCAACACGCTCCTCCTGACGGAGCGGGCCTCGGAGTGGTCGCCCGTTCTGGTGCAGATGGCCGTCAGTGAGGCGGCCGCGGGCGTCGTCGGCGTCGACCTTCTTCAGGCCACCAACACCCGCCGCGCCAAACGCTGGGCCGCCGCCGCGGCCGCCGCCGCTCTCGCCCTCGCCGTCTTCATCGCCTTGGCCGCACCGCGATTCGTCTCCGCCGGCCTCCAGGTCCTCCTGCCGTTCGACAAAGGCATCCCCTCCGTCGGCGCCGTCCGCATCCTCTCCGTCGCGCCCGGCACCGTCGAATGGACCAAAGGCGAGCCGATGGACATCGAGGCCGCGATCGCCGATCCCCAGGGCCGGCCGTACGAAGGCTTTGTCGAGATCCGCGAAGAGGGCGGAGCGACCCTGCGCCGCACCCTCACGCGCGCGGGCGAACGACTCGACCGCTTCACCTACCGTGTGCCCCAGGTCGTCCGCCCGTTCGACTACCGGCTGAACGTCGGCGGCTCCGAGAGCCGGCCTTTCACCGTCACCCTCCGCGAACCGCCCCTCGTCGAGACGATTGACCTCCGCTACATTTACCCCGACTACACCGGCCTCGAACCGCAGACCGTCGCGGACACGGGCGGCGAAATCCGCTGCCTCGTCGGCACCCGCGTCGAGATGACCGTCCGCGCGAGCGCCCCCGTCGCGGGCGCGAGTCTCCTGTTCGGCAGCGGCGAGGCCCTCAAGTGCCTCCCCGCGAGCGACGGCCGGTCCCTCGCCGCTCGCTTCACCGTCCTCGCGGACGACGTCTACCAGATTCGCCTCGAGGATCACGGGCCGGACCGCGCGGCCGTCGTGTACCGCATCGTCGCGCTCGAGGACGAACCGCCCGCCATTGTCTTCACGCTGCCGCGCGGCGACGCCGTCGCCGCCCCCGGCGAAACTGTCACGATGAGCCTCAAGGCCGCCGACCGCTTCGGCCTCGCCGACGTCCGCCTCTTCGCCCAGGCCGACACCGAGCCCCAGCCAGTAACCGTCCAGGTCTGGCGCAAGTTCGCCGACCCCAAGGACGCCATCCTCGACTACGCTTTCCTGGTGGACCCGGCAAAGGTCCGCCTCGGCCAGACGATTGCCTGCTGGGCCGAGGCCCGCGACCGCCGAACCTACCAGGGCGGCCGGACGCCCCAGGGACCCAACGTCACGGCCACCGCGAAGTTCAAGATCCTCGTCCAGGACAAAAAAGCCGCCGCCGAGGAGAAACTCCGGCAACTCTCGCTCCTTTTCGAGCGGCTGCGCGAGATCCTGAAGGCCCAGGAAACCGCCCGCGCGACTCTCGAAACCGTCGCCGGAAAGAAGTCGCTCGATGCCGCCCGCACCGTCGGCGCCGGCCTGGCCCAGGCCCAGCGCGCCGTCCGCGACTCAACCCTCGCCGTCACGCGCGAGGTCGCTTTCGACGCCGACACGATGCCTATCCGGGTGACGCTGGAGGCGCTGTCGGCGAACGAGATGGCCTCGGCCGTCACGAAGGCCGCCACCTTGGCTGCCCCCGCCGCGGAGGCCCGCTTGGCGGACCTCGCGCCGCTGGCCGGCGCCCTCGCCGCCGACCAGGACGCCATCATCGCCGTCCTCCGCCGGATCCTCGACATCCTCCCGCGCCTCGCCGATGCCGTCCGCGCCGACCAGAACCGCCTCGCCCCCTCGGACCTGCCGCCCGACGCGCAGGCGAAACTCCAGGCCCTTCGCGACCGCCTCAAGGAATTCATCGACCAGCAGAAGAAGGTCATCGAGGCCACCCAAGAACTCGCCAAGCGCCCCGTGGACGACTTCACCGAGGCCGACCAACGGGACCTTAAGAAACTCGAGGCCGTCGAGGACCAGTGGGAAAAGTTCCTCAACGAACAGATCACGGACCTCTCGAAGGTGCCTGCCCTCGACGCCGCCAACCCCAGCCTCGTCAAGGAACTCGTCGAGGTCAAAACCGACGTCGAAATGGCCGAGGACGCCCTCTCCAAAAAGGCCATGGACATTGTCGTCCCGCTCGAGGAACTCGGCATGGAAGGCGCCGAGGAGATCGTCGAGAACCTCGAACGCTGGCTCCCCGACCTGCCCGACCGCGCCGCGTGGAAACAGGAAGAGGCGCTCGGCGACGTCGAGATTCCCCATGCCGAACTCCCCGCCGAAATGGAGGACCTCGTCGGCGACCTGCTGGAACAGGAAGAGGACCTCTTCGAGGAGATCGAGGACACGACGAGCGCCGCCGCCGACTCCGCCGACAAGGGCGCCGGCTGGGACGCTATGGATGGTCCTATCTCCAACTATTCCGCCAAAGGCGTCACGGGCAACGCCCTCCCGAATACGAGCGAGATCGGCGGACGCAGCGGCGAAGGGCGGACGGGGAAATCAAGCGGCGAATTCGTCGAAGAAGACGCCACCGGCAAAGGCGGCCGGCGAACCCCCACGCGCCTCTCACCCGACGCCTTCAGCCAGGGCGAAGTGAACGACACCAGCGCGGAAGCCCCGACCGGCGCGACGGGCGGCGGCAAAATCTCCGGCGCAGGCTCCGAAGGGCTCGAAGGCCCCGTCCCGCCCGAACTTCAGCGACGCATGGGCGACCTCGCCAAGAAACAGGCGCAACTGCGGAACAAGGCCGAGGGCGTCAAGGCGGGTCTGGAGGTCCGAAACTACCAGTCCTTCGCCTTGGGCGATGCCGTCGAGGGCATGCGGCGGGTCCAGCGCGACCTCCTGGCCGGCCGATACCAGAACGCCCTGCGCCAGCGCGACGTGCTCTTGGAGAACCTGAAGAGCACGAAAATGCTGCTCGGGGGCGAGGTCCGCATCCGCACCGACGCCTCGACCGCCCTGCCGACCGCGGTCCAGGACGAGGTGCTCGACGCCCTCGAAAAACCCATGCCCCGCGGCTACGAAGACTACCTGAAACGCTACTACGAACGCCTCAGCCAGGGCAGGTGAGCCGACCCCGATTGTCTTTTCCGATGGCCGTCTGAAGAACCAAGAGCCGAAAACCCGCGGGCGGCGACTACCAGGACAGGGACAACTGGTGTTCGCGGAGTGCCGCGCCCCCGGGAAGAACGGCAAGGACGGTGGTGGCGGGTGCCGCGGCCAGTTCCTTCGGTTCTAACTTGTGAAGGCCGCCGCCATAGACGCGGCCTGCGTCGGTGAGCACGTCGGGCGGGATTTGAGTCAAGGCGTTCCAGATGACTTTGAGTAGGTCAGGCTTCTCCTCAAGCAACCGCGCCAAGACAGGCTTGGGATAGAGGAGCAAATAGACGTTGGCTGCAATCGCTTGCGAATGATTCAGGATAAACCGAAATGCCCGTCCTGTTGTGCCCTTTCGCCCCATATACGTGCAAAGGATCGGCGCGGGACGACGGTTCTCTTGCGCGTACCAAGGCGAGCGGTGTTTGCACAGATACCGCTCGTGTATACCCCGGGCTCTGCCCGATTCGAGGTAATTCCACAGGCGAGGATGCTTGACCCGCACTTCCTCTTCCGGAAGCCGACAATCCAGAAGAAACAGACGATCTTCAAGAAGAGGGTTGTCGCACTCGTCCGAGCGGACTTCATCCGTTTTCAAGAGGCGTGGACCGGGAAGTATGGGCTTGAGGAACCTGTCGGGGATTCCCAAACTGCCGGCTCTCGACTCCGCGAGGATAAAGAAGTCGTTCGCGCCTGTTGCAATCCCGCGCGTGATCTCGAAGAAATTTCCGATTTCTGGTTGGCCATCTGCTGCGCCCGTGTCCTTGGTCGGCAAAGCCAATCTGCCCCACTTCCTGTCTGGTCGCAGATCGCCTTGGGCAATGACACGCGTGCGTTCCGGTCTTAAGAGCGACCCGCCATAGGTGAATTCAACATGCTGTTGCGCCTCAGGCGGGCTGTTTCTGAGACAGACAACGGTGGATGAAACCAGCGCGTCTTCAAATTGCACCTCGTTCGGATCGAAGCGGTGAATGCGTAAGAGGGTGACGCGACTGACGAGATACTCCTTCAGGGTTTTCCCGTAGTTAACGTCCATGAACTCGCCCGGAATCAGCCACAGCGCGAGAGCATCATGGGCCATCCATGCGTGGGCAAGGGAAACGAAGTGGCAATAAAGGCCGGCCAGCCCGTTGAAATCCACGGCAGCGGCTTCGGCTGACGCAAGACGCAGTCGTTGCTTCGCATGGGCACCCAGATGGTGATGCCTCACATACGGCGGGTTGCAGACAATCAGCGTAGCCTTCTCCAACTCCTCCGCAGGGGGTTTTGCCCGGGTAAAATCCGCAAGCCTGAGTTCTAAGGGCGTCCCCTTCCACAACCGGCTTGCCGGCTTGCCGTAATATGGATCGATCTCATAGCCTACCGCAGATTTGATGCGACGCCGACCAAAGCATCGCAGCAAGGCCGAGTAAAAGGATCCGATGCCCAATGCGGGATCCAGGAAACGAATCGGACGCGACTGGGGAATAAGCATCTTGGCCAACTCAAGCATCTCTATGGCCAACGCGGTGGGGGTGGCAAACTGGCCGAGTCTGTTGCGCTCTTTCTGCGACTTGGCGGCATCCAGGGCCTCCTGGAGCCGAAGCCGCTGCTTTTCAGGTTCGCAGTTGTCGCTCATGCTCAAAGCCCGAATCGGTCTAAGTCATCAATCCGGTGTTCCCATACCCAGTCTATACCTTCGGCGGCCTCGTAGCCAAGGTACCCGGTGTCAAAGTACCCGCAAAGAAACAGGATGTATCGGATGCCCTTTCCGTGCGCTCTTCGAAGTTGCGTGACCTTTATGGCTTCTTCCTTGCGGCGTTTGTTTACGTTCGTGAAATCACCGGCCGACTTTGCCTCCACGAGCAAGGGTAACTGTGTGCGCTTGGCGCCCCGGGGCATGATCGCAACGTCAACGGGGATGTTGATCCGCTGCGTCTCACGTACGGTTACAGGGACGTTCACGCGGAAGCCAAAAGTGCCTGGCGCCATGGCCTCAAACTTGGCTTTGTCCCCCGCGGGGGCTGCCGTGTATCCTTTCTTTCTCAGCCATTGCCCGATTGCGTTGAGTTGTCGCCGCTCTTGGGCATTGCGGATTATTGGATTTGCAACGGCTCCGCAAAGCCGGTCGGCCACTATCGTAGCCGCCCGATAGACGTCCTTTGGCCCCGGCCGCGTCCTCGTTTCGATCCACGGGAAGATGTCGGAGTCAAGAAGCCGTGAGATCATATGCCCAATTGAGGCAAGGTCCCGGCTTACTTCGTCCGTGCCCATACGCGGCGGAATCTTGCCCTGATCTTCCATGCTGGATACGAGAGTCTTGGATACTCCGGAAAGGCCGATGAGGCGATCGCGGGCAATCGGCGGGGCGGTTGCCATTCGCAGCGTTCTCAAGACAGTCGGGTGATCGCGCAGCACTTGCTCGGATATGTTTTTCAGGTTGTCCGCCCATTTCAGCGCCAACTCGACTTCGCGCGTGGTCCTTTCGCGTGTCTCTCGATACGCCTTCGGCGCGAATCGGAGAAACCACTCGTTGTAGAAATCGACGGACTCCTCTATGTCCCGCTTCCACTGCGTTGGCTTGTCTGAGTTGACTGCCATTTGGATGGCTCCGCCTCCACAAACAATGAGGATGTCGGTTAGACCCTATTATGCCCTTTTCGCGGCCAGCCTGCAAGCCCGGTCAGGGCGGATCGCGTATTCCCCATTTCTCTGGCCGTCGGCGACCAACCCCTTCCCACGCCCGACGAAACGGGTATAATGCTTCGACCGCAGGACCGGGGGCGGCCCCGGCCCTATGCGGCCAAGAGCACAGGAAAGCGGAACGTCCCGCCGGGAAGGAACGGCCTTGTTTCGACCACAGATTAAGGTTCTCGACTGCACCATCCGCGACGGCGGATTGGCGAACGATTCGCACTTCAGCCTGGAGACCGTCCGGGCCGTCTATCGCGCGTGCTGCGAGGCGGGCATCGATTACGTGGAACTGGGGTACCGCAACTCCAAAGAGATGTTCTCCCCCGACGAGTTCGGCCCCTGGCGGTTCTGCGACGAGGAGGACCTCCGCCGCGCGACGGACGGCATCGAGAACCCCGGCACGAAAATCGCCATCATGCAGGACGCCCACAAGGCCACCGCCGCCGACCTCCTGGAGAAAAAGGACTCGGTCGTCGACACGGTCCGCGTCGCCACGTACGTCAAGGACATTGACAAGGCAATCGCCATCGAGAATGCGGCGCGGGCGAAGGGCTACCAGACGACCATCAACATCATGTCCATCTCGACGGAACCGGACTTCGACCTGGACCCGGCGCTGGAGCAGATCCGCGAGGAGACCGGCATCGCCGCCTGCTACGTCGTCGATTCCTTCGGAGCCCTCTATTCCGAGCAGGTGGACTTCTTCGTCGAAAAGTACAAGCGCATCCTGGGCGAGGGGATTGAGGTCGGCGTCCACTTCCACAACAACCAGCAACTCGCCTTCGCCAACACCGTCGAGGGCATCATCAAGGGCGCGAACTTTCTCGATGGGACGATCTACGGCCTGGGGCGTGCGGCCGGCAACTGCCCCACGGAACTCCTCCTCGGGTTCCTCAAGAACCCGAAGTTCAACATCCGCCCCATCCTCGACTGCGTCGTCCACACCGTCATGCCGCTCCAGAAAGAAATCGAGTGGGGCTACATGATCCCCTACATGATCACGGGGATTCTGAACCAGCACCCGCGTGCGGCGATGGCGATGCTGAAGTCGGCCGGCCGCGACGATTACCGGACCTTCTACGACAAGATGCTGGAACTTGTGGAGTAGCCGCCGCCCGGCCGGGCGTGTATAATGCATCTCGAAGGGTGGGGGATGCCGATGCAGGATACAGGAAAGACCAAGGCCCAACTCCTCGAAGAACTCGAGGCCCTTCGCCGCTCCGAGGCCGAGTACCGCGCGGTCGTCGAACAGCAGGCGGAGTTCATCTGCCGGTGGCTCCCCGGCAGCCGAATCACCTTCGTCAACGACGCCTATTGCCGCTACTTCGGCAAGCGGCGCGAGGAACTCGTCGGCCAGTCCTTCATGCCGCTCATTCCGCCCGAGGACCAGGCGCGCGTCGCCGACCACTTCGCCTCCCTTACGCCCCACCAGCCTCTTGCGACCCATGAGCATCGCGTCATCGTCCCCGGCGGCCAGATCCGGTGGATGCAGTGGACGAACCGGGCGCTGTTCGACTCGGCGGGCCGGGTGGTCGGGTACCAGGGGGTCGGGCGCGACATCACCGAGCGCGTCCTCGCCGAGGAAGCCCTCCGCGAGAGCGAACAGCGCTACCGCACGCTCTTCGAGCAGAGCCTGGACGCCATCGCCATTGTCGCCGACGGCCGGGTCGTCCACGCCAACGAGGCGGCGGCGGCCCTGGTGGGTGTTGCGTTGGAGGTGGCGCTGGGTCGGCCGATCGAGGATTTCGTGCATGCCGACGACCGCCCGCGCGTCCGCGCGCGCGTCGCCGAACTGGCTGCCGGCGCCCTGCCGTCCTTCGCCGAGCAGTACCGCATCGTCCGCCTCGACGGTTCGGTGTCCTGGGTCGAGGTTCGCGGCCAGGTCATCGAATGGGAGGGCCGGCCCGCGGCCCAGATCGTCGCTCACGACGTCACCGAACACCGCGCCGCGGAAGAGGCCCTCCGAAAAAGCGAGGGGGAAAAAGCCCTCATCCTCTCCAGCGTAGAGGAGCAGGTCCTCTTCCAGGATACCCGCCACCGCATCATCTGGGCCAACCGCGCCGCGGCGGAGTACGTCGGCGCGACGCCCGACCAACTGGTCGGACGTCTGTGCTACACCGTGTTTCGCCCCCGCGCCGAGCCGTGCCCCGGCTGCCCCGTTCACAAGGCCTTTGAGACCGGAGAGCCCGGGGTAGCGGAACTCCGGTCGGAGGACGGCCGCTACTGGCTCATCAAGGGCTACCCTATCCGCGACGCCGACGGCAACGTCACCGGCGCCGTCGAAGTCGCGCTCGACATTACGGAGCAGAGGCGTGCGGAGGAGGAACGGCGCAGGCTCGAAGCGCGAGTCCGCGACGCCCAGAAACTCGAGAGCCTCGGCGTCCTGGCGGGCGGCATCGCCCACGATTTCAACAATCTGCTGGTGGGCATCCTCGGAAACGCCGGACTGGCGCATCTGGAAATGCCCCCCGACTCCCCGCTCCGAAAATACTGCGACCAGATCGAACAGGCCGCCCTCCGCGCCCGCGACCTGACGAACCAACTCCTCGCCTTCGCCGGCAAAGGAAAGTTTCAGGTCCGGCCTGTCAACCTCTCCGACTTGGTGCGCGACACCGCCGACCTCCTGCGTGTCTCCATCCCGCGGCACGTCACCCTCGACCTCCACCTCGACCCCGCGCTGCCACCCATCCTCGCCGACGCCACGCAAATCCGCCAGGTTGTCATGAACCTCCTGACGAACGCCTCGGAGGCCATCGGCGACTCGCCCGGCACCATCACGCTCGTCACCGGCTCCGTCCACGCCGACCGCCAGTACCTCGCCGGCGCCTTCGTCGACGAAGACCTCCCCGAGGGCGATTACGTCTTCCTCGACGTCTCGGACACCGGGTGCGGCATGGATGCCGAAACCCAGGCCAAAATCTTCGACCCCTTCTTCTCCACCAAGTTCTCCGGTCGCGGCCTCGGTCTGGCCGCCGTCCTCGGCATCGTCCGCGGACACTGCGGCGCCATCCGCGTCTATAGCGAGCCCGGCCATGGCACCGCCGTCAAAGTCCTCTTTCCCGCTGCCGTCGAGCAGGGGACCCACGAACCCGCGGCGGCCGCCGAAGATGCCGCCCCCGGTCCCGTCGAGGATTTCCGCGGCTCCGGGACGGTGCTGGTCATTGACGACGAACCTTCCGTCCGCGACGTGGCCCGCGCCATCCTCGAAAAGGCCGGCTTCGAGGTCCTTGTCGCGGCCTCAGGACGCGAAGGCCTCGAACGCTTCCGCGCATGCGCCGACCGCATCGTCGCCGTCCTCCTCGACATGACCATGCCCGACCTGGCCGGCGAGGAGGTCTTCGCCGAACTCCGCTCCATCCGCCCCGACGTGCCCGTCATCCTTTCGTCCGGCTACAACGAACAAGACGCCACCCGCCGTTTCGCACCGGCCGGCCTCGCGGGCTTTATCCAGAAACCCTACCTTCCCGCCGACCTCCTGTCGAAGGTCCGCGCGGCCTTACGTGTGTAGATACGTACTTTACGCCTGCCGGTCCACGCTCCGCTCGCGTGCCGCCGTCACGGCTGAAGTCGGCCTTGCCGATCCGCCTGGCCGCATCGTTCTAGCGCGCCGGACCGGCGTTTAGGGCTACTTTGTCAACTTCGCGGCCCCGAGAGAGGGGATAGCGCGGCGGGCATTCGTGACTGCCGTGGGATGTGCCGGGGCCGGTCTGGCTCGCCGCGTGCTTCTGCCCGCGGCTCACCGTGAGCCGCGACCGGGAGGTCGCGGCGACGTTCCCCTGCCGTGGCACATGCCATGCCGGGGAACGTAGGCGCCGTGCGACCCTAGGGCCAAAAAGGGGACGGGAGTCTTTTGTGCAGAGCACCCGAAGGGCCGTTCCGGCAAAAGACTCCCGTCCCCTTTTTGGCCCCAAGTGCTCATCCCCGGGTCGGCCATCGAAAACGGCCAAAAAGTCAGAAAACGCCAAACTTCCTCAAAAAAAGCGGGAAATCCCTTGACATGTTCGGCACGGCGAACTATGATACCCTGTCCGAACTTTAGGGATCCCGCGGGCCTGCCTGGGGATAGGGCTTTCGGCGAGGAGATTCGAGGCCGAGGAAGGGGGCCGGAAGAAGGTGCGACGCGGGGGGGGGGAACTAAGCGGTTTGAGGTAAATTACGTCAACTTGATTCGCGGCGGGTTCGCCGCCCCGCTTGCTTGCTCTGAGCATCGTCGAAGGGCGGGGCGCTGGCTGTTCGCAGCGCGGGGCAAGCCCCGCGGCGAACCCACCGCGTAAAACTTATGTAACCTCGCTTGGGGCGCGTGGGGAAAGGAGCGCAAGCATGGCGGAATCGGCGCAGTCAGCCGCACTTAGCGAGAGCCTTCAGGATTACGTGGAGGCGGTGTACCTGCTGGTCCAGCGTCACGGCGTGGCGCGGATGCGAGACATTGCGGGCCTGGTGGGCGTCGGCAAGTCGTCGGCCACGGGCGCGATCCAGACGCTTGGCGAGCGGGGTCTGGTGAACTACGACCCGTATCAGTACGTGACGCTCACGGAGAAGGGAGAGGCGGCGGGGCGCGAGGTGGCGCGGCGCCACCGCATTCTGAAACAGTTTCTGACGGAGGTGCTGACGGTTCCGGAGGCGGAGGCGGAGGGCGTCGCATGCAAGATGGAGCATGCGATCAAGGGTGCGGTGCTCGCGCGGTTCGTGCGGTTCCTCCAGTTCGTGGAGCGGCAATCGGAGTCGGGCGGCTCGTGGGCCGAGGCGTTCGACGCCTTTTGCGAATCAGCGGAAACCGGAGAGGACGCCGCGACGGGCGCCAGGGAAACAGAGGGAGAGACTCAGCCATGACGGGACGCGAAGAGCGTCGCGCGAACGGGTCGGTGGCGCTGTCGAGCCTGGCGGACGGGGCGCGGGCCCGCCTGACGCGTGTGGAGGCGGGCCACGGACTGCGGTCGCGGTTGACGGCCATGGGCCTGAGGCCGGGCGTCGAGGTCCGGGTGGTGAATAACCGCGGGGCGGGGCCGTTCGTCGTGGCGGTCGAGGGGACGCGGATCGTGCTGGGACGCGGGATGGCGCACAAAGTCTACGTCGTGCCGGTGCCGGCGGGCTAGTACTACAACGCCACTTGGCGCGGCGGGTCGGAGCCTGTCCCGAGCGGAGTCGAGGGGTACCCGCCGCGCCACGGGCCAAGAACGTCATTTTCTGCGCGGTGGGTGCGGAGACCCACCGCGCAAAAGGGTCAAGTGGCGTTCTAGTTGGCACAGAGGTGCAGGCTTTTCGGGCGAGGTTGGCAATGGGCACGGTGATGCCGCAAACGGGCGACCAAATGCCACAGCGGCTGCGCGTCGCGCTGGCGGGCAATCCGAACGCCGGCAAGACCACCCTTTTCAACAATCTGACGGGTGGGCGGCAGCACGTGGGGAACTACCCGGGCGTGACGGTGGAGCGGAAGGAGGGGGTGCGCGTCCACGGCGGCATACGCCTCCAGGTTGTGGACCTGCCGGGGACGTACAGCCTGACGGCCTACACCGAGGACGAGATCGTGGCGCGCGACTTCGTGATCGACGCGCATCCGGACGTGGTGGTGGACATCGTGGACACGTCGAACCTGGAGCGGAACCTGTACCTGGCGGTGCAGTTGCTGGAGTTGGGCGTGCCGATGGTCGTGGCCCTGAACATGAGCGACGTGGCGGCGGCGCGCGGATACGCGATCGACCTGGCGAAGTTGTCGGCGCTGCTGGGCGACGTGCCGCTCGTGCCGACGGTTGGGCACCGCAGCGAGGGAACGCGCCAACTCCTGGACGCGATCGTCGCCGTGGGGACGGGGGCGCACCGGGTCCGGCGGGTGCCGATCGCGTACGGCTGGGAGGTGGAGGACGAGGTCGAGAAACTGGCCGCGCTGCTGGAGCCGGAGGCGGATGCTCTCGCCCCGCGGGAGCCGGCGTGGGTGGCGCTGAAACTCGTGGAGGGCGACGCCCGGGTCCGGGACCTCGTGCGGGCGCAGTGCGCGGGCGCGGAGGGGATTCTGGAGGCGGCGGAGGCGTCGGTCCGGCACCTGGAGGGCGTTTTCGGGGACAGTCCGGAAACGGTCATCGCGGACCGGCGATACGGGTTCATCAGCGGGGCGTGCCAGGAGGCGGTGCGTCGGACGAGCGAGTCGCGGCACGAGATGTCGGACCGGATCGACGCGCTGCTGACGCACCCGGTGCTGGGGCTGCCGATCTTCCTGGGCCTGATGTACCTGGTTTTCTGGGCGACGTTTCGGCTGGGCGAATGGCCGATGCGGTGGCTCGAGACGGGATTCGGGCGCCTCGGGTCGGCGGTGAGCGGCCTGTGGCCGGCCGGGTCCGAAAGCGCGCTGGAGTCGCTGCTGGTGGACGGGGTGATCGGGGGCGTGGGGGGCGTCATCGTTTTTCTGCCGAACATTCTGATTCTGTTCCTGGCGATCGCGATTCTGGAAGACTCCGGCTACATGGCGCGGGCGGCGTTCATCATGGACCGGTGGATGCACAAGATCGGTCTTCACGGGAAGAGTTTCATTCCGATGCTGATCGGTTTCGGGTGCACCGTGCCGGCGATCCTGGCGACGCGGGTGCTGGAAAGCCGGCGGGACCGGTTGACGACGATGCTCGTCCTTCCGCTGATGAGTTGCGGGGCGCGGTTGCCGATCTACGCGCTCCTGATTCCCGCGTTTTTTGCGGAACGTCTCCGCGCGCCGGTGCTGTGGGGGATGTACGTGGTGGGGATTGCGGCGGCGGCGGGGCTGGCGAAATTGCTCCGCGCGACGCTCTTTCGGGGCGAGGCGACGCCGTTCGTCATGGAACTTCCGCCATATCGGATGCCGACGCTGCGGAGCGCGGCGATCCACATGGGAGTCCGCGGCTCTCTGTACTTGAGGAAGGCGGGGACGCTGATCCTGGGCGCGTCGGTGTGCATGTGGGCGCTGACGAGTTACCCGAAGCCGCCGGCCGGGGCGCTCGCCGCGACCCAGGGCGCCTCGCGGGCGTCGGCGCTCGATTATTCGGTCGCCGGCCGGGTCGGCCGGGCGCTCGAACCGGTCACGCGTCCTCTGGGGTTCGACGGGCGCGTGAACACGGCGATGATCGGAGCGTTTGCCGCCAAGGAGGTTTTCGTCGCCGACATGGGGATCGTCTTTTCGTTGGGCTCTGGATCGGCGCGGACGAGGCATGGGGCGGAGGCGAACCTGCGGCTGCGCGAGCGGCTCCGGGAGACCTACACGCCGCTTCAGGGCGTCTCGATTATGCTTTTCTGCCTGTTGGGTTTTCCGTGCATGGCGACGGTGGCGGTGATGGCCAGCGAGAGCGGGTCGGCCAAATGGATGCTGCTTCAGTGGGGCGGCCTGACGGTTTTTGCGTACACGGTGTGCCTCCTGGTGTACCAGGTCGGCCGCCTGGCGGGCCTTGGGACGAGGTGAACGATGGGTGTTCTTGAGACGATGGTGGTGGTCGCGATTGTGTCGGCGATGGCGGGAGACCCGCCGCGCAAAGTTGCGCGGCTCACCTTGTGAGCCGACCGCGGAAGCGGGCGGCCACGTTCCCCGCCGTGGCACGTGCCAGGACGGGGAACGTCACCGCGACCTTACGGTCGCGGCTCGAACGGCGTTACGTTTAGCCGCGAGCCGGAGGCGAGCGCGGCGGTCGGTGAACCGTGATCAACCGTCAGCCGGACGCGGGCGCGCGGGCCATGCGGACGTGGAACGCGAGTTCTTCGAGGCAGACCGTCAGGTCGACGTTGATAACGGCGACGCCGGCGGGGACGTCGAGGGTGACGGGGGCGAAGTTGAGGATGCCGACGACGCCGGCGCGGACGAGTTCGTCGGCGGCGGCTTGAGCGGCCTCGGCGGGGAGGGCGAGAATGGCCAGGGGGATCTGGAGTCGGCGGACCTGGGTGACGAGGTCGGCGACGTCCTGGACGACAAGGTCGCCGGCGCGATGTCCGATCTTGGCAAGGTCCGCGTCGAAGACGGCTTCAATCTTGAAGGCCTTCCGGCGAAAACTGCGGTACGAGACCAGGGCGTGGCCGAGGTTGCCGAATCCGACCAGCGCCAGGCGCCACGTGTGGTCCGTGCCGAGAATCACGCGGAGTTTGGGGATCAGTTCGCGGACGGGGTATCCGACGCCGGGCCGGCCGAACGTCCCGAAGTAGGCGAGGTCCTTTCGGACCTGGGCGTCCTTGAGGCCGAGGGAGCGGGCGAGGTCGCGGCTGGAGACGGTTTCGACGCCGTCGGCATCGAAGGATTCGAGCCGGCGCAGGTAAAGCGGGAGCCGGTGGGCGACGGTCTTGGGGATGGTCGGCTTCACGGTTCCTCTCCGGCGCGAGACGGCGTGCGAGCCGAAGTTTACCGCACCTGGAGTCGCCATGGCAAGGTAAAAGGCTTGACACCCTTTGGGGGGTCCATTACGGTGAACGTAGGCCCTGGGGAGTGCTGCGGGGGACGAAGCGTCCCGGAAGGAGACGTTCATGAAACGAATCGTGCTGCTGGTGGCGGCCATGGCGGTTGTGGCGCCGGCGGGTCGGGCCTGGGCCCAGGGAGGCGGGCTGGAGGACCTGTACGGCAAGACGACGATCAGCGACTCGGATCGGCAGAAGATCCGGGCGTGGTTGGCGCCGCGTGTGGAGGCTCTGAAAGCGAGCCCGGACCCGGAACTGAAGGGGATGGTGGCGGCGCGCCAGGAGATCGTCGCGGCGGGGCAGGTGGATTCGACGCGGTCGGCGGCCTTCGCGCAGGCGTTCGGCGAGGAGGCGATGGCGGCCCTGGAAGCGATTGACAAGCAGGTGCTGAGCCAGGAGGCGCGCGTCAACTACATCATGACGGTGGCAGAACTTCGGCGCATCGAAGGGATTCCGCTGCTTCTGAAGGCGCTGACGCCGGACCAGTATGCGGCGTCGCGGTACTGGGCGGCGAAAGGGCTGGACTTGGTGTCGAGCGTGGTGATCGAGCGCGTGCTGCCGAGGCTCGAGGAGGAGATTGCCGCCGGGGCGAACAAGGCGTTCGACACGGAGACGAACGGGCTGACACTGATGTATCTGTTCACGGCGGTGGGGCGATTCGACCACGAGACAGCGCGCGACGCG
>Ga0315289_10004897_pt1 | contig 19910 bp, 19 predicted proteins | sample YL17G11_40_MG_FD_203452 | JGI IMG/M metagenome (GOLD analysis project Ga0315289, IMG submission 203452) | Sediment microbial communities from Yellowstone Lake, YNP, Wyoming, USA - YL17G11_40 | ecosystem: Environmental > Aquatic > Freshwater > Lake > Sediment | place: USA: Wyoming | collected... | reverse complement strand
CCTTGTTGCTAGAAGAGGGGGCGCTTAGTCGCGAGGACATCCTAAATTTATACGAAGCCATCCGCCAGCGTGTCGCTCGCGCCGCCGAGCATGCCATCCGCCGCCCTAAGCTGCTGACGGTCTCTGATGTTATGTCTAGCGTCCTCCCTAACCGGACGGGAGCCCAGATCCCCCCCTTGCCCCGCCAGCCGAGTCTAGAGGCACGGGAAGGTGTATTTGCTTCAGAATGGCGCTACCTCGACAAGCCGCAGCATCTTGCCAAGCTGATCAATTGGGCTCTGGTTGATATTTTATTGCGCTACCAAAATACCTTGGTGTTTGGTGAGGATGTGGCGCAAAAAGGCGGTGTGTACAACGTCACAACCGGCCTTTATCAGCGGTTTGGTGCGCGCCGGGTGTTCAATTCGCTACTAGACGAAACCAGCATCCTTGGCACCGCGATCGGGATGGCACACAATGGCTTCATTCCAATCCCTGAAATTCAGTTCCTCGCCTATGTGCACAATGCCGAGGATCAGCTGCGTGGCGAGGCTGCGACGCTATCATTTTTCTCTGCGGGTCGCTTTACCAATCCGATGGTCGTGCGCATCGCTGGCTTGGCCTATCAAAAGGGCTTCGGTGGGCATTTTCATAATGACAATTCGCTAGCTGTCTTTCGCGACCTACCAGGCGTAATCATTGCCTGTCCGAGCAACGGCGCCGACGCTGCGATGATGTTGCGCAGCGCCGTGCGCGCTGCGCATGAGCAAGGCCGAGTGGTGATTTTTATCGAACCGATCGCCTTGTACATGACTAAAGATTTACATGTGCCAGGCGATGGTGGCTGGCTTTTTCCCTATCCAGCGCCAGATCAGGAAATTCCGATCGGGCAATTTGGCGTGCATGGCGACAGCACTGAGCTTGCCGTGATTACCTACGGCAATGGCACCTATTTGGCGCGCCAGGCTGCCGCAATATTGGCCAAGGACCACGATTTACCCGTGAAAATCATCGATTTGCGCTGGCTGGCGCCGCTCGATGAGGCGGCCATCGCCGCTGCGGTAGGGTCTTGTAAGGCGGTGCTCATCGTCGATGAATGCCGCCGCACCGGCTCGCAAAGCGAAGCGTTGATGACGATGCTGATCGAACGTCTGGAGGTGCCACCGCGATTGCGGCGGTTGACGGCCGAGGATTGTTTTATCCCACTGGGCCGTGCTGCTACGGTAACGCTGCCCAGTAAAGAGTCGATCATCGCGGCTGCCCTAAGCCTGAGTAAAAAGGCGCCGTCTAAGAGAAAAAGGCGCGAGGCGAGCACTTAACATGCGCAAGACTGCCGTAGTGATTTGCCCAGGACGAGGCACATACAGTAAATCGGAGCTAGGCTACCTTAAGGGCCGACGTACCTTTGCTGAGTCCTTGGTTCAAGGCCTAGACCTTCGCTTGGCCGCCCTGAGTGAACCGACGGTGACCGCGCTTGATGAAGCTGCGGTCTATTCGCTGCGCACCCACACTCCAGGTGAATTTGCCTCAACTCTAATCTATGCCTGTTCCGCAGCGGATTTCCATGCCATCGACTTAGAGCAAATAGAGGTGGTCGCAGTCACCGGCAACTCCATGGGGTGGTATACGGCTCTCGCCTTGGGCGCCGCCTTAGATGAGTCAGCCGCATTCGCGGTGATCCACGGTATGGGTTCGATGATGAGGACTGGCATCATTGGCGGCCAGCTCATTTACCCGGTCGTTGGTGCTGACTGGCGTCCTGATCCGAAACAAGAGGCGCTGGTAGAGCGTGTGCTCGAAGATGTGAAGCAACAACCCGGTTGCGAAGCATACCTCAGCATCCGCTTTGGTGGTTACCTCATTATCGGTGGCAACGCCCCGGCTTTGGCCGCACTGATGCGCTTGCTGCCCGCGGTGGAGGGCGGCAAATATCCATTTATTCTGGTAAACCATGCCGCCTTTCACACGCCGATGTTGCGCGAAATTGCCGAGCGCGGCTTGCAGTTGCTGGGTCCTGATTTGTTTCGCCCGCCGCAGATTCCGCTGATCGATGGACGCGGCGTCATCTGGCAACCATACAGCACTGACGGCGCTGCTCTGCGTGCCTACACGCTTGGTCCACAGGTCTGCGAGACCTACGATTTTGCACTGGCCGTCGAGGTCGCGCTTAAGGAATTCGCTCCGGATCTGCTGATCCTGCTTGGACCTGGTGCGACGTCGGGCGGCGCCATAGGGCAGATCCTGATTCGCCACCAATGGTGTGGTATGTCGTCAAAAGAAGACTTTGTTAGGCGCCAAGAGCAGAATCCGGTGTTGATAGCCATGGGTAGGCCTGAGCAGGCGCAGTTAGTGGCCAAGCGCTGAGGCTAGGGTGAGGCGAATGGGCACGCTCAGGGTCCCGCTTGTGGACTATAAATATCAACTAAAACATATGTTTACAACCACTGTCGAGGCTTTGCTGGCGTTGGCTAATGCATAAAATAGGACTTTCAGGTGGGGGCCCCCTTGGGGTATCACACTGAGGTAGATTTCATCTTGCTGCTAGGCTAAGCCTGGAGGACGACCAAGCAATGTCTGTGGATGACCCGACCGAGTCCGGCCGCCTAGGTGCTAAGCGTGGAGCTAACTTCGTAGCGATGGCCTTAGATTTGTTGGGAGCGAGCCTCCTTGCGCTCTATGGCATGATCCTCGGACCGCTCGGTGTCTTGCGGGGGCCGATCGTGCTCGAACGCGCCGTGTGGTATTTGTGGGTGTTATTACCACAAGGGCTGATGGCTAGGGCGATCCGCACCGCGCTCGACTGGCGCATGGGCCACTTCGAATCGGCAATCGGCCAGCTCGAAAGCTTGGTCGGTTCGAGCGAAGATTACTACAAGGACCGTCCCACCTCGCGGATGCGTCGGCGGGTCCTCGAAGATCTTTACACGGTGCTGTGCCGTGCTTACCTACATGCTGGCCACATCGACGATGCGATGCTGGTGATCATTCGCGCGAAGAAAAGAATGGCTATCGACCGCCTGCCGGGTCTGGCGGAACTCGACGCCAAGACCGCCCATCTCGTGCGCGCTGGTCTCGCTGCTGGCCGTTTGCTCGATGGTGGCGGTTTAGCCGCAATGTTCGTCAAATCGACGCAGGCACCCGCCGCTCCAGCGCCGGCACAGAAGAAGCCGGCCGCCCAGCCTAAGCTCCTTGGTGCCACCGTAAAGAATCCGCAGCCCCTGGCCAACGTCGCAAAGGCTGCCGATGCTGGCTGCAAGATTATTCCCTTCCCGAGTCGTGAGTTGATATGACCGTCATCGACCTGCGTTCAGATACCTTGACCAAACCGACTGCGGGCATGCTCAAGGCGATGTTCGCGGCCGAGGTCGGCGACGATGTTTTTGCCGAAGACCCTACCGTTCGTCGTTTAGAACAGGTGACGGCCGAACTGCTTGGTATGGAGCAGGCTTTATTTGTCCCCTCAGGTACCATGGCCAACCAGATTGCTATCGCTCTGCATACCCGTCCTGGCGATGCTGTCATCACCGAGGCTGGCGCGCATTGCGTCGTATTTGAGGCGGGCGCTTCGGCCGCACTTTCCGGCGTTCAGTTTGAATTAATTCCACGCTCCGATCTGCTTAGCGACCAGGCTATTGATGCTGCCTTTCGTGGCGACGCTCTGCACACGCCAGAAACCACCCTACTGGTCGTGGAAAATACCCACAATGTTGGTGGTGGCCGGACCCTAGATGTCCAAAATATGAATCGCATTGCCGCCAAAGGGCGCGAGCTTAAGCTTGCTCTGCACTGCGACGGCGCTCGTTTGTGGCACGCAGCGGCGGCCCTGGGCGCACGTGAATGTGATTTAGTTGCCGGCTTTACGACGGTTGCCGTGTGCTTTTCAAAGGGACTCGGAGCACCTGCAGGATCAGCCTTGTGTGGCAGCGCGGCGCTGATGCACCGGGCCCGCAAACTGCGCAAGATGCTGGGTGGTGGCATGAGGCAGGTCGGTTATTTAGCCGCCGCGGGGCTATATGCTTTGGAACATCATCGCCACCGTTTGCAAGATGACCATCGTCAAGCGCTGGTCTTGGCGACTGGTTTGAGGCAGCTCCAAGCCCAAGGCGCAGCGATTGAAGTAAACTATCCCGCTAACGGCAGCAATATGGTCTATCTACGCTTTGGCCAGGGCCAGACTACAGACCATGTGCGGGGACTGGCGCAGCGCGGGGTCAGGATGATCGATATGGGCGGCGGATGGATCCGAGCGGTGTTCCATCTAGATGTCGCTGATGATGGCGCTTCGGGCGCGCTGCGGGCAGTCGAGGGGATTGTGACGGCAGGTTTGGGCCGTTAAGACGTCAAAGCCTTAAAAGCAGGTTCTTTCTGGTGATTTAGTGTCATGGTCTAAGATCGTTCGTTTAAGATAAAGTCAACGAATGCACTTTATCCGGCGCAGATTTTCTTATTATTTTGCTCCGCATCTTGCGGAGCTCTTCAATCCACAGCACAAGGCTGGAAAAGGCGGCAATTGCAAAAAATTCCTTGATTCCGATCGGTGTCGTATGGAATATCCGATTGAACTGAGGCCAATAGATCACGGCAATTTGTAGGGTAATGCTCACGGTTAGTCCTCCAACAAGCCAATGATTCTTAAATATCCTCGAGTCTAAGGCGCTGCGTACATTCGACCTACAATTCAAAACGTTAAACCATTCACAGCACACTAACACGGTAAATGTCTCGGTCTGAAGCAATGGTAAAGGAACACCCTGCGCCAAGCGAACCACGAACCAACTAAAGGTGACCGCGACAATGGATGGTGTCATAATAGCCATGCGAAGCAGTGTCGATCTTGAGAGCAATGGATCCCGTAATAATGTCGGTTGCCGTTGCATTTCGTCGCCCTCGAATGGCTCCATAATTAGGTTGATGGTAATGGTTCCTTCGGTAACAAGGTTGTTCCAGAGTATTTGAATTGCGGTAAAAGGCAGAGGGAAGTCCGCAGCAAGAGCTGCTAGGAGTACGATCACCTCGGATGTCGATGTGGTGACGAGAAACATAATGACCTTCTTGATATTGTCATAGACTAAACGTCCTTCTTCTATGGCAACTACAATCGTTGCGAAATTATCGTCAGTAATCACGATCTTCGCGGCCTCTTTCGCGACAGCCGTGCCAGTTATTCCCATTGCAACCCCAACATCAGCCCGCGCTAAGGCGGGGGCATCGTTGACACCGTCGCCGGTCATGGCGACGACCTTGCCAGTCTTTTGTAAGGCTGAGACAATGCGAAGTTTTTGCGATGGATGCACTCTCGCAAATACCGAGACCTGCCCGACCCTTTCCGCTAGGTCTTCTTCGGACAGTTTTTCAAGATCCGCTCCATCATAAGAAAGATCGCCGTCGCGATAGATTCCGAGCATCCGAGCGACTGCAATACCAGTGATTTTATGGTCACCGGTAACCATCACGGGTCGGATTCCCGCAGCCAGACATTTGCTAACAGCCTTCTGGACCTCGGCTCTTGGCGGATCAAGTTGACCGATCAATCCGATGAACACTGCCTGGCCACGCCAGGCGGCAAACCCTTTTTGGCCATCAATAGTGACACCGTCGATCACCGCAAACGCTAAAACACGCAGCGCCTGTGCCGCCATTTGATTGGCCACGTCGCGAATATCCTGGCGTTTACCTGCATCGATAGGCAGGGAGTCGCCGCGACACTGGTAAAATGCGCAGAGGTCCAGGACAAACTCCGGCGCTCCTTTTATAAATACCAATGACCCGTGCCGTCTGTCATGTTGAGTCGCCATCATCTTGACAGCCGAATCAAATGGCAGCTCTGCCTTGCGAGGATACTCGCGATGCGTGGTTTCGGCAGACACACCGCCTTTTAGTGCCAAGGTAAGCAGGGCTCTGCCTTCTTGAAACGATCCAATGACTGCGTTTAGAAGTACGACGACTAAAATGACGCCGGCGTCCTGCCCATCCTTTAAAAAAAAGGCAGCCCCTGCCGCAGCAAGCAGGAGAAATATGAGTGGGCTGGAGAATTGATGGAGGAATATGGCAGCATATGACTTGGACTTCTTTTCTGGTAGCGAATTTTCTCCATAACGTACGAGTCGCCTTGAAGCTTCGGCATCGCTAAGTCCACTTGCGATATTAGCTGCTAAGGCCGAAGCGACATCACCCAATGACAATGCATGCCATAAAGACGTCCGGCTATCAGCATTCGATTTGTCTCGCATGATGGGGACCTTAGCCACTAGTCGGACGTCCGAAATTGTAGCCATTTTTGTTTGCTCAAATAGAGCGCGCACGCGAGCAGCGCCGAGTCCAACAAACATTTCGACGAATTCGGAACCATTAATAAAGAAGAACGGTACGTTTGCTTCGCCGGCGATAGCTCTAGCCAGGAATGATCTACCCGTCCGGCTTCGAGCTCCCGGAGGAACTCGCTGTAGGGAATCGACTTCAGGTGCACTGGCGGTGATGCATACTCGTTAATGAGGTAGCCGACTGCGGCCACCAATAAAAAATACCCCAATGCCCGGCCGATATTCGGAGGCGACCTCTTCCGGGGCTGAGTTTGACCTTGTTTGTTCAACTTGTGATCGATCAGCTCAGCGAGTCCTCTTCGCATATATTATAACTCAGCTAGCGATAAAGGCTGAGATTCAATTGACTTAGGACTGGCGAGTTGCAATAACTCGCGGACCTCGTCATCACTGGTCTGAGTAAAGTCGTCATACGAAATCGCGACGCCGTAAAAAGACTCCGGTGTATGTAGGCAAATGACTACATCGGCTTCCGCTCTTAACTCCATGCAGGTAGAGGCTGGAGCAACGGGCACCGCAACCATAATTCCACTCGGACCTTCCTGACGCAGTGCCCGGATTGCTGCTCGCATGGTCGCACCAGTGGCTAGACCATCATCGACCAGGATCACAAAGCGGTTGTGCGCATTCAGCTTCGGTTTACCCGCTCGGTAGGCTGCCTCCCTTCTAGCTAACTCCCGTGCTTCCCGCGCCACTACTGCGGCGATATCTGCCTCTGTGATTTTAAGTGAATCAATAACATCCTGATTTAACACCCTGATATTGCCACTGGCGATAGCCCCCATCGCGCACTCTTCATGACCGGGCGCACCCAGCTTGCGCACTGTAAAGATATCTAGAGGCATCCCCAACTTTTTAGCGACTTCGTAAGCCACCGGCACCCCGCCACGCGGCAACCCAAGTATAGATACCCCCGCTTGATCCTTGAGGATCTGGAGCGCCGCCAATCTCTGCGCGAGTAATTGGCCAGCGTGCCTACGATTCTTAAAAAATGTCATGTGACCTCCTGCTCAAGTGCAGGCTTTAAGTATGCAAAAAGTGTGCGCGAAATTTGATCAGTACGGGTGATAGGTCCATAGTGAAGGCAATAGCTGTTGCTTCGACTTGGTACGTAAAATGCATCAATCATTGGGTGGGCTGTGTGGTTGTGTCTTCAAGCGACGGCTCATTGAGCTTTGCTGGTATAAGTGGAGGGTTGGCTATGACTATTTCAAAAATTGATATCGGAATTGCAGAAACAGTACGAAAAGATGTCTGTAGTGGGCTGGCGAAGGTGCTCGCTGATTCATACACCTTGTATCTTAAAACCCACAATTTTCATTGGAATGTGACTGGCCGCATGTTCCAGTCACTTCATTTGATGTTCGAGCAGCAGTATGCTGAGCTGGCTATGGCCGTTGACCTCATTGCTGAGCGTATCCGCGCGTTAGGATTTCCAGCACCTGGATCCTATGCAGAATTCAGTGGCCTTACTTGCATCAAGGAAGCGAGCGGTGTTCCGGATGCTCGAGAAATGATCCATCAGCTGGTGGCTGGTCAGGAGGCTGTAGTACGCACTATTCGGCATGCCCTTCCCACCGTTGAGGCGGCTCGTGATGTTGCCACTCAGGATTTGCTGACCCAAAGAATTCAGATCCATGAAAAGGCAGCATGGATGCTGCGTAGCTTGTTGCAAGACTGACGTATATCGGCGCAGCAAGAGCGTAGGCGGGGGCTGCCTATAGTCATCACGCACCTTGAATGTCATTGTATTTTTCGCCGAGCCTTTGGGGTGGGGGACTGTGGTTGATTTCCAGATTCCTTGTGCTTTAGATGTTTTTTGTAGAAGTTGTAGTTTACAAGTAACGGCGGTTTTGTTCTTTTTTATCGAAACAGAATATTTTGTCTACAAGATGGCCGAAGATACTTCAGGTAACGCGTATATTTTGTTGGTTGGTCGCTATTTATAAATGATCTTGGCCATATACTGAACTTCGAACGTAAGGATGTTACTTGTCTTGCTAGAGTCCAGCTTTATTTACACTCTGTCGGTAACTCATTTGGATCTGCGCCCTCTGCTGGGTTCGCTGTCGCTGCCGATGCCGGTGCCGCGCCGCCGGCTCCCGATGCCTCCGCAAGCATCAAGTTAGCGCCAACGCCTTGCCAGTTCAAATTGCAAGGTGGGGTGTTATTTCTGTCGGTGAGGGTGCACTTACAAGCATATTCAAAGTCGCGGCATTCGGCCTTTTCAGGTCGTCCGATTTTGTCGAGGTTATCTGGGTGATTATCGCCGCATGCAAAATTTGGGAAGATGCCGGCGCAGTCTGCCTTGGTTTTTTCGGCCGCAGCCCGAACATCGCTAATAATCTTCTCTGTCGCAGCCTGGGCCTTTTCTGCGCCAATTTTAGCGCGAACCATGTTGCCTTCTGCGCGTTTGCATTTTTCCATTTCGACGATATGGACAATCAAGCCAGGCGTGGTTAAGTCAGACCAGCGGAACTTCCACTTGTATAAATTTAGGCCAGAGGCTTCATTTTGGTTTACCATATCAATGAGGATTGCGGCATTGATCGAGCGGCGCATTTGTGCGGCAGAGAGTCCCTTCATGCTACGAGCTTCTTTTGCAGTTGCACTGGTTCCTTTTAGATGGCCTTCCATCACCGTATAATAGCGTTCGACATCTGTTGCAGTGAGGTCATCAATGGCCCCGGCTCCATGAGATATAGCGTCGCCTAGTGTGCCCTTGATCGTCGCGGGGTTTTTAGCGAGGAAGCTATAATCCTTGGTTAAGGTGGGTCTTAGGCCGGTGCGTGTCTTGCCTCTTAAAATGACGTTGTCAGGGATTTCTTTAAAGTTATTAACCAAGGTCTGAGTCGTCATTCCCCTAAAGGACTTAAGGGCGTCTTTAAATTCTGGCAAATCCTTGACCTGCAGGTAGGCCTGGGCCACCGCCTGGGATTCTGCGCTGACCTGGCTGGCTAACGGACTACCATTATTTTCGCAGGCCATGGCGACGAGGCAACATGCAACGATCAATGAATTTTTCATAGTGTCCGCCTTTGGGGTGCTGACTTAGCGGCGAGGCCCTTTAAAAAATAAGGCAATGCTTAAGGGCCGCTTGCTTGGGCAGGTGCTGCTCCGCCGAGCACACAAGGCGTGCTAACGACTGCAGATACACCCCCTGCCGCTTGTATTAGGCAGCTACTTTCGTCGTCTTTTTTCGTGCACGTGCAACTCCATTGTTTATACGAACAGTCGACCGGAGCGCCGCCTTGGGCCACAGAGGACGGACCATTGATAAAAGCTGGATAGTTATCCTTGTTCAGACATTGGCTCTTGGGAGGGGTGGCGGTACTGCAGACGCTTTCTTTATGCTGCTGGCTGGTGCTTTGAGCAGTTTGTGCGGTACAGGCATTGGTGTTGGCTACATTTGCCTTTGTGGCGAGCAATTCGTTATTTTTATCCCAAATATCCCTGACGGCATTAGTGATCGGTGAGAGGACCGCGAGTGGGTTGCCGCCGAATTTAGGTGCGGATGGAGCGTTTGGTATGGGCGCTTGGAGCGTCGGTGGGGTTGGAGCTAATAGCTGCAAGCCTGAAGACTTCGTGGCCAAGGCAGATGTGGCATCGACGATAATTGCCGCGTTGAAGGCATGCGCTACTTGACTGGCTGTGTATTTACTCAGTACGGTGCGCGTAGCACTTTCTTTGCCGTTTGCCTTAAGCACGCCGCTTATGAGCGAAAAAAGGTCTTCTACATGAGCCTTGGTGACCGTGTCGCCAAGTGATTTGTCAGCAAGCAAAAGGCTCTCAAGGCTGGCGGATTTAGTTGGGCTGGCGACACGTAAGGACTTCGATGCGGCGGCCATAACCTCGGCGACGTTGGTGTATTTCGTGCGACCTAGGGTGACTTCTTTTGGCATGTACTGCGCGAGGGCGCTGATATCCAATTTGCGTATGTCAGCCAGGCGGTCTTTGAATTCAGGTAGTCCTTTGACGCTGTCGTATTGTGCAAAAAAGGATTCTACATCTTCGGATATCGCTGCGGCGACGTCAGTGGTGGGGGCGTTATTGCAGCTTAGGATGGCGGCAGCCGCCATGCTGGCTGCCAGAAGGCTAAGGCGGGCATGGCGCGCTTTTAACCGAAGGGAGTGCATCGAGTCTTTGGCTTTATGGCCGGTATTTGATTGTGTATTGAGTTGCATAGATCATCCTTTAAAACTATTGATTGGCCACAGTCTACTTAATATATAGCTAGGGTTGTAACGGATTGATCATTCCGGCAGTTGCTGAGGCTGAACCAGCCCCTGATTGCCAGCTACAGGTCTTTGCTGCAGCGTCTGCGCCGCCGTTGCACACGCAATTCCAAACTTTATAGCTGCAATTAAACGCACGGTTGCCCGGTCCGCTAAATTGCGCTGGTCCATTTTGCGGTGAAGATGCCGCTGGTGGCGTAGTGTCGGTGTGAAACGAGCACTGTCCTGCCTGTGGCATCGCTTGTTTGCATGCGCTCTCCTTCGCCGCGGAGTCATTCCACTCGTTGACGCTGACCTGGCGGCCGACAACGTTAGCCCTAGATGCGCCATTGGCTATAAGTTGATTATGTGTACCCCAAATATCTGTGACGATGCCGGTGAGGTTTTGCGCTATGCACCCGACGCCATCGACTGCACTCGCGGTGATGCACGCGCCGCCGATCCGGAGGGTATCGCCGACAACTGTAGGCGGATCGGCAAGGCTGAGGGATTTTTTTTGTGGCTTTTGCAAGGCGTCGTAGATGATTGCCGTGTTGACGGCTCTGAGTACCTGCTCAGAAGTATACTTGGCGGAATAGTCGCGCATTTTTGCTTCGATCCCCCCGGACTTTAGAAAGTCGACGGTTAAGGATAGCAGGTCCTTGGCTTCCTGGGGGCCGATGCGGTCGCTTCGTAATGAATGGCGTGAAAGTAGATCCTTGATTGTACCGTTTGGTGCAGCATTGCCGTTTTTAATAGATTTAGTCTTAGCGATCATCGCTCTAACGCCAAAGTAGGTTTGGCCGCCAAGGCGTATTTCATCAGGAATCGTGGCGCTTAGGTCGGCAATAGGTTGGCTCAGGGAGAACGACACGGAACTTTGGAAAGCCGGGTCGTTGCGTAATTTTTCGTATATTTTTAGGAAATTGTTGGCATCGGATTCAATGGCTGCGGTCGAGCTGGTGACCGGGGACGCACAGGATGGAACCAGCAGGAGGGCGGCGCCGAGGAGCAACCCTAGGCAAGGCTGGAGTCGTAAGAACGGCATCGGCTGCTGCGCATTGGCGCTAGTCGACGAATCGCTCTTTAGTAGATTTTTCTTCGTTACTTCATTCATATAAATTAAATTCCAGGTGAATCGTTTTATCTGGATCAAAGATTGGTGCAAACTCCGCGGCTAGCTCCTTGGGTCGCCGCAGGCGGTGGGGCCGCGGCAGCCGCTTGCGGCTCTGCCCATTTCACCCAAAAACAACTGGGTTTTCCTGGTTCCATGCTGTCCTGGCACTGGCACTTGAAGCTGACATCGGCACATCCGGACTTGCCATTTGATTGGATTGGATTCGACCCAGAGGCGGTGGTTGGATCACAGGCGTTGGCGGCTGGGAGGGATTGCTGGCAGCTGAGTATTCTAGTCACGTCGTTGTTTAAATCGGTACGGCTTTTTGTGCAGAGATTAATCAGTTTTGCATGCTCCTCAATGGACTTAGCAAGATCTATATTTTTGACGCCATCGGTGACGCCGCCGACGATGATCTTCGCTAGTGCTGTCGCACCGGAGGCGATTGCGACATAAGCATTGCCGCCGCCACCCAGAGATAAACCTGCTTGTTGCCTCTTGCTGAACGTCCCTACTGCTTCAAGTACCATAGCGGTGTTCACCGCCCTTAGCGTGTCATCGCTTGAATAGCGACTGAGAATATCCTTGTGCTTAGCTAGGTCGCCGCGTACTTCAACAAAGGCTTGGAGGATCGAGACGAGCATGTCGATATCTGTGGCCTTTAGTTTGCTGGTTAACATGCCTTTAGCGGCAAGGCGCTCTTGATATGATTTGCTGCCAAATGCCGCCTTCGCGTCAAGACCTTTGGCGGAAATTTCTAGCATCTTAGTGTAACCAGTCACGACCTTGCCTTTGATGGTGAGGGTATCGCTGATTGTTCCGTCGGATAGGCTCGCGCCGTAGCGTTGGTATTGTTTTAGGATACCCTGGAATTCAGGAACAACTTCTAGGTCGGCATAGGCAGTGATAAAATCTTTGGATTCGGCGCTTGCTGCGAGTTCACTGGCATTGCTCGCAACACGCGCGCAGCTGCTCAAGGCCAGCAGAAGTCCTAGTTGAGTCGTCACGGAGAGTAATGGGGCAAGTGTACGCATGGCTATTTTATTTTTTTCTAAAATAGATATCATTTGTTTTGTTTTGATCATTGGTCCTGCGTCTGAATTTAGATACTGGATGCATGAAACACTGTAAATTGTCGCTTTTGGCTCTTGCTGGTCAAGTGGGTCTATTTCTTTCGAAAACGCTGCTAAACATGTTATCAATAGAATTATGTCTATAGCTTAGGTGATTGCTCTTATACTGATCGGTCGCTTGCCGAATAAACTTTAGGAAAACTTCTAAGCAACTGCGGGCGGTGCTTAGATCTTCTCGATTTATGGCAATAAATTGGACTGTTAGGGCGGAAGTTTGCTGTGGGGGTTTTTTTGGATTTTGGCTATTTAAGTAACAAGGTGCTGGGCGTCCGCGGCTTAGGGTCCGTCCAAAAATAAAGTGTTTATTTTTGGACGGGCCCTTATGGGGCGCTGACGCGGCGGCGGTAACACATAAAAGTTAGATCGTCGGGTTTGGATGGCTGGAAATCCTTGGGATCGACCATGCGTACCCGGGCAGCCTCGGCAAGGCTGCTCATGATGGTCAGCAGCGGACCGGCTCGGCTAAGCTCCGCAATTTCATCCATCGAAAGATTGTCGAAAAGTCCGTCGCTAGCAATGATCACCGTGTCTCGGGCCGAGATTTCAATCGGTGTGCCCATTTCGATGTGCATCGACGGCTGACCGATTAGATTCGATACCAGATGCCGCTCTTCGTGCAGCATAGCGGCCTTTTCTTCGAGCAGTCCGGCCTCGAGAGCGTAGCCAACGGGTGAATGCGACATGGTGGCGAGCTTGATTTTGCCCTTTTGGCCGACCACCATGATCTGCGAGTCACCGACGTGGTAGGTGCGCAGGGTTTGCCCTTGGAGCTGGGCCACGGCTAGGGTAGTGCCGGCACCGACGCCGAGGGCGACGACTTCGGCGTGTGCCTTTTCGATGCCGTCGAGTACGGCCGAACGCAGTTCAGAGCCCTGTCTGCGCGCAGTGCGGAGGGCATCGCGTAGCGCCCTGATGGTCAGTTCTGAGGCTTTGTCGCCACTGGGCAGGCCGCCGGCCCCGTCGGCGACGACGAGGATACCGGAATGCTCATCGTAAGGGATTACGGCGCAGCAATCTTCGTTGAGGCCATCGCTGTCAGGGCAACGGGCCGTGAAGATCGCGGCGAGCCCGACACCCAATGCGTGCAGCTCGCCTTCGACTAACTCGCGGCCGGCGTAAAGCAGGTCGCTTAACTCCATGTCATGGTTTCCAGGTAGTGGCGCAGATCGCCAGCATTGCGATAGCGCTCGTGGATCACGCTTCGACGCATTCCGCCGCAGAGGGTCTTCACCGCTGCTGGCAGGCTGGCATAGGTCTTGCTGCCGCCTATGGCTTGATAAAAGATGTGAATCAAGTCATAGACGTCGTCGCGGATGCTGCTTGGAGTGGCCGCAAAGTCGGGGTTGAGATCGAGCAGTTTCACCTGAAAACGCAGACCCTTGCGGCGGATCATGAGGTGTTCGAGGGCGAGCTCGCCGTGGGCCTCTCCGAGGCGGTGGATCTGCTCGACACCCAGCGCCATGGCATGGAGGAGGTGCATGCCTTCAAAAGCACCCAGGCGCTTATGTGGGGCCTTGGCTAAAAAGTCGCTAAGCGACTCACCCTTGAAAAAATCAGAAACCAAGAACGTGACGTCGCGGCCATCGACCGAGATGGTTTCCTGAGTCCGGTAGTGGGCCAGGATGTCGCAGTGGCGCAATTTATGCATTTTAATAGCACTGTCATTGGCCCAGCGATTTTTCGGGTCGATGGCTGGCGAGTAGAACTTGGCGGTGCGCTCGATCCCAGTAGCCTGTTCGCTCAACATGTACAGCTCGCCACTGGCGCTAGCACCAACCCGCGAAAGCACTTCATACTTGCGGGCGAGGACGCGCCCGGGTGCGAAGTTGTACATAGAGGCATCTTTTCTGGTCGCTGGAGCGGTCATAAAACCTCAGTTCAAGCCGGCCTAGGCCATTTAAAGCGCAACCGGCGCCAATCGTATATAGCGAATATGGCGGCGGCGCGGCATTAGTGAAGATCATAGCAAGGTTGCTGCTACTGCGGTAGTCAAGCGGTTTCAAGATTCTTGCGGTGGCATCGGGCAAAGGAGCGAAATGTCAATTGCTTCTGTCGTCGCGGTGGACCTTGGTCCAGGCCAGCAGGGACTGGATTTTTTGCCGCCCCTGGCATATAGATCTTTACTCTGAGATTAGGATTCTTGCCCTCGAAGGAGCGATTATGGCGATACGCATTGGTATTAACGGCTTCGGCCGCATCGGGCGCACCGTGCTACGGGCGGCTTTGGCTGATAAAAGCGGCGATATACAGATTGTCCATATCAATGACTTGACCGATACGCATAGCCTCGCGCATCTGCTCAAGTACGACAGCGTCCATGGCGTTTTGGCTCAGGATATCCATGCTGTGGGCAATAGCCTCAGCATTGATGGGCGGCCGATCAGCGTCTCAGCCATCAAGTCGCCCGCCGAGCTGCCCTGGGCGGACAAAAAGGTCGATCTGGTCCTAGAGTGCAGTGGCCTGTTCACTGAGCGCAAAGATGCCGACTTGCACCTCAAGGCAGGAGCTCCTAAGGTGCTGATATCCGCACCAGCCAAAGGCGAGGACATCACGGTTGTGCTCGGCGTCAACCACCAGCTTTTGAAGAAGGAGCACCGGGTGGTCTCCAACGGCAGCTGCACGACCAATTGCCTGGCCCCGGTCGCCAAGGTGCTCAACGACGCTTTTGGCATTAAGCACGGGCTAATGACGACCATTCATTCCTATACGAATGACCAGCGGATCCTCGATTTGCCGCACAAAGACCTGCGCCGCGCCCGGGCTGCGGCCTTGAGCATGATCCCGACGTCTACTGGTGCAGCTAAGGCCATTGGGCTGGTGTTGCCCGAGCTGAAAGGCAAGCTTGATGGGCTGTCCATTCGCGTGCCGACACCCAACGTATCGCTGGTGGACGTGACCTTCGAGCTTGCCCGTAATACCACTAAGGCAGAGGTCAACCAGGCCCTCCAGGCGGCTGCTGGCGGCTCCATGCTGGGCATCCTGGGCTTTAGCGAGGAGCCTCTCGTCTCCTCGGATTTCAATGGTAACCGGCTGTCTTCGATCGTCGACGCGGACCTCACAACTGTGATGAATGGCAATATGGTAAAAATCCTGTCCTGGTACGATAACGAGACCGGCTTCAGTTGGCGGATGTTGGATGTCGCACGGTTGATGGCCTAAGAGACTCCACGGTAGTCAGCACTTCCTTAATTCATGGCGAATAGGTGACGGATGAGCAAAGACAGTAACAAGTTGGTGACCCTAACCCGCAAGGAAGTCTTGGAGGTGTTGGCAGACACCAAGGATTTGCGTGACCGCGATATCCGTAAAGCCAACCTGGTCAAAATCGATTTCTCCAACTGCGATTTGCGGGGTACAAACTTTTCTTATTCAAACCTGAAGGACTGCTGTTTTCGCAACGCCGATCTTCGCGGCGTTTCCTTGTGGAATGCCAACCTCGAGGGTGCCGACTTCACCAATGCTAACCTTGAGGATGCCGACCTCGACTACGCCAAGTTGCGCGGGGCTATTTTGCTCCACGCCAACATTCGTCGGGCCTCGCTGCCGACTGAGCTGATCCCGCGGGAGGACATACTGGCCTCCGTGGACACCGGGTGCCGAGTGGGTACTAAAACATAGGCAGCGCTGGCGCTGGGCTCAAGAGCTCTTTGCAGTGGCACCTGGGTTGGCGGCGAGGTAGTTGCGCAGCTTCTCCGCCTTGGTGGTCCCTTCTGCCGCATCGATCTGTGTTGAGTACTTAGCTAGCGCAGCAGCAGCGGTTTCACTGGCCGCAGCACTGGATACGCCGGGGGCTGCGCCATTGGCAGCCAGCAGCGCCGCTGCAGCATCGAGATTGTTCAAGATGGCATTGGCGTCGGCATCGCTAAGGCTGGCGATGTCAGCTGCGGTCAATGTCCCTTTGCCACGTGAATCTAGGGCTTTGGTGTGCAGCACCATGGACGCTGTCATATAGATCGCAGTCTTGAAGGCATCCCCAGGCTGGCGGTCGCTCACTGGAATTTGGCCATTTAATATACTTACGGCATAGTCGATATCCTTAATGACGTCTGCGGTCGCAGCCGGCATGACGCTGAATAACGAGGTGATGCTGCCGGTCGAGGAGCTATCCCCAAGTAGGCTGGCACTAGAGGTTGAGAATTTGCTGCCTAGGGTCAAGGGGTCAATGCCGGCGCGAGTGGCATAGGCTGTCGCTAAGATCGAGAGGTATTTGGGGTTGCCTGGGTCATCGACTAAGGCCTCTTCGAGGATTTTGATGGCCTTGCTGGGGTTCTTTCGTTCCAAAGCCAAGGTCGAGTCCTCAGCGGGATCTTTTTTTACCCCGCTTTTAAAGACGTTATTGCCGCAAGCCAGTTGCGCTGCCAACATGCCGGCGAGTACGCAGGCTTTAGTCCATCGGCTGTAGTTTAGTTGAGTCATCGTAGCTCTCCTTAAAAACCCATTCGCAGTCGAAAGAAATATCGTTGGTCCGGCCGGGTGCCGATGCGCTCGCCGACTTCTTCGCCGTACATGCCGAAGTCTAGGCGGAGGAAATAGACGTCAGCGTACAGTCCGGCCGTAGGGTAGCCTTTGTTGAGGCCCGCCGTCATCCCGAAGGCGTCAAGGACACCAAGCTCGAGGCCGATGTGGGTCTGCGCACGTGGGTCTGTGTAGGTCTTGCCAACGAGGTCGTAGTAGTCCAACAGGAATTTGATACGGCTGAATTTTGTGCCGGGCTCGATGGCAACGCCCGCATTGACTGTTTGCTTGAGGCCGAGATCAAGCGTTGTGGCTTTCGCTGGCTTTATTGGCGTATCGCCGACATCATTAATAGTGAGGCCCATGCTGGGGTTGAGTCTGCCGCCGCCGCGAAACATTATGCCGACGTCCGCTCCGACTCCGGTGCCGACACCGATAAAATTGCCCGTGTCGTTGAATTTGTCTTTAATAGTGTCGACATCGGCGGCACCGGCGATGATGTCACCGCGACCTCGTTGGAGGTACTTTATCGTCGATCCCAACATCAAGCGGTCGCCGAAGAATTTATCTGCGAGGCTAAAGGTGATTCCGACTGTTTCATCAGCGCTGGCATGTACGGCTTGTAAACCGCCGGAATTCGGATCGTCAAAGGCGAGGAAGTCGGCGTGAGCGCTAGCGACTACGCCGACGGCAGCGCGCCGCAAAACCAATCCGCTGAAATTGCTGACGCCGACATGGGCCGGCTTGCCGATATTATCATTGACTGTCCCGATAGCATCGTCGCTCGAGGCAGAGGTGGCTTGTTTAGCTAAGTCTTTAGTGGTTTTTGATACCTCGACTGCGGGCGAAACAAGCACGGTGCGTTTGTAGATGCCGGTGCCTTGAGCCAGGCCAGCGGGATTATAGAAGATCGCATCCTCATCATCGGCCACGGCAATACCGGTGTCGCCACGGCCTAGAAAGTATGGACTGCGGTAGACCGCACTGGAAGTCTGCGGCTTGGCCGCTGCTAGAGGCGCGTTCAATCCGCCAAGCAGTAGCCAAGCTAGCCCTAGCATCGATGGTTTTAAGCAACTCATAGGTGGACCCTCAGTTACACCGCCGTGGGTGCTTCAAACCTCTATCGGCTGACGCCGTATAAACCTTTGGACCTCACTAAAATATTATGCATTAACGGGAGGTTATTGTGGCCGGCGGGCGTTGCACCTACTTCGGTCAAGTCCGACTGCCGGTTTAAACATCCCAGTTCTCGAAGGCAGCCCGCAGTCTAGTCTCCTCAGTGTCGAGGCAGGCTAAAATAATCTAGTACTTCTGGAGTAGTAGCGTCTGTTGCTAAAAACTGTCACCGCCGACTCAACTTTTTCCTCAGACTTGCCGATAAGGAGCTTGGAGTTAATTCCAATAGGAGGTGATTTGTGGCCCAAGTAAAGCAAGTAGGACGAGCAGCACTGTTTAGCGTCGGTTGTTTGGGGCTGCTACTCGTGGCCTCTGCTTGTGGTGCACCGGCGCCAGCGCCTAAGCCGGCCGCCCCCGTTCAAGGCGGAGCCAATGCAACCGGGGAAGCGAAAGAGGACGTTAGCTGTCCGCCTGCTGGTGCGAGCACCACAAATGGCGCTGGGACCTCGGCTAAGACCGGTGCAGCGGGCGCCGTGGCAGCCAATGCAGGGGGCACAGGCGCAGCTGCCGCAGCCGCGGCTAAAACCGCTCTAGCGCTTGCCGGCTACGACCTTGCTGAGGCCGTCGTGACTTATAATGGCAACATTCAGCCACTAATCACTAGCTCGTGTGTCAGATGTCATGCGGCTGGTAAAACTGAACCGAATTTATCGACTCCTGCAGCCGTGGCCGCAGCGAAAGAAGGGGTGGTGGCGTCGGTTGTACATTCGGTGATGCCGCCTGGCAAAGCGCTTAGCGCAGCCAATATTGCGATCTTTCAAAGCTGGGAAAAAGATGGCTACTTGATGGACGCGGCTGCAGCTGGTGCTGCGGCGACGCCCGCAGTTGGCGCATCTGCTGCTGCGGCGACGCCCGCAGTTGGCGCATCTGCTGCTGCGGCTGCTCCTGTAGCAAAGGTGGCCTCTGGCACTGGTGCGGCAAAGACAGCCGTGAGCGCATCAGGCAAGGGCGCCTGCCCCGCGCCAGTCAAAGCAGTTGAGCCTGCCGTAGCGGCACCGGTAGTTGTGGCGGCTGCGCCGGTAGTCCCGGCAGTCCCGGACTTTTCAGCGGTGCCAGCCACCGCAGTGCCGACTGGTGCCGGCGCAGGTGGCTTTGACATTTCCTCGCTGCTTGGTGGGTTAGGCGGGGGCGCTGGTGGGCTAGGCGGGGGCGCTGGTGGGCTAGGCGGGCTAGGCGGGGGCGCTGGTGGGCTACTAGGCGGGCTAGGCGGGGGCGCTGGTGGGCTACTAGGCGGGCTAGGCGGGGGCGATATCCTTAAGACGATTACTGGTCTTCTAAATCAGCAAACCCCCGCGACTGCACCTGCCACGCCTTAAGGCCCGGCAGGGCTAGGTAATCAGAGATTGATGGTTAAAACAAGATGCCGACGTCCAACCCGAAGATACCGGCTGCCTTGCCGCCGATACCACCAAGGACTGGGCGTGCAGTTGCTGCGATGATCATCGAGACGTCGGAGGTGCGCATAATCGCGAACCCTGCAGTCGCTCCAAGGGAAAATCCGGAGTAATACATCGGG
>Ga0315289_10004896_pt1 | contig 19916 bp, 20 predicted proteins | sample YL17G11_40_MG_FD_203452 | JGI IMG/M metagenome (GOLD analysis project Ga0315289, IMG submission 203452) | Sediment microbial communities from Yellowstone Lake, YNP, Wyoming, USA - YL17G11_40 | ecosystem: Environmental > Aquatic > Freshwater > Lake > Sediment | place: USA: Wyoming | collected... | reverse complement strand
CGGCATAAGCCTAGTTTACTTCAAGAAACTAAAGAACAGGTAGTAATTCTGAATGCAAAGATAGCGTCAAAAATCTCGCTGAATTCGTGGAAATAGACTTCGCTTTCGATAGAGAAAGCGCAACCGTTGAAAGCGTGTAAATTGGGTCCCAAAATTTTTTCGAAACAAAAATCTCTTATAGTCGCCTTTTCATGGACCCTCCAGTAAACGTTAAAAGGTTAAAGCTTCATAGATTATCAAAATTGGAGGTGAAGAATATGCCTAAGGTTCTAACAAGAGGTGAGTGGGCGGATTGGGCGATAAGCCACCTATTTTTTGTTTCAGGCTTGATCTCTGTCAGTTACGCCATTTGGTTTTACGCACCAGGCATCGCTCTGCCGTTAGGTGGAGGGCTTTGGCTATTAGCGGGTGGCTTTTGCTGCATCGGAAATGTCTTGTTCGATAGACTAAGAAAAATAGAAGAAAAAACATCTAAATCTTAACACTAACCAATTGACGTACACCAAATTCTTAATAAAGAAAAGCGCGCGCTATTGGAAACAAGATTTCGGCAAATACAAGGAGTTTATCAAGAAATAACAAACTCTAGCTTCTATCTTCGCTCTCTAACCACTCTTTTGTTTTGTCTCAAATCTATTCACCTTTTTTTAGAGTGCCTACGATGAATCTTTCGAGTTTTTCGATTACTTCGCTTATAAGTCATTTTTCAATCTTCTTTGTTTTCTTATTTCACTATTCCGATGATTATCTTGTAGACTGCTGAATTGTTCATAGTGCTTAATAATTATTCGCGCGCGCGGGGTAAAGTTTTATCAAACCAAACCAAAACCAATCTGTTTTGCCTGACTACAATCGGTCTGTTCTTGAATTAGTATGATTGGCGGGCCCGAGGGGATTTGAACCCCTGTTCTCCGGCTTTCCCTCGCAAAGCGCCCGAAGGCTTACGCACCCACTTCAAGATGAGTTCCTGCAAGCAAAGAATCAAGGTTGTGCCTAGGGCACTTCACATCGAACTCAAGCAAAATCGCAGCCAGAGCGCACAGCAACTTGCCTAAATAGCCCAAGTTCCTGTCGTACTTGTAGGAGCCTCTTCGACTGTTTAAAGACAGTCAATTTGAGCACTAGTTCTGGCCAAAAAAACCAATCACGTACACACTTTGTTTCTGCAAAGCATTAATATCCATCTTCCGAAGAAATAATTGGTTTGCCTTGGAGAGGAAAAAATGCCAAAATTTACCCCCGAAGTTGATATTGCCTCAGAATTTCTGGAAATATCAAGCGACTTTGGAGACCCTCGAGAGATCATACGTGAAGCAATTAGTAACAGCTTCGACGCAGGCGCGAAGACTATTTCGATTACCGCACTGGTTGACAGGTCAACAGGCGTGGATGAACTTGTAGTTATTCTAGAAGACGACGGGGAAGGAATGAATGAAAACCAATTGAGGCAATTCTATGGATTGGGATTTACTCGTGGCAGATTAGTTGACAACCTCGGAAGAAAAATATCCAAGAATATTGGTGAAAAAGGCCACGGGACAAAAATATACTTCAATAGTCGGCAAATTGAAGTCGAAACAGTCCAAGCTGGAAAATGCATTAAGTCGTTTCTTGATAATCCTAGGAAAAACTTGCGAGTGGGGAAGCTGCCTGAAGTAGAGTATGAGTTGAAGGATAGCACGTCCAGCTCAAATACAAAAGTAATTGTTCGCGGCTATAACGACAATAATCAAGTCGGTTTTTCGCACGACGAGCTTAAAGATTATATATACTGGTTTACCAAATTCGGGTCTTGTGAAAAAGAGGCGGGTCATAACGAACACGCAAATGTGGTTCTCAAATTATCTGGTTTGGGATGGAGAGAGATAGAACCTGAATTACTGTCGTTCGGTCATCCTTTCCCCAAAGTCAATACTAGTATTTCCAAACTGAGGGTTTTAGACAAAGTTGAGCCCTTGGACTTTTACGTTGCGCGGTGGGTTTTCCGTGATGAGCCTGTAATCAATTTTCCGACAACAACCATAGACATCATTTTTTACATAGAGGGAGACAAAGCAAAGAGAACGTACAACAAGATGATTCATGAACCATGGTCGAGTCGGCGTCCCGGTCAGTATACAGTTGGAAATCGTTATGGTCTATGGCTCTGTAAAGACCATCTTCCGATTGAGCGTCGTGATGCAAATTCATGGGTTTCGGAAAAGACTGAATGGACCAAATATCATTCTTTTGTTAACTGCCAGGATTTTCGGCTGACTGCCAACCGTGGCGACATCGGCAATACGCCGCCTCCATTGTTGGATACCGTAAGGGAGACTGTTAAGAACATCTTTAATACCAGAATTAAGCCTTCACCCGAGTTCAAAAAATACCAATTGGAACTGGAAAAAGAAAAACAATCTCAGACGGCACAAAAAGAAGAAAAAGAATTCGAGCGCAGAAAAAGAGCTACTCTGGCTAAAAGAACTGCGTCGAAAAACGGAGTCGAATTTTTCGAACCAAGGCAAGAAAGCGGTGTTTATAGCCTTGTGTTGCAACTACTTACTCTAGACCCGACTGCCTTTGGCTTCAAAGTTGTCGATTATGATACCTCGATAGGCTACGATCTCTTGGTCACCAAAGACCTCGCGTTAGACCTGAACAGAGCATCAATGATGTTCTGTGAAGTTAAGTTCGAACTTAAAAGAGACTTCGATCATTCCTTCAAGAGATTGGGCGCAGTAATATGCTGGGATACGCGTCTATCAAATGATGATGAAGTTATTGATTTGACTGGAGCAAAGAGGACAATGAAAATAACTCCTCGAGACCAAACGCACTATGCCTACACCAAATATATGCTCGTTTCATCAACAGAGCATCATAACATTGAAGTATTCGTGCTAAAAGATTTCCTCGGACAACGGTTCACTCTTGAGTCCAGACCCAGAACAGCGGCTCAGAAGTAGCGTGCGTAAGCTTCCTATTAACAAACAGTGGTCAAAGCCGCCGCAAGTAATTGTAGCTATGGGTTGGATAGCAAATGCTTGGGCAAAAATAAGGTAGCAGGAGCGTTCTACCGAGGTAAACCGAGCGCTATATTTATGTTCATTGTGGCGGGCCCGGGGGTATCTGTACTTAATTAGGTGCGAGTCCTCTTTCTCCACAAGCAGGCAGGTATATGAATGTTGGCAAAAAAGCATATACCAACCCTAAAACTCAATAGACACTTGGACAAGAGTTCAGGAGGCGAAATTTATGCCCTTTGGAAAGAAGAAAGAAAAGCCTAAACCCGAGGAAAAGAAACCTGAAGAAAAGAAACCTGAGGAGAAAAAGAAGTAGGGCGATTGCCTTCACTTAAAAGCACGTTCATTGACTTTCAACCTTCCCATTTTTTTACCGCACTCCCATGTCCAAAATGTAACCTATTTCATAAAGCCAAAATAATGAACGGCAAAGTAGTTGTTGAACCTCTCATATGGGATTTTTAGATCGCTAATAGAATAAACATCCATTAACCATAGGCACAATGAAAACATAGGGATTATGGGCTTTTCAGGTCGGTCTATTGGTAAAAGGGGGGATTAAAATTTAATCCAGACTCGCTAACGACCAATTGTTGGAACGTTTTGTTCTTTTAAGTCCAATTCTTAGAACACGCTATCCCATGTTTAAGTATTGAATATCTTTCGTACGCAATAAAAACTGCGTTGTACAATAACGCATCGAACTACGCGCTGAACTCAGGTTGCAGCAACAAAAAAGAAAGAAAAAGAGGGATTTAACTATGGAGAAACTCGTTTACGCGTTTTTTGTTGGTGTTTTTTCGCTGGTCACTTTTGTTGGAAGACCTGGCGGCAGTTCTGGAAAGTTCGCACTGATTTTTTGTTCCGCAACGGTTGCTGCCTCTTCGAGTATTTTAGCCGTGCCCTCGTTCACGTTGTTGAAGTTCAGCGTCATTCCAGAGCCTTGACCTGCATCGAACATTAAACCGCTCAGCATGTTGCCGATGTCGCCGAGTTCGCGTTCCGCCTCAGGAAAGACGCCCACAAGTCCAGTGCTGACAGAGCGCAAAACGCCTATCACGGGTCCCAATGTTGATACCATATCTCCGAATTCAGTTACAGTCCTCAGCCTCAACTGCACCTGATCCAAGGCAAGCCTCGCGTTCATGACTAGCTTTTCCATTTTGCGAATTTCAGCGAGTTCATTAGCGTAAACATTTGCATGTGCAATGTCATGTTTTGCATAAGCATCAACTAGTTTCGCAAAAAGCGCTTTATCTTTTTGAGTGAACCTTTCAGAAGCTTGATCCAGCTTGTTTATCTGCAGATCCAGACGCCTGATGGCGAAGTCCATGCGCGGTTTCAGCGGTGCAGGTGGTCTAACCACATCCCGTAGGCTATTGGTGAATGAGCTTTCTTCTCTCTTGCTTTCCCATTTTTTAGCAAAGCGTTCAGACAAATTAACATCCTCAAATGGAAAAGTCGCACTGAACATACTTATGTATTGTTAACATGGGTGAAACATGCACGTATATACATCAGGCACTAAAGTCATGTTTAAGCTGCAATTATCGATTAAAGATAACGATGCTGAAGAGGGCAGTAATAAACAAATCCATGAAGATTCCGTCTCCAAACTGCGCTGTTACTTGAAAACGCTACCGAAAACGAACGCCAACAAGCCAATTACAAACCACAAAAGGACCAGATTCTTGATTTTCCTAGCGTTTTCACGAGAATAGTCTCTGAGCAGAAGAATTGAAGACGCAACAAGCCCGATATCAGTTACTAAGACAAAGGGAACGAACCAGAAAGAAACCAAGCCTCCTAGAAGCCACGTAATAGGAGTTAAAGAAACCGCGGAGGCATAGAAAATAGCGGCAACAGCGGCAGCGTTTCTTTCTCCATAACGCACAGCCAAAGTTTTCACATCCTGAGCCTTGTCGCCATTTACGTCAACAATTCCCTTAGTGATTTCTCGACCTGTGCCGGAAAGAAAAGCCATAGACGCAAAAAGCACGACGTTCAATTGGATCTGGCTCGTTACGGTTATGCTGCCATAGATGAACGGAATAGCCATGCACGCGCCAACAAGAAAGTTTCCCGGCAAACCACTGCGTTTCCCAACTGTAACGTAAGTCGCCATGATTATCCAAGAGATGATCGCCACAGTCAAACACAGCAAACTCGCAAGATAAGCGAAGAAAAAGCCCACAACGGAAAGAACAGACACAAAAGCTAATGCTTCCTTCGTGCTGACCAGACCGCTTGGAATTGGCCGCGACGGCTCGTTTATGGCATCAATCGCCCGATCATAATAGTCATTTATGGCCATGGAAGCGGCTGTCAACAGGAACCCTGTGAAGAAACCGTATATAACGTTTAGCCAGTCAGCGCTCGCAAACTGCGGATTTGCCAGAACCACGCCAACAAAGACTGCAAAACCCATAATCACGCAGTTGACGGGTCGCATCAGCCGTAGGAAACCGTTGACTTTTCCCATGTCATTCAGACCTTGATTGGTGACTCTTAAGTTGGGACTAAGTTATAAAATTCTCCTTCAGAGTGAGGAAACTGTTGTTTTGCCACGTATACCGCATGATTTTTAAGATGGCACTAAAGGTATTAAACAAGGAATTCGTCATGGAAGAAACGAAGACTCTGGCATCAACTTGTAAGAAGCAGGGACAGAAACTCGTAAGAACATTATGGTTTGTTGCGGGTACAATTTGTGTAGTGTTAGGCTCCATCGGGATAGTGCTACCAGTCTTGCCAACCACTCCGTTTCTCTTGGCTGCCGCAGCGTGCTATTACAAAAGTTCTCCGAGGATGCACAATTGGCTGCTAAACAACAGATTGTTCGGAGAGTACATACGAAACTATAAAGAAGGCAAGGGACTCACGGTAAAAACCAAATTAACCGCTTTAACCATGTTATGGGTGACAATTGGTTTCTCAACAGTTTTTATGCTGAACCGCCTCTTACCAGCCCAGTTAGTTCTGCCGATGCAGTTGATCATGACAGCCGTAGCAATCGCAGTAAGCACACATATCCTAAGACTACCAACCTTCAAAAAGGCATAACTCGAAAAAGAAAAGATAATTCAATTAAAGAAGCAGGTGCCATGCAGTGAAATGGCGAAAATTCCCCGCGCCTGTATTTTTTGAGAGATAGTTTGAAAAGTTTAATACGTTCCAAAACTGATAATTAACAATAATGTTTGTGGGTGAACTCTTTTGGGCGAAAACTACGCTCCTTTAGTGGGCGATAACTACGCTCCGGAAAGGTTACGAGTAATAATTCCAGTGGGCGGAAAAGCAACGCGCCTCCTGCCCCTAACGGCGGAAACAAGCAAAGCTTGCCTCCGACTGCTAAACAGGCCATTAGTGGAATTCTCGCTTCTATCGCTTGCCAGCCAAGGCATACGCCACTTCATTTTCGGCGTAAAAGGCTACACGAACTACAGGGACCTGTATGATTATTTCGAGTCAGGCTACGGCTTCTCCGCGAGATACAACATTAAACCGCGGATTCACATAAAATACCAGCCGAACGTGGAAGACCTTGGAAGCGCTGACTCTGTAAGAATAAACATGGAATATTACGAGATCAAGAACCCCGTCTTCGCAGTACAGGGCGACAACATATTCGACATCAACGTGAAAGACCTCATACAATTCCACCGGGAAAAATGTGCGGTGATGACTATAGTGCTCAGAGTAGTGCAAAACGTTGAAGGCTTGGGTATCGCTGATATTGACAAGAACAATCGCATCCGCTGCTTCGTCGAGAAGCCTTTACCTAAAGACGCGCCCAGTAACCTCGCCAACACGGGCTTGTACGTGGTTTCACCCGAAATAAAAAAGATATTCGAGGAAAAAGGCATCAAACAGCTAATCGAGGAGAAACATCGTTTAGACTTCGGATACGACTTCATCCCGTACGTGACGCAAACGGGGCGCCCAGTGTACGGTTACACGTTGAAGGGGAACTGGTTTGACGTGGGCACTCCTAAGAACTATTTGGAAGCCATGAAGAACCTGCTGCACGGCGGCTTCAGTATGCTGACGGATTTCGGCGGAAGAATCAGCGAAGACCGGCAAATATGGGTTCAGGGAGAAAGCAACGACTCCGAAAAAAGGAGACAGGAGACTATCCAGAAAATCAAGCAGGGAAGAATAGAGATCGAAGGCGCCGTACTCATCGGAAGACACTGCCAAATTGAGGACGGAGTGAGAATAGTAAACTCATGCATAGACAATTACACGAAGATCGGCAAAAACGCCGTGATAGAGAATTCTGCAGTCATGGACAGAGCCATAATCGGAGAAAAAGCCGAAGTGTTAGACAGCATAATCGGCAGACACACGATGGTCTGTTCAAGCCAGCGGAAGCAGACAAAAATAAGTGCAGTTTCAGTCGTTGCAGACGATGTCTCAATAGAGGAAGGCTGCATACTGACCACGACAAAAATCTATCCGCACCAGCACGTGCGAGGAGAATTCCAAAATCAAACCCTAATGGCAGGCTAAACACGCGGGAGCTTGCACGACAATCTCAAAAGCTTTTTTTTTAAGCCTTAAACCACTTAAAAATCAAATATTTTGTCTTCTCAGTAGCCAAGTCTGGCACTGCTATGATGAAGCGCTTCCTCACTGTTGTCGCTAGTCTCCCAGCTTTAACGATTTCCGTCGCGGTAATTTCAGACCCTGCCTTCTTAACGGAAACCATGTACGGTGCATGTTCAACGCCTGGTCCGTACTTGTAAACTGCAAAATCGCAGCCAAACTTTATGCCAGGCGTGACAACCAACCCACTTTCACGCAAATCCCGATAAACAGCGTATTTCTCTTCAAATTCCTCGTATAACTGTCGGGCTTTTTGCTGGAGCTTTTTGAGTCCGACCTTGCGTTTCGCTGAAGACTCATAAACCGTTATTAGGTCCTTGTCAGCCAAGTACAGTCCTTCCATCAAATCTAAGATTAAGGGAACCTTGAATTCGGGGATTTTTGGCTTTGCAATTCCAAGCGGTTTGCCATAAAACCCCTTCTTGTACAACTGCGAACCGTCTGCAGAGTCCCAAACGACCAAAAAATTTTCGATTAACTCGACTTTGATTTTAGCCATGTCGGTTTCGGCTCTTTTTTACATTATGAAGGAAAGTATGCGAGCGGCGTCAGCTGCATCTTCAGCTTTGTCAGCTGAGTTTTCTAGAAGTTGCAGGACATCTCTCATGAGGAATAAAACTGGTAGGTCAAGTTTGCTGCTGAGCACTTTTATGGCGAGTGCGCGGTAGAGTTCGTCCACGATTCTTTCGGCAATTTCAACGTCCTTAGCTTTTTCGAGAGTTTTGGTTGACCCGTAGCTTAGAACCATCATTGTCTCTCGTAGCTTAAGCACTGAATCAAAAACTGCTTCGGAAAGCTTTAGCAAATCCTTTTTTATGTCGCTTGGAACGTTCCAGTTGTGCTCCATTATTTCGAGGAGGTAAAAGGCAATTCCTTCGGAGAAATCTGCTATCTCGCTTGTTAAGTTAGTGAACCTTAAAAAATCCTCTCTGCTTATCAGAATGGCGCCTATTTCGGCTAGTTCTTGAGAAACCATGCGCCTAGCTATGATGACCTCTTCTTCTCCTTTTCTGATTTCGGTAAAAAGTTGCCTAGCCATTTCCTTATCGCCTTTCGCAAAGTGCTCAACCATTTGAGGCGTTTTTCTGGTGAGCTCCAAAACCTTGCGTAGATTATCTTGGCAAGCGTTTAAGGCCCTGCGTTTCACTCGTTCTTCTGTTTCCGCTGGAAGCACCAAACCTGTTTCCCGCCATAAACAACGCTAATTCTTCTGAAAGGTAGTATGCGCGTCGATTATAAAAGCTAACTACTTAGACAGGAGTAAAGTGCCCAAATCTTCGAAGTTGATTTTTCCCTGAAAATATTTGCGCAAGAGTTCAGGTAAATCCTTGATTTGGCTTCTAACTTGCTGCCATGAGTCACGGTCGCGAATCGTAACTGTGCCGTTGTTTAGAGTTTCATAGTCTATTGTTATACCTAAGGGCACGCCAGCTTCATCCGCACGGGCGTATCGTCTGCCTATAGAGCCTGTTTCGTCAAATTCCACCGTAAAACCTTCATGCGTTAGCGCTCTGTGTACTTCCATTGCCTTTTCCACCAAACCGTCCTTGCTTACCAGAGGGTAAACGCCAACTTGTGTTGGCGCAATGCCTCTTGGAAAGCTCATGAGAACCCTGGCGTCTTTCACTCGGTAAGCGTATTCCATAGCAACATAGAAGAGCCTGTCAGAGCCGAAGCTAGGTTCCACGACATGCGGAATGAAGCGAGTGCCTCGTAAAACTGTTTTTTGATGGTCGATATTCACGTGTTCAGGCAATATTTTGTAGTTTCCAATGGCATAGTAACCGTTCTTTTTCAGAGCGGCAGCAACCTCTTCTGGCTCGGCTTTTTGGAGCAGCTCTGCAACCTTTCCCGCTTCGTTTTTAAAGATGGGACCGAGCTTAGCCATTATGGGCTTTACCACCAGTTGTTCTTTTTCAACTGGCGTTTTGTATTCTTTGAAGACTCGCATGTCAGCGCCGCTGGCTTTCATGTGGCTGCTTAAATCGTAGTCTGTTCGATAGGCGTGTCCTGAGACTTCAACCCAGCCCCAGCGGTCAACTTGCACTTCTTGGTCAAAGCTTTGACTTGAATAGTGCGCTTTTTCCCAATGGAGTTTTTCGATGAAGCGCTGCTTTTCAGCTGGAACCCCGATTTCAATCAGCAGCTTCTTCGCCATCGCCATGAAGAATGCTTGCCACTCGGACCGCACTATTTTCCTGTCCAGAGCCTCTCTGACCGTCACGTTCACAGTTTCCTCGGAGCACTTCAGCCTGCTTTCACAAAGAAGAATACGTAAGGTTTCGTTCTCCACTTCTTTCAACAAAAAGCAGTTCGGTTCCTCAGGATCGAAAAAGAACTCCAAATCCGCAATAGTGAACTCTCTTAGCCTAATCAGGCCTTGCCTAGGCGAAATCTCATTTCTCAAAGCGTGACCTATCTGGATAACTCCGAAAGGAAGCTTCTCCCGCGCCATCGTGTACAAGCGATTAAACTCCACGAATATGCCCTGCGCAGCTTCGGGTCGCCCGTATCCAGTCGCGCCAGCATAAGGTCCAATCGTGGTTTCAAACATTGTTAAGAACTGTTGCGGTGCGTTGAAAGTGCCGCCGCACTCAGGGCATAGAATGCGGTTTTTCTCAATGGCAGCTTGGATTTCTTCCAAGCTCATCTTTTCAGCGTCTGCCGAGCTTATTTTCGCGTATTCTTCAAGCAGATGGTCTGCACGAAATCGCTTGTGACAGCTTGAACATTCAACCATGGGCTCCTTGAAGTGGTCCACGTGACCTGAAGCCTCGAAAACCTTTCCAGGAGCGATTACTGAGGATTCAATCTCGAGAATTCCTAACTTGTCAACGAACATTTCTCGAAGCTTATTTTCGATGTTCTGCTTCAATTTGGCGCCCAGAGGACCGTAAGTTACGAAGCCGCCTACGCCGCCGTAAATCTCGTACGACTGCCAAAAGAAGCCTCTTCGTCGGGCTAACTCGTTTACAGCTGTGAACTTGTCGCATTTTACTTCGTCGTTCAATCTTGCCAACCCTTTTTTAGCTTAAGTGCCGCAACAAAATTAAAAGGTTGCTAGTGGACGGTGCTGTTAAATCCTTTGACCGTGCACGAATGTGTCGTTTTCGAATGGATAGTCAGGCTTTGGAAAACACATATTTGTTTTTAATGCATTAGTCAAAGTGGGCGCTGTGTTAATTGAGTCAAGAAGAGCAACGAAAAAAGAAGAAGAAAAAGAGACAATTGGTTCTTGAGGAGAATACGGCAGATCAAAATGTTCTTGAAGTGACTAGCGTTCTTGAAGAGTTGGAGAAAGAGAAGAAATACTTGGATATTCAAGTTTGTCCAAAGTGCAAGAGCCCAAGAGTACGTCGTGTTGGCTCAATGAAAGGAGATACATCTGGTCACATGGGTTTGCTGCCTCCAAAATTTGAGTGCACCGATTGTGGTTGGCAAGAACGTTTGGTTTTGAAGGCAACAAACAGGAAGGACAGCTTGAAGGACATTGCCATAATTGCCGAAGACTTAGATTCTGACAATGATCAAAATCGATAATACCTCAAAAAATGGAAATTAATCTTTGCGTCTAAAGGAGCTTTACAGGGTCCCAGTGAACTAATCAGTTTTGCCTGAAGGCTCTTCTAGTGGTGAATGCTCCAAGATTCTCGTCGCTTGCATTTTTCCATTCTCGTCTACCGCAAACTCAAGCAGCACACGATCTGTTGCATTTTCTTTGCCGTTGAATTCTGTTTGGCAACGTCCGCACTGGATGTCAGATTCCAACTCAATGAGGTACCATGAAGCATCAACATGGTAGTTGCCGCAGTTTGGGCAGCGCACCACAGCAACATCCAGCCAAGTGTTCATTCAAACAGCCTCATTTCAGCCATAAAGCAGCGTAGCCTTTTATAAGGCAATCGCAAATAAGAAAAGCCGAAACAAAGGTGACATGATTGCCTAAGGTAAAAGTCGCGTTAATTGGCGTGGGAAACTGCGCGTCAGCCTTCATCCAAGGCGTACAGTATTATGGAAAGGTCGAGAAAGAAGATCAAGTTGGACTGCGCAATCCCATTTTAGGAGGTTTAGCTCCGAAAGACATTCAGGTCGTTGCGGCGTTTGATGTTGATGACCGAAAGGTTGGAAAGGACTTAGCCGAAGCTGTTTTCGCGAAGCCAAACAACGCACCGAAAGTTGCTGACGTCCCTTCAACGGGTGTAGTTGTTCATAAAGGCCCATTGCTGGACGGCATAGGCAAATACACCAAGAGCATCGTGCAAATCAGCAACGCGCCCGACGCAAACGTTGCCGAATTACTGAGGGAAACTGGAGCTGAAGTCGTTGTCAATTTGCTTCCAAGCGGAGCAACAGAGGCTTCTAAATGGTACGCTGAACAAGCATTAGTGGCGGGGTGCGCATTCGTGAATGCCACTCCCAACTTCATCGCTAGCGATGCAGCATGGGCTAAACGTTTCGAAGAGGCAGCTTTGCCTTTGGCAGGTGACGACTTAGTCGACCAAGTGGGATCCACTGCGTTGCATAAGACTTTGTTGAAGTTGCTTTCAGCAAATGGGGTAAGGATCACAGAAACCTATCAGTTAGACGTTGGCGGAGGGGCAGAGTCGCTGGATACGTTGGATAGGACTCGAGACGCCAAACGCGCCATTAAAACGCAGTCTGTGGCGTCTTCTTTGCCTTACAAGGCTGAGGTTGTGGCTGGCTCGACGGACTACGTGGATTTCTTGCAGAATAAACGTGACAGTTACTTCTGGATTAGCGGCGTTTACTTCTGTAACGCTCCAATGCAGATTGACCTGAAGTTTTCAACCGTTGACGCGCCGAACGCTGGTTCAGTCCTCTTTGATGTCGTGAGGGCATTGAAAATAGCTTTGGACAAAAATCTTAAAGGAGCCATAGTGCCAGTCTGTGTTTACGCCTTCAAACGTCCGCCCGCGCAGGCGCTTTGGCAGGCGCGTCAGATGTTGCCGCTTGAAAACGCAGAAGAAATGTTCAAACGTTTCATAACTGAAAACGCTTAAGCCTGAAAGCACAGTTTATTTGGCAGCGATTTTCGTTAGCTCGCGTATTATTTTTTCTTTTGTGCCGCTCTTTTGCATTTTATCTTTCAATATGGCTATTGTCTTGACGGGAGTTGGGTCCACTTTGTGCAGAATTGCCAGATAGACGCTTGTGAAGTCGCCAATGCAGATGGTGGACAACATTTTCGCGAGTTCGCTTTTGCCTTGGCTCCACACTTCGAAAAGCTTCGATGAGGTTGGAAGCATCAGGGCTTTTGTGGTTTCGATTCTACTACGAATCTCACGGGGCTCGCTTTTGTCTCTGATGAATATTGTGGAGAAGTTTTTTGCCTGTTTTCTTGCTTTTTCCCAGCCCACGATCTCGTTGTGGTCAAGTTCGGGGAAGAACTCCCATTTTGAAGGAACTTTACTGTTCTCATTAAACTGCTGTTTAAAACGCTGTGCAACACTGCGGTAAATTCCAAAACCGTAAATTACAGGAACTGTTGCGCCAATGTTCGAAGCCAAGGTCTTGGAGAAATTGGCCTCCGTACGTTTTTCAGGTGAATTCGCAGCGCTTATTCCTTCTAAAAGCCGTATCGCTTCAGAAAGACTCTCAGAGACACTTGAAACCTCGTTTAGTTTTTCCAGTGACACAATCAGGGGCACGAACAGGTAGGGAAGAGCCGCACGCGGCGGCATGCCAGCAGGAATGCGCAAGTAGGGCACTCCGATTTTTTCAGCAAATTCCAGCAGGCTTCCTCCAGAACTTATGCAGTAAATCATGCATTTTCTTTTTGCGGCGTCTAGAAAAGCGCTGAGAGATTCTTCTGTTTCACCTGAATAACTCGTAATCATCACGAGGCTTCTCTTGTCTGCATAAGCGGGCAATTGGTATTCTCTGTTAACTTCTATGGGAAACGGCACTTTGTCTCGTGCCCAATCCTTTAAGAGTTCGCCGCCTATTGCCGATCCGCCCATGCCAGCGACAATGATGCCCGCAGGTTTGGAATAAGTAAATGACATCCTTTCAGCAGTCCTTGCGGCTTCACGGTAGTGCTTAGGGGCTTCAACGCTGAATGAAAGCATGTTACCTTTGTCGATTTTCTTGATCTCGTCAATTTCATCTAAAACCGACGGTGACAATTCCATTTCACTCCTGTGTAGATAACAAGTACTTTTTATATTTCGTTTTAACTTTTAAGCTGAACGCAGACTGGCAGCGATCTTCTGCGGGGAGCGAAAACACAAATTGGATAAAAAGTTAACCGTAGCGATACCTGCGTCCGTTATTTCGGATACGCCGCATTTGCGCGAGAAAACCGCGAAGGTAGGCTTAATCGGAAGAGCTGCCGCAATCTTCAGAGTAAAAGAAATTATAGTTTATCCTGATAACCCAAGAATCAATCAGAGCAGGGATATTGAGTTAATTGCGGCTTTGCTGGCGTATATGGAAACGCCGCAGTATCTTCGGAAGAGGCTCTTCAAGTTGGAACCGCGATTACAGTTTGCGGGGATATTGCCGCCGCTGCGGACTCCTCATCACCCGTTAAACAGGAAACCCGAGGACGTGAAGATAGGCGAGTACCGTGAGGGCGTGGTTTTGTCTCAAGTCAAAGAGGGCCTACTCGTGGACATCGGCTTTGAACAGCCCGTTCTTTTACGAGAGAAACAGTATGCTGTAGGTGAGCGCTTGACCCTGCAAATAGTCAAGGCTGGTGAGCAAATTGAAGTTCAAACAGTGAACCGTGATGATGTAGCGGTCTATTGGGGCTTTGTGGTTTCGGCGGAGAAGCGCTCTTTCGTGAAGGTTGTGGAAAATGGAAGATTTGACTTAACAATTGCTACCTCCAAAATCGGCGATGCGTTCGCGGATGTTGCTGCAAAACTGTCTGAAAAGTGGAGGATTGCGAACTCGGTTTTCGTGGGGTTTGGTGCGCCGACACGGGGACTGCACGAAATCGCCGAGGATGAGGGCGTGAAGCTGAATGACATTGTGGATTTTGTGGTGAACACGATTCCTGAGCAGGGAACAGAGACTGTGCGGACGGAGGAGGCGCTTTTGGCGTCTTTAGCCATTCTAAATGTGTGTTTTGGTCTTTAATGTTTAAAAGTAGGCGTTGAGTTAAGGGGTTTTTATGCGTTTCGACATCCTCATGCCATCGATACTGTTCGTTGTGACTCTTGTGGCTATGTTTTTGAACAAGCGAGTTGAAGCGAAGCTGAAGGCGACCGTTGATGATCGCGAATTTGGCAGTCGGGACGTAGCTTTGCTGGTTGTGATTATTGCCGTGGCGGTTTCGGTTATCGTTTTTGTTCCTCAGATGGCGATTATGGCGGTTTTTCTTTTCTCTTATTCGTCTTTGCTGTTCATTGTTTCGTATGTTTTCTCGGATATGCGTGCGAGGAGAACGGAGCTTTTCTGCGGCGGATTCGTCGTCGCCAGCGTGTTGGCGGGGGTTATCGGTTTTTTCGGTGTTTTTCCCAGTGACTTAAGAGTTTATGGCGTGGTGGCGTTTGCTGCTCTGGCTTTGTCCTCATTTGCTGTTTTGATGTACACGCGACAGAGGGCGGATGCAAAGCCCAGATGGTACATAGCAGCGTTGCCGCCCGTGTTGTTTTTGCTGCTCTTTGGGTTTTTTAATATGACACCCGTTTGGAACCCGTTTCTTCTGGATGTTTACGGAGTGCTTTTTGCTATCTTGATAGTTCTTTATTTGGGTACTTTGTTCACATGGAAGACCGTGTTTATTTTCGCGGGTTTCCTAACAGCATTAGACATTGTGCTTGTGTGGTTTACTGGAACGATGGTAACTGCTGCGGAGCATGTTTCTGGGCTGGGTCTGCCAGTGCTTGTTGCGTTCCCAACTATCCCGTTCATCACAGCAAACGGAAGCATTCTCCTTATGAGGCTTGGGCTTGGCGACTTCTTCTTTTCAGGTATACTCGCAACTCAGACTTTGAAAAAGTTCGGCAAGAAAACCGCGGTGCTGTCGATACTAACGATGGGTGTATCTTTCGGGTTGTTCGAACTTCTCCTCTTGAACCCAACGGAGTTTAATGCTCTTCCTGCAACGTTGCCGATTGTACTCGGTTGGTTGCCCATTATAGCTTGGAAACTCTTGAGTCAGAGAAAGACAAAAACGGCAGCAACTGAGTTAGGGAAAAATTGAGTTAAAAATAGGATTTTGGCTTATTTACCCGAATAGGGCGCCTAAACCTTCGAGCGCTGCGTCTTCTTTAGCTTTGTCTTCTTCAGCTTTCTTCTTCTTATCTTCTTCTTTCGGCTTTGTTTCTGCTGCTGGTGCTGCTGCGGCTGGTGCTGCTGCTGGAGCGGCCATCATTGTAGGCGCGGATTTTATCGCTTCGTCAATGTTAACTTCGCTGAGAGAAGCCACTAGCGCTTTTACTTGGATTGGATCAACGGTTATTCCTGCCGCTGTCAGAACGTTTGTGACGGCTTCTTCGTTTATTTCTTTTCCAGCTTTGTGAAGGAGCATGGCAGCGTAAATGTTTTCCATACCTTTTCACCTCTTCATTCGACTATTTTAACTTTTTCTGGTTGATATAGGCCTTTCCTCTTAAAGGGAACGAGCCAATACTTAAACCTAGGCGTTGCCTTCGGCGTTTTTTCCGCCGTTTAGAAGAATGCCCGAACCCTTAAGAACCTTTCGACGCACTCGAGGCTTGATTTTTCTTGATTCTTGCAAAATAAAACAATAGACCCGCGCCAACTATAACATAAGCTGATAAAGCCAAACGCACAGGAAAACAAGCCTATTTGGAGCCTAATAGCGATTCAATGCAGAAACCTATAGGGGGTCTATCCGTATTGGCAAAATTCAGCGCCAATAGCATGTTGGAAAAATACGCAGAAATTCTAGCTATATATAAGGGGGCTATAGTTTTTCCGAGCACTAGTTCCGCGAAAGTTTAGTTTACGCTTTAGGTTGCGTTTTTTCCACTGCGCTGCTTAAGCTCGCCATTTCCGCGTTCGCTTTCCGAATCAAGTCCCCAATCGTATCTTTCGTTGGAACCGCAGCTCCAACTGAAAGCGCAATTGCCTTCTGGTGAGCAGTCTGCAGCAAAGCGCGAATGTTCTCGGATGTTGGATAAACAATGCTCAGCGAAAGAGCGAAAGCTTCACCGTTACTCTGCTCAAGGCTCTTTCGGGTTCCCTCAACATCAATCTTGAGCATGTCACCGCCAATCATCAACCCCTCATCCAGAACCGCACGCATCGAAATTCCAAGCTCAACCGCCTTTATGCCCAACTTCGACAAGACACCCGCAAGCCGCTCATTAATCTCTTCACCTTTCCGCACCACAAGCGTATCCTTGCTAACCCAAACGCTACCAGACTCAATCCTAGTAGGCAAGCCAACCGCGTTCAACTGGCTAATCACGGGTCCTGGTGCTTGCCCAGTGTTTCCCGCAGGAATCACAACATCCATAGCCGCAATATCGCCTGACTTAGCTGTCGTTTTAACTTTGCCTCTTTCCAGCAAAAGCGCAAGCTTAAACGGATTAAGATTAGAGAACAAGTAAACATTAGAACCATCCAAAAATACCTCAAGCTTCTTCAACGCTTCGTCGCCCATTTCGTCAATGGCAATCCTGACCAGCGTGTTCTTCAGAACCCTCAAGCGAACCTTGCCAGCCATGCTCTTCTTCAACTCCTGCAACTGCGGAGCACGAACCTTCTGCAAGCTAGCAACTCCTATAGACTTGTACTCCTTCAATATTCCCTTTATCGCTTCAACTTCACCCGCTTTTTCATCCAACACTTGCTGAGACGGCATCAGATTCCTCCTCTTGTTAAGGTTTAATTTTCACAGGCGTACCCATGGAAGTTTTTATATAGGCAAGCTTGATGTTTTTGAGCCCTCTTTTGAGTTTTCCCTCTAAAACTCTTAGAACGGTTTGAATATTATCAACCAACTCTTCCTCATTCATGCTCTCAGTTCCAACAGAACATTGAATAAGCGGTTGATTACGCATCCTCACAACAATCGTCTTACGATGCTTCTCAATCAAACCTGCGATGTCAGCCGTAGGCGGAACTGGCACAGGCATTTTTCCCCTCGGACCCAAAACGGGACCCAAAATTCTGCCAACAAGCGGCATCAAAGGAGCTTCAGAAATGAAAACGTCATACTCACCAGCCAATTTTCGCAGTTCCTTCTTATTACCCGCTAACCCTTCAAGATCAGCCCTTTCGACAATGCGATCCGCGTTCGCTTTACGAGCTTTAAACGCCAATTCGCCAGAGGCAATAACACAAACTTTATTCGGTTTTCCCGTGGCATGAGGAAGCTCAACAACCTCTTGAATCTTGCCTTCAGGAGACTTCATATCAATCTCTTGAATGTTCAAAATCAAATCTACTGTCTGGTTAAACTTCTTCTTTCCAGATTTCTCTTTTGCCTCTTTAACCGCATCTAATATGGTCTTCTTATCTAAGGGCATCTTTGAAGCCTCATGCCAATGAGGGATTGGAACCCAATTATAAAAATATTCGCTTATTCTTCGCCTTTACCAAACAGTTCTTCGTATTTACCTTCGTCAATTTCCCTTTGCACTTCTCGCGGATCCTTACCTTCAACCGTAACTCCCATGCTGACACAGCTTCCCAACACTTCCTTGGCAGCACTCTTCAAAGTCTGCGCCAAAAGCTCATGCCGCTTAATCTTAGCTATACGCACAACCTGATCCATCCCAAGATTGCCCACTTTCGCCGTGTTAGGCGTTCCTGAACCTTTTTCAATCTTCAATTCGCTAACAACGAGCGCTGATGCGGTTGGAGTGCCAACGCTAACCTCAAACTCCTTGATTTCAACGTCAACAGCTACTTTCACCGGAACCTTCATTCCAGCATAATCTTTCGTAAGCTCGTTAATCTTGTTTACAACAGCCATAATGTTAATGCCTAAAGGTCCAAGAGCAGGACCCAACGGTGGACCCGCGGTTGCTTGACCTCCGCTGATGAGTAATTCTACAACTTTTTTGTCTGCCATTTATGCTTCACCACTTCTTGTTTTTGCTTTTTCCACTAACTTCACGTAGTCTGAATGAACTGTTATGGGCAAAGTGAACGTTGCCTCTAGCAGCTCCAGCGTGACTTCGTCTTTTGATTTGTCTATGCGAGTGATTTTTGCGCGCATGCCCTTAAACGGTCCACCAGTTATCTCCACAACATCATCCTCACTCAAATCTTCAATTACTGGTTTTCTGACGATGTATCTTTCAATTTCGGAGAAACTCACTAAGCCGGGAATTCTGGAGCGCACGTGTCTTACGCCAGCTATGGCTTCTTCCACGAGATGAGGGCCATCAGCTTCCATGAAAACGTATCCCTTTAACGTGTCTGGAACGAGGATGGCTTTTATTGGGATTTTTGTCATTTCAACTTTTGCGGCGACGAGTCTGGCGACATTTTTTTCTTGTCCGGTTGTGGTTTTGACGACGAAAATTTTTGGGGAATATTGTTCCTCTTTTTTCTCCATAGGTTTTTTCCTTCTGTCATGCTGAGCTTGTGCCTGGATTTAGAACAGAGGCTAATAGTCTGATTACAAAGCCGACTAGTCCAACTGCGCCTATGCCTAGCAAGCTGATTTTTATTGATAGCCAAAGCTCGGTTCTTCCTGGTTTTATTGCTAGTTTTAGGGTTCTTGCGCATTGAGATAGGAATGATCTTATGCCCATATTGACCGCACACTCAAGATTTCATTTTGGCATAATAAACGTTGCTGTAATTTTTGAGGTTTAAAAAGTCACTTCGCAATGGCCGTTAAATCTTCTTGTACGGAAGCCCGATTTCCTGCAAGGCTACCAGCAATTTCGCTTTGTCCTGGCTTTTTATTCCTTTCCAATCGAGAATTGCACACGCAACTTTTTCTAGCGTCCTTTCCACGCATTGCGAAAGAATTTCAGCGTCCGCGCACTGAACAGCGTATTTTGGGATTATGTGACCGAAAATTGCCTCGTTATTCAGAGCCATCCTAGTGAATCTCCGGTTGTAGTGTGGTCCACCTATGCCAAGCACCGCGGTGCGTTCTGAAACGCTGAATTCGGTAATTGCTTCCATGGCAGCGTGAGCAACGGCTCCTGCAGCTTTCGAGTCGTTCCATTGTTTCTCTGAGCTGCCCAATTCAACAAACATGCAGGGCACATTCAATGAAGGACCATGATGGGTACACTCGTAAGACACTTCGTAATCAAGTTGCATTTCCTCTTTGAAGCGCATTAACGCTTTTAGCGCGTTTTGCAGGGCAGTGGCTGGTGAAATAGATACTTTTCTGGG